>SPKZ01015664.1_pt1 | contig 38893 bp, 56 predicted proteins | sample 2456571 | NCBI WGS metagenome assembly SPKZ01 (sample SAMN11192286, study PRJNA482655) | marine metagenome | biome: ENVO:00000447; feature: ENVO:00000244|ENVO:00000211|ENVO:00000569|ENVO:00002023; material: ENVO:00002151; isolation source: ocean water from marine abyssalpelagic zone ...
GTGACTCGGGGTTCACGCCCTAAATCGCACTTTCGACGCGCCAACCACGCAGCTAGCCCCCTCTACGATGCCGAATCCGACCCTAGACGAGCTCTACGAGAAGGCCCTGAGAGCCCTCCTGACGCGCATTGCCGCCCCCGGAACTGGCGATGCTCCCGAGTGCCTCCAGGCCCTCAGCGTCGCCGTCAACACGCTCGAGAGTGCCCGAATCGTGGCTCGCTCAAGCGCCCAGATGACCGACTTCGCCACCGAGCTCGTGGTGGTCGACGAAGACCCTACCAAGCTCCCGAACTGATGCCGACGATCCGCGCAATGGGCGACACGATGATCCGCCATGAGTGACGCGTCGTTCGAATGTCTGCTGTGGATCGCAATGCGAGCCGCGGCCACAGCTCAGGACCCGGGGCGGAGCTTTGCGGAGTTCTTCGCTCGGGCGTCGTGTGCATACAACACGACGCATCACTGTGACTTGCGCGACGGCGAGCCTGCCGACGCTTTGCCCATCCGAGTCTTTGTGCCTTCGCCCTGCCCGATTGGAGCGTTCCCGCTAGCCGCCTCACCCTTGCCATGCCCAAGCGAATCACCATCCTCCGAGCCGAGCGAAGCCCCGGCTACGAGTCCGATGGGATGACGCTCGAGCTGGACGCCAAGCGTCTCACTACGGAGCTCACCACCGAAGTCGCCGAGCATCACCGCAGGGCGATCAGGGCAGGGCAGGAGCCCTCTGGAGGCGCTCAGAAGGGCCTGGGTCCCGACGAACGGAAGCGGGCCAGCAGGGGCAAGCGCAACTCCCAACGCGGCATGGGCCAGCAGGGACGCTTCCCTGCCTCGATCGGCACCCGCGTCAGTGGTGGTGACCTGAGGGCAACCGGAGAGGTGGCCGCCGATGCGTTCTACGACGACTGGCAAGGCCGAGAAGCCCGCCGCGGTGTTGAGTATCTCGAGGTCGATGGCGACGTCGAGAAGGTGCTGGACGCGGTCCTCGAGGCCGAGCTGAAGCGCCAAGGATTCAAGTAGTCGGCCAAACATGGCCGGTTGAGGCGCCAAGGCGCCCACAAGCGGTCACAGGTGACCGAAAGCGAAGGAGGGGCGGATGCCCCAGGACGATGACCGCTACGTGAAGGCGCTAAAGGAGCGTGCTCAGGAGTGTTTTCGTGCTGCGGAAGCAGCATTGATGCGGACCGACATTGGCGAGATGGAGCGCGCCATCGAGGAGGCCAGGCAGAAGAGCCTTGGCTTCAACTACCTCGAGCAGGCCGCAATCGAGGACGACGATTTCAAGCTCCTCAAGCACGCGGGAGAGCAGTCCACAAAGTGGGCTACCGCGATGCGACAGGCGACCACGAAGCGGCGGAACGACATCGTTCCCCAGCTGGTCGAACTGCTCATGTCCAACGCGGCATGGTCAACAGCTGCGAAGGCGCTCTCGCTCAAACAGGACGACGACTGAATGGCGACGTGGGCTCATCACAAAGAGCTCGCGGACCTCGACAAGCTAAAGGACCTGCTCAGCCACAAGGGCATCCACGTTCACCGGCCGCTGTACATCCACGACCGGAACGAGACGGGGAGCAAGTGTCCTTGCTGCGACTCGATGTTCGCGATTGCGACCGAGACGCGCGAGCACATAGACGTCCTGATCGACCCTCGAGAGGGCACCCGAGTTCTCAAGCAGGCGCTCTCTCCGGAGCTTCAGGAAGAGTTCGACGAACTCGCTGCCGAGGCGAAGAAGCTCGTCCTTCCGCGCCGTGTCAGCCGCAAGCAGTACGCCGCGATGGCGTGCACCGCGAAGGTTCTGGCGGTCTTCGGGGGTGTCCGCGGTGGCAAAACGTCCTTCAACGCTGACGAGATCTTCGACCAGGCGCTCCTACACGGGGGCTTCGGCGTCCAGATCTGGTGGGTCGCTCCGACTCTCGAGAAGACGGAGATCGCTCTCCGAAAGCTCATCGAAGGCGAGGTCATCGGTAAGGGCAAGGTGCGCCGCAAGGTCGCTCCGCTCATCCCTCCCGAGCTCGTTCGCTACGTCCCAAGCTCCGCCAAGTCTGACCGCCGCTATATCGAGCTGATCGACGGCACCCGGATTCACCTCAAGTATGCCAGCCGAGACGGCGGCAACCTGAAGGGCGACCCGCCACTGTTCGCGATCCTCGATGAGGGCTGCGAGGTCGACAACAAGGAGAGCTATCACCAGCTGCTCGACCGCCTCATGGAGGCCGACGGACGGCTGCTGATCTCCACCACTCCCGTCGCTGGGCACTTCCTCAAGGAGGAGGTCTACGACCACGGCATCGACATCGAGAAGTGGACCGCCGAGAAGATCGCGTGGACCCACATCACCTGCTTCGAGAACCCGTGGGTGTCGGAGCGGATGATCCGCGACACAATCGAGGCGATCAACGACCCACAGCGTGTTCGTCGGGAGATCTACGGGGAGTGGGTTGGCTCTGGTCCGCTGCTCTGGCGTCACTTCGACGAAGACGCCCACATCATCTCAGACCTTGACTTCCACGAGCCCTCCGACCTGGGTCTCGAGGACATCACGGAAGAGGCAACCGCTCGCTTCTACGGCAAGGGTCGACCTCGCCACTGCGGGCAGGACTTCAACCTCTACCCGATGGGGCTGGTTGAGACGCGCATCGCCGTCCACCCACGCGACCCACGACGACAGCCGATCTTCATCATCACAGACGAGGTCGTCCGCAAGGTCGGCACGATCTACGAGTTCTGCGACATCCTGCGAAAGCGGGGCTACGAGGGCGCTGGCATCTCCTGTGATGCGACGGGGGCTCAGCGCAACAGCTACCGCCTAGCCCACGGGATCAAGGACAAGAACAGCACTCAGGCGCGCGAGATGAGGCGCCAGGGGTTCGACTGCAAGCCCTGCCGAACATCCGGCGGCAAGCCTGCGAACCCTGCTGTCCTCGACAGACAGAACGTCATCCACAAGTTGATGAACGAGTACATCCGCCTGCCTGGCGGTGAGACGTTCCCGCGCTTCCTGATCCATGCGCGCGCGAAGAAAACCCTGATCTCGATACGGGTCCAAGAGTCGGACGACCGAGGAAACCCGATCAAGGAGAAGGGAACAGAAACCGACCGACTCAGCAGCCCCACGGACGCGATGGGGTATGCGGCCTGGCCCGTGTTCCGGAGGGAATACGAAAAAGGCGTAACGCCCGACTTCTTGTCATGACATACGCCTACAACATCCAAGCCGGGCCTGCGGTGGGGCCTCGGCCCATGTTCGCGCTGAGCGACTACGACGCCGACGACCTGATCAACGAGCGCATCCCGACGATGCAGGAGCTGCCCCACAAGGCAGCGGCCCGGCTTCGGTTCGACATCCTCAGCGAGGACTACGAAGACCACGTCAAGGCGAAGATCAAGGCGACCCACCGCAATCAGGAGGTCATCAACGATCTTTTCAAGCACATCGACCTGAGCACCAACCTCGCGCTCGACATCATGAACGCGATCTGCGTGGTGTGGAAGCACGACGCTGAGCGCTACGTCCCCGGTGCCACCGATGACGAGAACGAGGCACTGCGCCTTCTGGTGCTCGAGACCGACTTCGCGACACACGCTCGCTCGTGGAACCCCGAGGCCTACTTTCAAGGCCCGGTGACTGTGCTCCCTGTCCTCCGCGGCTCGCGGATGACGTTCGACACGCTGCTGCCCCACTTCTACGACACGATCGACAACCCGAACGACCTCTGGGGCAGCCCGCTTGCTGCCGCATGGAAGGTCCTCCCCAACCTCAACGCTCCGTCGAAGGCTGCCGAGCAGTTCGCCTCTCATCGAGAGACGGCCGCGATCCTGGTCGACGAGAACGCCTGGCGCTACTACGCCGTCAGCGCTGAGGGAACGTTCCTTGAGCCTGTCGGGATGCATCGTCACGGGATGGGCGAGTTCCCCGGTGCGACGCTGAGCTTCGACAGGCCGCACGGCAAGGGCCGGTGGGACTGTCGACAGCACCAGCGACTCGTCGATGCCACGATCGCGGTGAGCTACCTGGACGCGTGCCTGGGTCTCGTCCGCAAAGGGCAGGACCAAAAGGTCCTCGTCCTCAAGGGCGACCTTGACCGCGTTCCCAAGGGGCAGATCAAGCACCCTGAGGGGTCGCTGGTCATCCCGACTGACGGCGACCCCACGCAGGTTGACCTCTCCGCCCTCGACTTCAACACCGACCCCGAGTTCGCGATCAAGCACCAGGCTTGGAAGATGCAGGGCATTGCTCGCTCCTACGGCGGGCAGGTGGAGAGCCGACCAGGGACCGCGAGCCACCTCGAGTCACAGGTCCAGTTCACCCACGACAGTCTCACCGAGCAGCGGAACGAGCAGATTCCGTTCGCCCTCAAGTTCGAGCGCGAGCTCTGGGCCAAGACGGTGCGCGTCGCCAAGATGCAGCGCCACCCATTGGCCGATCGCCTGCCCGACTCCGACAAGATCCGCGAGTCGCTGGCCATCGACTTCCCTCCGCTTGCTCGACGCTTCGAGAGCATCGACGCGGAGATCAAGTACAAGGACTGGTCGGTCTCCAAGGGCATCAACAGCCTCACCGACCTCGTGCGCCCCCATATGCCTGGGGCGTCGAGAGAGCAGCGGACTGAACGCGTTGAACGGAACCTCGACACCGATGCGCCGCTGATCACGAAGATGACCACCCGCGACCAGAGCATGGCGCCGGGTGCCCCTGCCAACAAAACCGAATCGCAGATCAACGGGGAGCAGGGCCCCAAGGTTCGCGATTCAGAGGACTAGACTAGATGGAAAACTCAGAAGTCACCCCGGATGCGGGTGCAGCTCAGCCGGAAGGCACCCAAGACGCTGCACCCGATGTTGTCGCTCGCGCGGAGTTCAACAAGGTCATTGGCCAGCGTCAGGACCTGAAGGCGAAGCTACGAGACGCCACCGCCAAGCTCTCGGAGTTCGAAGCGAGCCAGAAAGAGGCCGCTGACGCCAAGCTTCGCGAGCAAGGCGAGTTCCAGAAGCTGCTCGAGGCCGAGAAGAAGAAGAGCGCGGATCTCGAGAGCGCGATCGCAGGCATGGTGAAGGAGCAACGCTCCACGCTGGCCATCGATGCGGTCACCGCAAAACTTGATGGAGTTGATCGGAGCATGGTCCATGCGCTGATGCTTCTCCAGGAAAAGCAGGGGGTGGACATTGCTCCCGAGGACGTGTCGACGGACTTTGTCGACGCCATGGTGGGCCGACTCAAGCAGTCGGCTCCCAGCCTGTTTCAGCCCAAGGGCATCGGCGGGACGCCAGGTGTGCCAGGTGCTGAGACGCCTGAGGTTGGCGACAAGGCGCGAGTGAAGCGCCTAGCCAAGAAGTACAGCCCGGGCCGGCAATAGGCCCACTACCTGGAGATATAGATTATGCCTGCTTTGACTACCTTTCAGGGGGTCGCGGATGAGGACGAAGTCATTCCCGTCGAGATGATCGGGGACTTCATCCAGGAGTTCGAATACCCCGCACGCGTTGCCACCGGAATCGTCTGGGCGAAACCCGGCAAGGGCAACATCCCGCTCACCTTCCCTCGTTGGGACGAGCTCCAAGACGTCGCCGGCGCGACCACGGGCGTGCCTGCGGGCACCAAGACGGAATCGGATCAGTTCGAATACCGCGAAGTGCCCATGAGCGAGAACACGGTGACCCCCGGCTTGGTGGGTTTCCGGATCTTCCGCTCGGATGAGGCTCAGGCCGCCTCCCCGGCTGGTGTTCCCGCCGGAATGCTCGCCGCAGGCCTCACGGCCCTCATGGACCGCATGGACATCGACCTGCTCTCGCCGACGTCGTCCCTGACGAACAGCGAAGGCCTCGTCACGGACACATACGACCTCGTGCGCTTCCGAAGCGACATCGCAGCATTCAAGCTGCTCAATGTCCCGCCCGGCTCGACCAAGGTCGCGGTGCTCTCGTCCGGCATGATGCAGGAGCTCTACGAGAGCCTGCACACCAGCCAGGCAACGCTGGTCACGACCGGCGGAGCCCCCAACCTTGGACCCGATGCGGGCTACCAAGGCGACCTGCAGCGAGTGCAGATCTACGAGTCGCAGAACCTGCCCGTTTCCGGTGCGGGTCGAGCGGGCCTGATGACCGGCCTCGGCCAGCTTGCGAGCTGTCTGGGTGCGGGCATCAACGAGATGCCGAACGTTACCACCACGCGTGGCGACGACTCGGACAGCCGTGCGGGTCGCCAGTACGTCCTGCGCTGCTGGTACGGCTTCAACGTCGCCAACGACCGACGAGGCCAGCAGATCCTGGGCGCCGCCTAGGCCATAGCTTGACTTGGCTTACGCCTGGGGCCCTTCGGGGCCCTGGGCGTTCTTGTTTTCCCCAACAGATTGATCGGACGAATCATGGCAGACGTATTCATCAAAGACGGCGAGACCTACGACCGCGTAGGCAAGAAGACTCTCGTGCACGTGGTGCGCGGCGACAAGGGCACACAGCCCCACAAGGCAGGTGACATCATGGACACCTACTTCTGTCGCAACGGAGACAACCAGCTACTTCAGGTCACGTGGGCCACACGTGAGGGCGTCAGAGTCGCCGCAACCGAACTTCGAATCCATCCCGACTTCCGCAAGCAGGGCTGGATCACCCTCCAGGATGCCTATCTCGAGGAGGGGAATCCCGACGGCTACCTCGAGTATGTCGAGTTCTCGAATCAGCAGCGCAAGGACTCCGTGGGCATGCGCGGCGTCGAGTTCCCCGAAGAGAAGCTGCCGAAGTACGTGCAGGAGCTTCGGGCGAAGCGGTTCGACCACAAGGCTGGTACCGAGCGCTGGAAGAAGGCCGCGGAGAAGGCGAAGCCCACCACCCCGGCCGCCGACCCGAAGACCCGCAAGCCCGTAAAGGCCAAGGCCGATGGGAAGGCCTGAGGGGTCTCGCTGGCGCGACGGCTACCAGGAGACGATTCGAGACTACCTGGAGATGTACGACGCCAGCCCTCGCTACCGGGTGCATCCGGACGGGATCGGCGGTCAGTCGGTCCCGGTCTCGGAGCTCTCGTTCGAGGAGCGGCATCGCTGCGCCATTCGAGAGGCTGAGATCACGATGAATCGCGTTGTGAACACGCGGAAGTAACTAGCCCATGTTTCGAGTCATCCACAGCGAGACGGATCAGTCCGTCGTCCGTGTCCCCATCGACCAGCGAGGCCGTCCCGTCCTGCTGTCGGGTGCTGCCTCCGTCACGTTCTACGACAAGCGCGAGGACGAAGCCGACGAGGTCCTCGGCTCTGCGTCGGTCACCCAAGACGCGACGTCAACGGTGCTCACAGCCGCTGCTGGCTACGGCCAGGCCGACCCGTCCATGGTGCCCATCACCCCGGGAGCGGTGGTGGAGGGGCACCTGTACCTTATCGAGGGGGCCAGTGGTCAGTCGGAGCTGTTTCGTGTTCGGGAGACCTCTGCAACGCAGGTCTACGCGATGCACGGGCTTCGTCACGCCTACCCCTCGACCGAGGTTGCGACGGTTCGCGGCGTCGAACTCGTGGCGACATTCCCCGACCTCACAGCCGACGAGGACGCTGTAGAGAACGGCGGTGGCCCGTACCTCGTGACCTGGTCCTACCAGGTCGACGGCTCCACGGTCATCGTCGCTGACACGGCCTACCTGGACCGCTACAGCCTCTCTCCGCCGATCGATGAGGACTACGTCCTCATGGCCAACCCGACGATCCACGAGCGCTCTCGAGACCGCACACGCGTCTCGCAAGCGATCGCCGTCGTGTGGCAGGACTATGTGGCGGAGTGCGAGGAGGCCAACAAGGACCCCTCGGACTTCTTCCCGAACAGCTCACTGAAGGTGGGCCTTCGTCATGGTGCCCTGGCCTATCTCTTCGAGTGGAACGGCGGCACCGAGGACGACTCGGAGAAGGCCGAAGACCACCGGCAGAAGTACGCTGCGAAGATCCGCAACCTGCTCACCGGTGAGCCGCCAAAGGGCACGGTGCAGATCGACCGAGACAGCAACGTCGCGGTGAAGCCCAAGACCGGCTTCGAGTTCATTCGGAGGTCCTAGTGCCGATCTCCACGACATTCCGAGAGGCTCGAGCGGCCATCGTCGCCACGATCCGCGGCATCACGCCCACGCACCCACACTACAGCGGCGCGCTGTGGAACGAGGTGAAGTCGAAGGACGAAGTGCCGAGTGCTGACCTCCGAAACTTCTACGTCGAGCTCAGCGACCCTGAGGAGACGGGCGAGATCTACGGCGGCTGTGCGCAGCATGAGGCCGAGCTGATGATCTGGACGAGCTACGGCTCGCTCAGCCCGAACGACCAGCAGGACATCCGCAGCGACGACAAGCAAGACCTCTGGCAGCAGTTGCACCGCGCCGAAATCGACGGCGTGTCGAAGTTCGCAAAGGGCGGCTTCGAGCCCGAGACCACGGACGGGCGCTTGTGGGGCGCGCACGTTCTGACCGCCACCATCTTCCTGCCCCTTCCGTAGCCTGACATGCCCCTGAATACCGTTTCCCTCCTCACCCTGTTTCCCGAGACTGTGGCGCAGGGCATCGGCCCCAGTGGGGTGTCTGGTGTCTCCACTGGCGCCCAATGGGTGGCCGCCGAAGCTGGCGCGACCGCCTTCCAGATGCCGCACATCGCGTCGTCGCTGACCACCTCGAGCATCGAGACCGTCGAGCTGACGCCTGAGCAGGTCCGACGCCGCGTGTTCGAGACCGAGCGCTCTCAGCCTGGCCTGAGCAACGTCCAGGTCCCTTTCCAGTCCTACATCACGGGACGAGGCTCTGCCCTCGCGGATGGTGTCACCGCGACTGACACGGCGCTCTCGCAGATCCTCGAGAACACGCTTGGCGGAGTGAGTCTCACGGCCACCCACACCGCTGCAGGCGGCGGACACACCACGACCGTGGTCAACGTCGACAGCGTGGCCACGTGGGAGGTGGGAGACGTAGTGGCCTGGGAGGATGCCGATGGTCAGCTTCACCCGCGGGTCATCACCGATATCACTGGTCTCGCTGTCACCTTCAACACGGCGCTACCTTCCGCCCCGTCCGATGGCGACCTCATCCGTGGTGGAGCAACGCTCTACATAGACGAGGACGTCGTCACCGACACGTCGAGCAACCTTGGCAGCACGCTGTCTGGCTGCATCCAGAAGGGCAGCAACGGCTCCGCTGGGTGGGAGGTCAACGGCGCCAAGGCAGAGCTGCCCGGCCTGAACTTCGAGCGCAACAGGTTCCCCCTGCTCGACTTCACGCTGTTCTGCGCTCGGCATACGGACCCCTCCGCCGGTCCTGACCCGACGTTGCCTACGGCAACGTTCCCGACGCCTCAGGTCATCGGCCCCGACTCCTCGATCATCGTCGAAGACGCGGGCACGACGGTCCTCACCACGGTGTGCAGCGGCACGGTCGCTGTGACCCCTGGTGTCCCAGTCACGCCGCTCGAGTGCATGGCGGACAACCTGGGCGACATGGAGGGCATCGGCCTCTGGAGTACCGCTCCAGCCGATACGCTCGTCGAAGTCGACGTCTACCCGTTCACGGTGGACTGGTACACGGACAAGGCGGCCGAGACCAACAAACAGATCGCGGTCATCAAGCACGGGACGAGTGGCAACTGCTTCGCGTTCTTCGCTCAGAACTGCGAGATCCAGACGGTGGTCGCAGGCGATGAGGACTTCACCTCTTCCAACCTATCGCTGCGCGCCGTCGAGCACAACCCGGCAACCGCCACGACTGCGCTCGAGCGCAGCAAGTTCCGCATCTACATCGGCTAGCGCATGAAGTTCCGACCACCCACCCACCGCGTTGACGCCCCGATCGTGTTCATCCACCCGGCCGACGAGGCCTGGGACCAGGACAAGATCGCCGAGTCCGAGAAGGAGCATGGTGAGAGCTGCCCTTACCTGCGGTACATTGCAGGCAAAACGCGCTACGACGCGAGCGACGTGCAGCACCTCCTCAAGGGCGACCCCGTGGAGTTCCACGGCAAGCGCCTGGGCGTCGTGCAGCACAACGAGGTGCAGTCTCTCGCCGACCGTGAGGGCTTCCAGCAGGCGTGGACGACCCGAGGGGCGTACATGCAAGCGGCTCGCTACGGCCTCCACGCGGTCAAGCAGGGCGGCATGGAGGTCATCGAGCTCGGCGCCCCCGGCTCGCTCACCACGGTCGACCTCGAGAAGCTCCGCGACTGCAGCGACCTCGGCATCGAGCTGATCCGCGACATCGGGCGAGCATTCTACATCGCGTCACAGCCGCTGCGAGACGACGAAAAAAAGCCCTGAGGCTCCTGGCGTGGTCTCACCCCGCCAACCCCAAGGACGGGAAGCGTCGAGAGGTCTGGTCCTGTGCCGGCCACTGCCAGTCCGGCGACAACGCGCAAGAGCGCGACGGACTGCGGTGCGCGCTTCCAGGATGGAAGCAAGACCGTTGGGGTGAGCCACTTCGGGGGCCTCACATGGGCCGCCTACGACTGCCGATTGCCGAGCCTGGGGAGCCTGATCCCGAGCACCCCGGCGAGTGGACGACTGAGGGCTGTCCCGGCTCCTGGTACCGATGCGCCTGGGCGCTGAGCGTCTCCACGTACGAGCGCATGCTGACCGATCACGGCTTCAGCGAAAACCTGCATCTCTCGCGGTCCGACGACCGGCTTTTGCTCGATGCGGTTGCGTACCTCGAGATGCAGCGGATTCGGTCCCGCAACTACGACGACCGCATGCGAGCCGACCACATGAGGCGAACGAATGGCGCTTAGCAAGAAGGTCAAGATCCGATACGACGTCGACACTCGCGGCGCTAAGCGTGGCCTGACGGAGCTCGGACGGTCCACCGATCGGGCACGAGACAGAGTCCGGAGTTTCGGAAAGACCCTTGCCGGAATCGGCGTTGCGGCTGCCGCTGGCGCTGCCGCAGCTGCAGCGGGCCTGCTTCGCCTTGCGGAGTCATCGGCCAACACGGCCAACGAGATCGCCAAGACGTCCCGCGGCCTGGGTGTTGCGACCGATGAGATGCAGCGCCTGGCCTTTGCCGCGTCGCGCGAGACGACGCTCTCAATCGAGGGCTTCAACAAGTCGATCGCGGTGATGACGACGGGCCTGGAGGACGCCGCTCAGAAGGGGACAGGGCCTGTCGCTGAGGGGCTGCAAACCCTGGGCATCTCCGTCCGACAGCTCGACCGGCTGGGTATCGAGGGGCAGATCGGGCTCATCGCCGATTCGATCGGGCGGCTGCCGAACGAGCAGCAACGGGCGGCCGTGTCTGCTCAGTTGTTCGGTCGCCGCAACGGTCCGGAGATGGCCAACCTGCTTCGCAAGGGCTCCGATGGCATCGCTGAGCTTGGAGACGAGGCAGAGCGCATGGGGCTCGTCCTCGACCGCAAGGCCCTCAAAGCCTCCGAAGACTTCGTCGACTCGATGTCTGATGTGAGAGCGACGGTCAAGGCCGTGGCTCGAGACGTTGGCATCGCAGCCACACCCGCGATTAAGGACATCGCAGACGGTGTCAAAGAGTGGACGATCGAGAACCGGCAGCTGATCGACCAAGAGCTCCCTGAGCTCATGGAAACGGCCGCCGCTGCGATGCGTGAGGTGGTCGACACGGGGGCCGACGCTGTCGGCACCTTCAACAAGATGGCCAAGGCGGCCGAGGGACTAGGCGACAAGCTAGGCCCTGTTGGCGAGAAGCTGGTGGACATCGCCAAGTTCAACGCCCGCGGCGGAATCCTGGGGTTCGCTGTCGACCAGACTGTGGCGAACGACCTTCGCGGTGGTCTTGGAGCAGCGCTCCAGGAGAACCGCCCACGAGGCCCTGGGGTCGACAACCCACTGAGCCTGAACCTCGCCAAGGAGTTTCGAAGCCTCAGCAACGCGATTCTCAATCAACGCGGCGAGCGGAAGATCAACGAGCCAGGTGGCGGCGGTCAAGGTGACCGTTTCAGGGCTGAGCGGGAGGCCTTCAACGCCCAGCTTCGCTTGGCAGAGCAACAGGAGGCGTTCTCAGCCTTTGCCGCTGCAGCCGACCGCCAGCGGAACGAGGCGATCAAGGTCTACAACGCCGAGCTGGCTCGAACGCAGAACCTACAGCTGATTCAGAACGACCGAGTCCGCGAGGCCAACGCTGCACTACAACGCCGCGACGAGTTGCTGCAGAACGACCTGCAGCGTCAGATTCAGCTGGCCGAGCTTCAGGGCAACCCTGCCGAGGCGTTCGCCTTGGAGCAGCAGCAGTTCGAGATCCGCGAGGAGGCGCTACGCCGACAGCTCGAGCTCGAGACCGAGGTAGGTGAACGAGAGCGCATAGAAGACCAGCTGGCGCAGGTTCGGCATGAGCGCTCAATCTCCCGCATTCAAGAGGAACAGCGTGCACGCGAGCAGGCCACCCTTGCTATCTCCAACGCGATCAACAGCGTCAGTGCCGCAGAGCAGGGCGCATTCCAGCTCAGCGGCACCATTGCCGCAGCCACCATCCAGGGCGAGCAGCGAAAGAAGCGGGTGCTGGACGGCATCAAGGCCGCGGGCCTCTTCGCAGATGGCACGGTGGCAGCAGCCCAGGCCGCGATCGCGTACGCGTCCGGCAACATCCCGCAGGGTATCGCGCTCACTGCTGCAGCCGCCAACGCTTTCGCGCAGGGGGCTGTGGTGGCCGCTGGCAACGCCCGAGGGGGTGGAGGAGGCGGAGGCGCTGGCACGTCCGCAGGCGCCTCGCTGGGCCGTGGTGCGCCGGTGGAGCGTGCTCAGTTCAACGTGGACCGAGGCGCCCCGCTGTCGGTCCGCGAGGAGATCGAGGGCAACCCGAACAACACGGGCAACACCGGCTCAGGGGGCAACACGGCCAACGTCGTCCAGATCACCGGGCCGATCCAGGTCTTCGGGAAGATCGACGACGACGTGGGCGCCGACCTCCGAAAGCAACTGATGCGATCTGAAAGGAGCCTGAGCCGCTAATGGCACTGATCACCACCGCCTGGATGCTTGGCAGTGAACCTGACGTCCCTGAGACGACCATCAGCGTCACATGCCAAGCGATCACCGAAGACCTCACGATCCCCGCGGGCGACTACTACCCGTGGGACAGCACCGCGGCCAACAGCGCCCTCGACACGCTGTCTGACGTCCTCGAGACGCACAGTCAGATCGGGATCGGCGACATCTCCCCGGTGCTTGGGCGGGACCGCATCCCGCGATTCTCCGGACCGTTCGCGTTCAGCATCAACTCGTGGTCAGACCTGACGTTCCGCAACATCCTGGGCTTCACCGGGACAGAGGCCATCGCAGGAACCACGCAGGCCGCTGCAGGCTTCTCGCGCTACCTCTGGAGTCCTGGCCGCTGCGAGATTCCCGACGCCCCGCTTGGGTCTCAGGGGCTGCTCTACAGGGACACGGCCGTCGGCATGAGCGGCAACGGTGTCGTGGTCCGAACGACGAACAACACCGGCCGCAAGAACCGGTTTCAGTTCCGCCTTGTTCAGAGGGCCCGCGTCATGACTCCCACCGAAGGACCCGGCGAGTTCGCCTCGTTCTGGGAGGCGGTTGTGTCCCGCTTCTACCGGTGGAAGCTCTACCGCAACGTCACCGAGGAAGACACCGCGACAGACACCACGGACGCTGCCCTGGTGAGCGCCGATGTTCTCGGTCCGTACAAGTGGCTGACGAGCACGGGCCTTCATGAGTTCGAATACGAGCGCTCAATCTCCCGCGTCGAACTCTTCAGCCCCGTCGAACTCCCCTGCCTGCTGGTCAGTGAGTACTGATGCCCCACACTGCAGAAACACTCCGCGTGATGGAAGGGGTCGATCAGGCGTACATCCTGACGATCGACGGCATCCCCCTCGCGTTCACCACCGACACGTCAGGCGAGCTCACTGGCAGCGGGGCGAGCAGCTTTATCGGGCGCGCTGAGTCCGATGCCGGGGAGACCGTCGGCAGCCGGGAGATCCGCGAGGGCTTGATCGTTCCGCGAACGCTTGAGTTTGGCGGGGACCTCGACTCGATGGGCCTGGACCGCACCACGGCCCGGTTTAGCGTTCTCCTCGACTCCGAGACCGACTTAGGCACCCGCACCGCCAACTACTTCCTGCTCGGAGGCGAAGAGCCGGAGGAGATGCTCGGTCGTCTCGCGCCCACCGATGACCCCGCACCGGCTTCCGTCGTCGGTGTCACGGTTCGCGACCGCTACCTGGGCCTCGAGTACGTAGGCCCTGCCGGTGAACGGCGGATGTTCCCGTTCCTCATCGGTGAGACGCTCCAGGGGCTCGACCACCACGGCGACACGGACGGGGCCACCGTGCCCGCAAGCGTCTCTACACGCCCCCTGGTCCACGAGGGACGCCCCTGCGCGCTCTATCGGGTGTATCGGGACCCGAGCAGCACGAGCACGGCCAACAGCGACGCATGGCCCAGCCTCAGCAACTACTCCCCGATCTGGGTCGGCAAGTTGCGGGACGCCGGGACCATCACTGCCGGCAGCCGCATCACGCTCGAGTGCACCGGCTTTGAGTCACTGCTCGAGCGGAACATGGCCACCGGCGCAAGCCAGGTCTTCTCTGTAACGCCCGAGTTCACCGCCGAGGCTGGGGTTGATGACCAGGTGGCGATCTGGTTTGGCAGTGGCCCGCAGTTGCAGAACGACGGAACGCTGCTTGCGGCCGCGACGTACGAGGGCAGAGATTGGACGACGCTTAGCGGGAGCACGAAAAACGAAATTCAGGATGCGCTGCACACCCTGATTCAGAACACGACTATAGGCAGCGGTACCGACTACGAGACGGCCGAGCCTGTGTTCAGCACGGTCGCTGGCGCCACCGCCGGACTGCAAGGTGGCTCTTTCTACGTATCCAGGGACGGCTTCGATGGAACATACCCGTTCTTCTTCGTGCAAATGCGCGTTGCCATGCACCGTAGGCGATGGCTGTCCCTCGGGTTTGATCCGGAGCAACAGGACGTCGAGAGCATATACGACGCTGATGAACAGGTGGATGTCTATTTCGTGAAGCTGTCCGCTGGAGACCCGTACGCTCCTAGGGTGGACGATGTCCCCATGGGTCCCGTCCCTGGCTCGGGCTACTACATGGCGGTGCTCCCGACTATCAATCTCGGTGCGACTGACAGCTCAGACGGCGCCGAGCTCTATGGAGCATGGGACAACGACGGCAACGAGCGTCGCTACGATCCCCTCTTCCCCGGCGCCGAGATCGTGCGCGTCATCCGACCCGACGGCGGCCAGGTGATTCGCATCGGCGGTGATAGCCCTGGGCCTGCACTGCTCCCGCAGTCCCACCTCCCGCACTCCGGGTCCATCGACGGGACCGACACGAACGCGTCGGGATTCTTCCTCATCAAGGGCAAAATCCGCCGCGCCGAGGGATCCACCGACGACCAGTCTCTGGTGGTGGCCGATGAGGACGAGCAGGCGGTCATTGCTCATTGCTCGTGGATCGTGAGCAACGACTTGTTCGCCGACCCTGGTGGCGGAACGTCCCCGGCGCTCTACATTGAGCGGCTCTACGACCCCCGCGCCTTTGGCTATCCGTACCGCCCCCTTGAGCGCGACTGGGCATCCCTCGACCTCCAGGCGGTGCAACTGCACACGTTCGCCGCGGCGACGGAGATCCCCGAGCCCGTCGGCCTAACGCTCTCGTCGATGCTGCGCAGCACGGGCACCAGCACGGGCCCCGACGCGTTCGGGGTCATCGACCAAGGCGACAACAGCGGCGCCGCAACCGGCTTCTACGGCGACGTGTTGGCCCCTGAGATGGGCCTAGGCATCCCGTCGTCCCTGCTTCCGACGCCGCTCGAGTTTGACGACGCGTTCTCTGACCTGCCTAACGGTCCGGTGGGCGAGCTGGCCCGCTCCCGCATCTCCTACGAGTCGAGCTTCCCGAGCTACGAAGCGTTGCGAGCCATGCTTGAGCCGCGAGGCATTCGCATCGGCTTCGACGGTGGGCGCTTCATGCTCTACCGGCTGCGCGACGCATCGCCTCAGGAGGCAACGGTCAACATCCTCGAGTCCGACCTCTACGGGGAGATGGGCGACCCGACGACCGTCTACCCGACGCAACGGGCTCGAGCCCTGGCGCCTGTCGACGCGTGGCGCTTCAAGTATGCCAACGACCTCGAACACGAGCAGCGAGCCAAGGACCCGAGCGCCGCCACACGACGAGGCGACAACACCCGCGAGATCAACGGGCACGGGCTGATCGCTCGCGAGCTCTACACGGGCGACGCTGACGCTGCGCCCCAGGGCTCCCGCTGGCAGAACGAGGCCCGCACCCTGTTCGGCTTCGACGAGGCCCGGTTCCTCGCCCGACGCCACGGCATGGTGACCGTGAGCGTTTCGCGCCCCAAGGGACAGGACATCTACCCTGGGACGCTGGTAACGCTGAGCAACCCGTGGGTGTACGGGGCCGACGGCACGCAGGGAGTCTCCGGTGTCGTCGGTCGGGTGATCCGGGCCGTGCACCACACCGACTCGGCCCAGTGCGACGCCGACATTCTGGTGTTTGAGGGGCAGGACAGGCCGCCCCCGCACTTCGCTCCCGCGTTGTGGATCGAAGACGTGGTGAGCTCCACCGAGCTGACCATCGCGACGTCGTCCGACTTCACGATGGGAGGAGGCTCGCTCAACGGCTGGACTCAGCCGGCGTGGTCAAGCGGCGCCGGAGGCAACCTGATCGGCGCCCTGATGCGCATGCTCCCCGATGGCACCTGGACAGTAGTGGGAACGGCTGAGGTGGGCTCGGTCAACGACACGACGGTGAGCCTCGCGACTGCCCTGTCTGCCATGCCGCCCGACCACGCCCGCACCATGATGCTCGTCCCCGACGTCATGGCGAACCAGCCCGAGTGGGCGCAGGAGATCTACAGCGCCGTGGGCATCCAAGGGGACAACACGCGCGTCCGGAGGTTCGTCTAATGCCCAGCAACATCGGAGCAACGGAGCACCATCAGTTCTACGGGACCGGCAGCGGAGCCGCAGCGGTCGCCGTCGACCAGTCCGGAAATGGCGACTGCACCGCAGGCGCCACGTGGATCTATCAGTCCAGCTTCAGCCACGGCGAACCGTACACGGTCATGGTTGCTGCGGAGTTTCGCCCGGCCGGGGTGGCTGCCGGCTACCTGTTCGCTCGCTACAGCGGGACGACTCTCCAGGGCATTCGAAACGACGGCTCTGGCGGCATCCAGTTGCTGATCAACAACGTTGTCGAGCAGACCGTGCCGGTGTCGACCGGCATTGGCACATACGAGATGGTCATTCACTGGTCGATGGCTGATGACCCCGTGTCGGGCCGCATGCGCTCGTCGGTTCGCATCTGGAACGGGACCGCGGGGACATTCATCGACGGGATCGACTGGACCCACGACGACCCGAACGTTTCGGGCTCGGACATCATCTGGAACGCGCAGGGCACCGGCGGCACGAACGGCGGCGGAGCAACGCTCACCGGGGCAGGCGTGCTCCTTCACGAGACGAGCGAACTTCAGGTGCTTCGCGACCGCATCACAGAGGTCGCTGCGCCAACGCTCGAGGGGGATACGGCGATGGAGGTCCCCGTGCCTGACCTCCAGACGGTTTTCGGTGCCCAGGACAGCGCGGCAGGCCCGACGCACTGGGCAGCCGGCGGCGCGCTGGAGCAGAACACGCTCCTCAACGTGGGATCGCTGGTCAACAAGCAGTGGGAAGACCCCGACGCGGTGCTGTGGTCGACCATCCAGAACGATGCGTGGTGGACACCCGCGCCTGACGGGGACAGCTACCTCGGGATCCCCTGGTTCTGGAGACGACCGGTGCCCAAGTCGGTCAACAAACTTCGCTGCCGCATCTACTTTCGTTCGACAGAGAACAGCGTCGTAACGAACAACTCGCTTACGTTTCGGGTGTGGAGCTGCAACCGCAATCCAGGGGTCGAGGCGGCGCTGCCGCTTGAGTCCTTCTCCGTCAGCGAGACATTCGGCCCAGTGAACGACGCGATTGGTCCCGACGCTGGCCGGTGGATCGAGTTCGATACACTCCGCATTGCCCGCACGCCGAACCAGGCCAACACGTGGCTAGCGGTGAGCGTGGAGATCACCGGGGCATCCGCGAACACTCAAGACGTGGAGATCCACGCGGTGACGATTGAGCCGATCTCAGACATGGACACAGACGCAATCGGAGGGGTTGAGCTTGGCTAGGTATTTCAGGCAGGACATTCAGGGCGAAGGCGACCCGAGTACGCCGCCGTACGGCCCGCTCGAGGGGATGCAGACCCTTCGGCGCGACCGGTGGGAGGCGCCCATGCGAGCGCAGGACACCGTGGCCACGGTGGGCCGTCGCGTTCTCCTTGAAGTCAACGCGGGGGCAGTGCGAACCGGTGGCTGGCGCTTCAACTCTGGTGGTCCCTCATCGTCCGACACGGCCGAGGTGGCATACGGTGTGGGTCGAGCTCGGCTGACGTCCGGCAACTTTCTTCGGGCGTCGGTCCTGTTCCTGCCCTCGGGTGGGGTGGGGCAGACGGCAACGCCCACCGAAGCGTTTGGCCGGCTTCGCCTGCGCATCACGTGGACCGCTGAGGATGCGACCACCGAGACCCACGACGTGGACATCGAGCTGGTGGCCTCGACCAATGAGGACTACGACGAGTTGACGGGAGCTGGCGCGGCCTTCGGTGAGCTTCGCTCCCTCTCAACCACGATCACCCCGCCCGTGGACCTGACGGACAACGCCGAGGCGAACCGGTGGACGATCTCCCCGACAGTCGATGTCGAGGTCTACATGGTCGGCGCTCCGCGGGTCGTGGACTTCTGTCTCTACGAGACGCCACATCAGGTGGTGATGGAGTCGGACGATACGTCGTGGACCTCGCACATCTTCGCGACCGAGGCGATCGACGCTGAGTCTCAGGCCGCATCACAGCGCCCCAGGCTGCGCCGCAACGAGACCAGCCCTGACGGCAACCCGCGAGGCGGCACGCAGCAAACGCTCAGCGTCGCTCGCGAGCAGCGGGCCCGCTTCGGTCCGGCCCTACTCTCGTGGGGCCACTATCAGGAGGCGACGAGCTCGGCGACGACGGGCCTTGTGGCACTCCAGCGGACCGGCTCAGCCGCCAACCTGGTTGGGCTGTTCGACGCCAGCCAGACGGCCTACGACGCCGACCGCGAAGGGCTCAGTGTCTCGTGTGGCGGCTATGCCCGCGGCTACCGCGACACGAACGGGCACCTGCTCGGGACGGAGGATGCTGAGGCCGCGATTCCGGTGGTGTTCCGGCTCTACGGGACGGCCACGTCAGCGTGCCGCGTGCGCCTCATGACGGCCGATCACAGCTGGGTTGAGGTGGAGGTGGGGACCGGTGCAAACGCCTGGCACGAGGGCTGGGGGTGGCTCAAGGTGGGCCTGAATCCGTCGGACGTGCGCGTGGCGCAGGCGTTCGTGGACGGAAACGCGACCGTGAGCGTTCTGGCGTTCAGTGTGGAGCGGCTGGCCTAGCCCTCGCAGCCGAGGGTTTGGGAGATGTCGCAGAAGCCAGCCGAAGTGTTGCCATGCTCCTCGCAAAATGCATAGTACGCAACCGCGTATGCGAGTCCGCTGATCTCAGGCTCGGGCGGAGGCGCGGGGGCGCCCAACTGGGCATGAACACCGCGGGCGACAGCGTCTGGGCCGAACCCAAGTTGGTCATAGTTCTCGACCGTGGCCGCAAGGTCCTCGTTGTCCCAAAGCTCATCGACCAGTGCCTGGCAGCTCCCCTCCGTCGGTGCTGTGTCTCCGTCTTCGGAGTCACATCCGACGGCGGCTAGAAGAGCGATGGTGAGCGCGGCGATCCTGCGGTGCATGTCACGCACATCGTGGGGATTTGCCCGAGAGAGTCAAGCGACTCACACCGATCTTGGCTAGAATCTGGCACCACGCCGCTCAAACGTCGTTCTGACGCGTCCCAAAACGGCAAAACAAAAAGGTAGACATGGGCGACACGCATCGCGTAAGTTCCGTCTGGTTCCTGCCTGTTCCGCATGGACAGGATCTGGCACCGCTCGGGCTTCCGCCTTGTTCCGCGTCGTTCCGGGTGAAAACCCGGCACTCTCGCGGCACCATAGACCCATGCCCCGCCACCGACTCACAGACGCCTACGCACGACGCGCCAAGCACAGCGGCAAGGGGCGCTACACAGACGTAGCAGACAGCGATCTGCGGGGGTTCTTCCTTCGGGTCGCATCGAGCGGCACCAAGACGTGGTTCGTCCGGCACCGTGGCACCGATCGGCGTGAGTTCTTCGCGACGTGGCCCGACACTGGAGCCGACGACGCTCGAGAGCGTGCGATTGAGCTACGCCGGGGCGTCCCGACCAAGACGACGATCGCAAGGCTTGTCGCTCACTATCGCGAGCACTACACGACGAAGCGGGGGCGTCGTCCCGGGGACAGCTCCAACACCCGAAACCGGCTCGACCTGATCACTGAGCACCTTGGCCATCTCGACATTGGCCGAGTGAAGCCGGACCAGATCCGCAAGATGCTCAAGGTAAAGGCTGAGTTTCCCGTCGAGCAAAACAGAACCCTCGAGCTCCTGAGCTCGCTCTACACGTACGCCGAGGCCGAGGGCTGGCACAGTGGCCCCAGGCCGACGCGAGCCGTCAGGCGCAACGCTGAGAAGCCGAGGAACCGCCGCGTCCTTCCGCACGAGCGGGCAACGCTTCTCGAGGCCATCCGGGCACTTGCCACCCCAGTCCCAAGAGGCGTGCTCGAGCTCGTTGCCGAGTACGGCGCACGGGCGTCTGAGGTTTGCAATCTGGAATGGGCCGACGTCTTGCCCGACCGGCTCATCTTCAACGCCACCAAGACCGGAACCAGCCGAGCTGTCCCGCTGACCGACCTTGCCCGACGCGTTCTCGATGAGCGCCGCCTGGCTGGCCACTCGGAGCGCTGGGTGTTTGCCTGGGCTCGAGGCAAGGGGCCGATCGCACGCTCCAGTGTCTGGAAGTGGTGGGACCGAGCTCGCAAGGTGTCCGGTATCGAGGACATCCGGATCCATGATCTGCGGCATGAACGAGCGACGACGTGGGCACAGCAAGGTGTCCCGCTGGCGGTTGTGGCCAAGATCGCGGGTCACAAGGACGTGCGCACGACGCTCCGCGTCTACCAAGACGTGGTGGAGCAAGACGTGTTTGACGTTTTCAATGGTGAGAATGCCCACGCGGAACCAGGCGGAACCAGGCGGAATCGGGCGGAACCACAAACCTGTATTGCACAAGATGGCGCGTGGTACGCAGCTTGCGACCTTCCGCATCATTCCGGCATACCTACAACACAGCGAACCGTAGCACCGCGGATCGTTGAGGCACCTGGACACCCATACAGCACCGAGTAACCTCAAAAACCGCCATAAAAAAGCGGAACCGGCGCATTCCCATCAAGAAACTACGCCGGCCCGCCTTGCCCCCCGGACTAAGGGTCCGGGACCTACACCCAAGCACCGAAAGGAGACGCCGAAGTGCGTCAACAATCTACGGCCGGAATCTCGGCCTGTCAAACAGAGCGGGCGGAATCGCCCAACTACCCCCACGAGTGGGCTTCGCCGAAGCAGATCTCGGACTTCTTCGGATTCACAACGCGATGGTACCGCTACCACGTTCGAGGCTTGTTGCAGGCGGCCAATGTTCCGACGCGCCGTGTAGGCGCTGGAGCTCGTGGGCTTCGCTGGCACATGCCCACCGTTGACGCGGTGCTCAGCCAGGAAGCGGGTGCCCGGTGACCTACCACCTGCACGGCAGCCGCCTGCACCACACGGTTCGCACTGAGACCCGCGTGGCAGTTCAGCGGATCCGGGACAGCGCCCGCAACATTGAGCGAGCTCTGGATCGCTTCCGTGCAACCCCGGTGCTTGAGCGCAAGCGGGGTGACTCATGACCGCCGCCGAACTCCTGATCAACGCGCTCGACAGGAGCCACAACCGGAAGATCGCGGCCTGCGACGTCGTGAACGACATCTTCCTTGCGGGAGACCTGGCCTGCGAACGCAGTTCGCTCCACACGGCCCTTCGCAGCATTGAAAACCAGCTTGGCGCTGGCCCTCGTGCAGCCTTCGAAGCTGCCGTCTTCGCCCTCGCAGGGGTGGACCCATGACCCGGAACAACCTCCCCGAATCGGTCGACCCCAACACGCTCGCGATCGCAGAGGCGACCGCGCAGCTCGAGGGCGACCTTCGACGCATGGGCATGGGTCTCCAGGCCGACCGAGCGAAGGCCATCCACTCAGCAGCTCAGACGCTGGTGGAGAGACAGCGGGCAGTAATGCGTGAGGCCCTAGGCCTCGCCAGCCCCAACGACTGACAACCGAACACCGCCCACGCACGGGCAAACGTAGCGCCGGACCAGGACCGCCCAGCGCTGCGAACAGGACAGGTCCGTCTCGAGATCGACACCATGTCACTACTGAAACCCGCCAACGCTGCTGGTCGCCTCTATGCAGGCCTGTACGGCCCCGAGGGGGCTGGCAAGACCCGAACCGCCACTGACATCGCCATGGCTGCACGAGCCGCCCTGAACCTCTCAGGGCCCATCGTAGCCTTCGACACTGAGCACGCCTACGGCTTCCAAGCACCACGCGTGAAGCAGGCCACCGGTACCGACCTGCTCGTCTGCGACACCCGCGACATCAAGACACTCAAAGCTGGCCTCAAGGAGGCCAAGGAGGCCAACGCCTCGGTCTGCATCGTCGACAGCGTGACCCACTTCCTGCGTCAGCTTCGCGACGACTACATGAAGCGGAACGATAAGTCGTCGATGGACGTCAGCGACTACCAGGCAGCCGACAAGCCGTTCAAGGCCCTGCTCGACGGCATGCTGAAGTCCACCAGCAACCTCATCATCTGCGGCCGCGAGGGGCACAAGTACGGTCTCAAGCAGAACACTCGAGGCAAGTGGGTCAACGGCCCGATCGCGACCAAGATGAACGCCGGCGAGGCCGGCTACGAGGTCGACCTTCTCATCGAGTGTCGCCGCACCACGGTGCCCGGAAAGACAGCCGAGGATGCCAAGGTGGTGCGTACGGCCGTGGTGAAGAAGGACCGCAGCGACTCCCTGGGCGGTGCGACGTTTACGGTTCCGTGGAGCCCAAGCAAGGCGCTCGCTCCGTACTTTGCCTTCCTCCAAGGCGACACGCCGGAAGGGGGTGCGTGATGCTGGTCAAGTTGCCATCAGATGGCCCACTCGACGGATGGGCGAAGGCATCCGAAATCCTATGGGTAGGACTGGAAGAGACCGATGACGGGAAGTTCTATCCAGCGGCCAAGTTTTCTTGGTCAAATCGCGTACAGCATCTGACGTTTCGCCCCCTGAGCGAGGGCGACGCCTCCGGAGTTGTGAGCAGGATCGCGGGGGCCGCCAATGGTCAATAGCCAAGCCAAAGGCTATCGGGGCGAAGTGCTCTGGCAGGCCTTCCTGTCCAAGCTCGGCATCAACTCCGAGCGAGTGAAGCGAAAGCAGGGCGGCCGTGATGGTGGTGCCTGCGACGTGGTGTCGGACGCCAGGCATATGCGGTGTGTTCGCATCGTCTCTGACAAGCACGTGAAGGCCGCAATCATCCCTGTCCCCACCATCCACTGGGAAGTCAAGAACACCAAGACCCTCCCACCCAAAGGCGTCCGTAATGCCCTCATGCAAGCACGAGCAACCGCTAACGGAGGCCCTTGCGCTCTCGCTATGCATATCGAGGGCACTAGCCACTTCGGCATCTACTTCGAGACCTCCGATTGGGAGCTTTCGGACTTCGGCCTCCAACCCGCAGGAGAGAGCAGCAAATGAACCCCAACGATCCAGCATTCAAGATCGCCCAGGCGATCCGCGACGTGGCGTCCACGACCAATGACCGAGTGGCGATCGGGGCAGCACATGAGGCCTTCATGGTCTGCGTCGGCACCGCTGCCCAAATGACCGTGCAGGAGATGCGCGTCATGGGGAATGAGGTGGAGCAACTCATCGCCAAGCACACCGGCGGAAGCCGCAAGCGAAAGGCGCAGGCATGACCCTTCACAAGTCCAAAGAGCACATCATCAATCTTGGCCTGGTCGACTACACGCCCGAGCCACGACATGACGACACCTACGAGACCTACTTGGAGCGCAACGGTCTCACCGGCCGCGGCTTCGCATACGGCGAGCTCGTCAAGCGTTGGTCGTATCGGTTCCGTGAGCCGCCTGTAGACCTGTGGCATCGCATGGGCCCCACGCTAGCCCTGGCGAACGAGTTGCGCCTGTGGATGCGCGAGGGAGAGACCAGGGGGGAGCGCGCTCGAGGTCTTCGCGTGGCTGCTGCATACCGCCCAATCGGCGGTGCTCGTCTCAGCCAGCACAAGCGCAACGCGGCGCTCGACATCGACCTCTTGCCTGGCGACTACCACCTGACCAACGCCTACTACGAGACGGCGGTGCGGTTCTGGTGCGAGTACGGACGCGACACCAAGATGGGGCTCGGCCTCTACTGTCGTCCTGGTCGAGAGGGAGGCATCCGCGTTCACATCGACACCGGCTACCGCTGCCGCACTTGGCAGATCGCCGGCAAGTCGCATCGCCCCTACTGGCGAGGCAACAAGCGCGTTCCACTCGCGGTTCACCTTGCCGATCGGATGGGGCTTGTGCCGCCCAGTGAGGAGGTCGCATGACCCACATCAAGGACACGGACGGCTGGGAGGTTATCGCTCAGCTGTCCGGGCGCCGAACGGGAGCAATCTTCCTCGATGCCCGACGCAGCTACATCACTAGCGAGAGCGCGCGCCAACTGTCTGCGCGGCTCATCGAGCTTGCAGACAAGCTCGACACCATGAAGGGCGACTGCGCATGACCCACATCATCCAATCACCGAAGCCCCGCAAGCGGGGGGCGACCTTCGCAGACGTGCCGATCGCCGCCGACAAGGATGACATGCGCGCACTGTTCCTGAACGGCGCAGGATGCATCTTGCAGCGATGCGGCAAGAGATGGGCCCGAGAGTTCGGCCTGGAGCAGCGGTACGAGTACGGACTTGGCGACCAGGCCACCCCGCTCAGCGTCCAGCCCATCGACCCCAAGCCCGACCCGGACGTGTGCACGTACGGGGAGCTGGAGCCGGGGGAGTGGTTCGAGTGGTCAGCTGGTCCGCTGGCGCTGCACAAAGGCGCGCATCTCCGCCTCGAAAGCGGATGGCTGCACGTACGCCACGGCGTGCAGTGGGCTCACGCTGAGGCCGACCACCCCGTCCACCCCGTCTCCGCCAGTGTGGTGGAGCACGAGGAGCCGGGCGGCCAGTGGGTCAAGCCGGCGCACAGGGGGCACTTTGCATACGTAAACGGCTCTCCTGCCGACAGGGAGACGCTCGCGACCATCGTCCGCCAAGGCGCAGCCCTCCTCGCCCAGCAGGCCGCCTCCTCTGAGAGCGGCGAGCCGCTGGTCGATGGCGGGGACGGCGAGGGCTATTGCCCGGTCTGCGATACGGAGCAGGAGGGCTACCCGTGCCTCCACTCGGCAAGCGAGGTGGCGGCCGTCAAGATGCCGGAGCCCCGCAAACAGCGTGACCACGAGACCTGCATCGCCCGAGCCGCAATCGCCGAGCGCAACGCTGCCCGAGCTGCACTGAATGAGCTACACAGCGAGGTTGTCGAGATTGCGGAAAACCCACTCCGCGGACCTGATGGCCAGAAGGCCGCGAGTGATGTTCTGGAGCTACTCGAGGACGCACTGGCCCGAGAGGATGGTGCGGGATGAGCAAGTGCAGCCTATGCTTGAGTTCGGACTACGCCGAGCGTCGACTCTGCTCATTGTGCGGCGAGACGCTGTGCGAAGAGTGCAACCCACCGCAGAGCGACCCGTGCGTTGAGTGCATCTGGGTCGACGGCCCCGACAGTGAGGCCGCTCGAGCGGGGTGTGGTGACGGCCGCGAACGACTGCACGGGCGGACGATCGACGAGTGGCATGCCGAGGTCATCCGCCTGACGGACGCAGCGTTTGAGGCCTTGAGTGCCCCGGGGTGGCCAGAGTGGGAAATCGCGCTTCGAAGCGGCCTCGAGGACCCAGGCGACCCGGACCATGTCCCAGCAGTGCGCCGAGTGGTGGCGTGGGTCACACGCGCTGGCCACCCCATCCTGAGCAGAGGCGACGCGTATCGCGAGGCCGCAATCCTGCGCATTCATGGGCACAAGGCGGACGGTGAGGGCGGGCTTACCAGCGCAGGGAGGCTTTGGCGTCGCTACCACCGTGGGGAGGCGCCTGACATGGATAGGTTGACTGCTCGTCTCGCCGCCTGGCTCCGCCACCGGGACGAGGAAGCGGGGGGCGCGTGAGACTGACATTCTCGGAAGAGACGAGCGAACGCGACATTCCAGAGTGGTGCTCTCGCGAATACCAGCACCGGATTGTGATGTGGGAAATGGTGGAGCCCGGCCCTATGCCACCGTGGAGCAACTGCCCGCCTCCTGAGTGGCGTCTCATCCATGTGGTCGAGGGCACCTTTTTGACTCGCTACGATGTGCCAGCGCCAGGGGTAGCGCGCGAGATAGCTCGTCGTGAAGCCTGGAATGCGTTTCAGGAGTGGGCAGGGAAGGCCGACCAATGAGCCGCGACCCCCGAAAGGACCGCGCCCGCAAGCGCCGGCGGTCGCCGTACGCACGAATACGAGCCGCCGCACTCGCTGGTCGTGGCGTGCGCCTCGCAGCGGATGAAGTCGCAGATCTGTACGACCTCGACCAGTCCATCAAGACCCGAGCTGACCTGGACGCCGCCGGGCTCGACAACGACGACGACGCGGACTGACCGCGACCCCAAGCCCGCCAACGGCCCACCCCGCTCCGGTTCTCCGGGCGGGGCTGAGGCCGTGTGACCACGTTGACAATCGAGCAGGCGCAACAGCCCGACTGGCTGTGTCGCGTCTGGACTGACGAGAGCCTGCCCTGCGTCGTCACGACGGGCCGCACAGTGGCGCACGAGGTCGGGGCCGACTCGATCGCGGTGGCCATTGTGCGCAGCGTTGGTGACGGCCTCGAGACGACGTCAGAGCGCGTCTCAGACCTGGCCCCGATCGCACGTGTCCTCGGCCTTCACGACGAGGTCAGGGGCGGTGCTGAGGGGCTTTGGCAGGCGGGAAGAGAGCACGGAGCAATGGAAGAGCGAGAAGGACACGAGGTAGAGCGATGACTGAGTGCAGCTGCATTCTTGCCGACCCGACCGTGGTGGGAATCGGGCTGGGAAGCGTTCGGAAACGAGGTGATGGGATGAATTTTTGCCGTGACTGCAAGCACCTGCGAGTGCTTGATGGATACGACGTGAAGGAGTGGTGCTTTAGCCCTTCGCTGTGTAGCCCAAGGGACCCAGTATCCGGAAAACGGACAGGGAAGAGGTGCAAGGAGTTGAGGGAAAAAGGTGTTCCCTGTCATTGCTTCAAGGTCAAACCTGAGGTCAAACCTGAGGTCAAACCTGAGGTCAAGCCTGAGGTCAGTATGCAGGCTGTAGCTCTGGCCCAAAACCTGCCCACTCGATGGGCGTCCATCATCGGTTACCAAGCTCGACGCTCGGTGAGTGGCCTATGGGGCCTGTTGGTGCGCGCCGAATCCTGGCTGTCGAAGCGGCTGACAAGGGGGATGAAATGACGAAGCGGCGCGACTGGATCAAGGTGCGCAAGGACTGGTGGGAGTCTCCATCCCACCGGCTGATCAGCCCGGGCGCGCGATACTTCGGGGTGTTCTTGCTCTATCTCGCGGACTCCGATCCCGAGTGGCGAGACACGGGTGTAGGTCGACTGCTTGCTCCCGATATGTCTCCACTGTGTTCGCAGGATGTCGCCACCTTGTCGGGGTCAAGTCTTCGGAATGTTCGCAGGTGGATCGAAGAGTTGAAACGTGTCGGGACGCTATCGGAGTTCGACGACGGAACGTTGTGCTTTGCAAGCTACCGAGATCATCAGGAAAACAGGAACACAAAGTACAAGCGCGCCGCATTGGCCAATGCTGAAAGGCAGCACGAAAGCAGCACGAAAGCGGCAGAGAAGAAGAGGCAGAAGGAAGAGGGAGAAGAAGAAGCAGATAATACCCCCCAACCCCCTGCGGGGGTTGTCCCCCCGCCGGCGAAAAAGCGCAAAGCGCGGAAAAAGCCAAAGGGGTCATATGGCGTCGAGCCCGCTTCGGTCGAGGACACGGAGCAGGTGCTTGCTTGGATCGCCAAGGCTCGAGAGTGGTGCGGGTTCAAGGCGAGCAAGCTGACCGCGACCTTCGCGAATCGCTGCTACGTGAACGTCCCCTTGACGATTCTCGAGGCGTCCATGGACGACTGGAAGCGGGTGATCAACCGCCAGGCCGTCAAGGACAAGGACAACCCCGAGGCGGGGCGTCGCTACCTGACGCTCTCGACCCTGTGCCGCCCCGACAACTTCAACCGAATCCTGGAAAGAGACGACCTCGACTGATGTACGCGAACGAGCAAACGATTCTGAGCTGGTGGCTGCTCAACCCGTCCGACGCGAAGGCGACCTCGCTGACTGTCGATCACTTCTCGCACCCTGAGCACGTGAAGGCCGCGCATGTGCTGATGGCAGGCGGCAACGTCTTCAACGTGTGCGGCATCGACGTCTTCGAGCGGCTCAACGAGCGGAAGGCCATGAAGCATGAGGCGTCGACAGCCGAGCGGGCGCTCATGGAAAACTTCGCCGTCAAGGTGGCTGAGACCGCCTGTGCCGAGTTCTTGGGTTCGGTCCGCAGTGCCGACCGTCGAAACCTGCAAAGCGTCCAGGGGCTCGTGAGGCGCCTTCACGAGGCGGAGTCGATGGGGCCCGTCCGGAGCCGCACTCACGGGCAGGTCGCTGCGGAGCTTCTCAAGGTCTGGCTAGACGAGCTACAGCAGTCGAAGGAGCCCAACACACTGCCGTTTCCCTGGCCTGGGCTTCAGGCCCACACCGGTGGGATGCCGCTCGGCAAACTCGTCCTGATCGGCGGCCGCTCGAGTGAGCACAAGACAACCCTGGCGCGGGCAATGGCCGCCCATCTTGCGGAGCAGGGGAACCGGGTCGTGTTCTGGACTCTTGAGGACTCCGATGAAGACATCGCGGGCCGGACCCTAGCGAGTGGTAGCCGCATCTTGACGACCAAGGCGCTCTCCGATCGGTGTCTGCCAGCCAACCGAACCGGGATGACCGGTGATGACATGAGCGAGATTCTTGGAGTCGCCCGTGCGCAGATCGAAGGGGAGCTCGGTAAGAATCTCCGCTACATCGACCTGCCAAACCCTCGGCTGTCGACAGTGGTCGGGGAGATCAAGGCTGAGGCCGCGCGGGGGACGAGGGCGTTCTTCGGAGACTTCCTGCAGCTTTGCAAGACCGACAACCCGAAGCAGCCTGCGACCAATGACTGGTGGCGTGAGGCAATTGCAACGCTTGCCGGCTTGGCCAAGCGGCTTGGGATCGTGATCGGATGGACGTCACAGATCGAGAAGACCGCGACCAAGGAGTCAGCCGCTCAAGGGCGAGTGCCACAGGCGGTCGAGATGCCGTTCGGCGCCGTGCTCCGCCAAGGGGCTTACGGCTGCTTGATGGTGGGCCTCCAATCCGAGGGCGGATCGAAGAGCGTGCCGCTTGGAGACGAAGGTGACAACGGGCCAGAGCGCACCTTCCTGCGTGTCGAGGTCGACAAGTGGAAGTCCGCTCCAAACATCAGCCAGAGCAAAGACGCGCGATTCGACTTCGACGTCGACCCCGCACATGACCGACTGACGGAGAGGAAACGGAAGCAATGAGCCGACGACAATTCACCACCGCCGAGGCTCTGCGCCTCGTTCGCAAGTACGGGAGCGCCACCCATGCGGCTGATGTTCTTGGAGTCTCACGAAACTCCGTCTGCCGCAGGCTGAACGCCGAAGCGCCAGGCTGGAAGAGCCCTCGAGCTCGCCAGTGCTCGCACCGCCACTCGATCGAGACGCTGTCTCACGCGATGAAGCTGTACGCCGGCGGTACCTTGGTCGCCGACATCGAAGCGCAGACCGGAGTCTGTCAGCGTCGTATCCACAAGCTCGCCCAGGAGTACGGGATCCAGCGACGCCCACGGTGCGCCCATCTGTTCGACCCGCAGCGTTGCCGCGATCTCTACGCGGAGCTTCGAAGCTACCGCAAGGTCGCCGAGGTGCTGGGCTGCTCCTACGACACCGCACGCCGTGCAGTGGTGGGGAGGTCGGACCGATGACCGTCAAGCTCAAGACCTACCCCGACGAGCGCCCGAAGACGCGAGGCGAGTGCGCTGACATGCCAAGGCCGTGCCCGTTCCTGTCGTGTCGGTATCATCTGGCCCATGACTGGGTGAAGCCTGTGCATGGTGGGGGGCTGGATGACGACCAGGCGGCCGAGCGGATCGCAAACGCTGAGCACACCTGCACGCTCGACGTGGCTGACCTTGGGGGGAGCAGCGCTCGCGATGTCGCCAGAGCTGTTGGCAAGACACATCAGGGCGTGCTCAGCACAGAGTCACGCATACGAAACCGTGGCATCGATCCTGAGGTCGCGCGCGAGTTGATCGAGGCAGTCGAGTCACAGGCACGAGCGCCCTTCGACCTGTACGCGCCCGGCGCTCTCGTCACAGAAAAATACTGGAAATCGAAACGCAGACGAGAATCTGGCGAATCCTTGTGATTGATTGATCATGTCGCTGGGGGACACCCCGCGCCGGGGCAAATCGAGAGACACGCTCGCGGTGTTTGCTAGGCAAGGCGACTCAACGGGGTGACGTGGAGTCGAGAGGGGGTTCGAATCCCCCGTTCTGCATGGAGCGCACAGCACGGGTTCAACTCCCGTGCGCCCCACCAATGAACAGAAAGCCATGGCACTCAAGCGTCACATCTACATCCCGGACACCCAGGTCAAGCACGGGGTGCGGACCGACCATCTGGTGTGGGCTGCCAAGTACATCCTGAACCTGGACACGGAGCCGAGCCACATCCAGATCGCTGGCGACTGGTACGACATGCCGTCGCTCTCCGCGTGGGACAAGGCGGGCAGCAAGTCCACGGAGGGACGCAGGGTCAGCAAGGACCGCGAGGCGGGTTACGCCGCGCTGGAGCTGTTCTTCGGCACGCTGGACAAAGGCAAGTGGCGCCCCGAGACCTGCTGGGTAACCGAGGGCAATCACGAGCAGCGACTCGATCGCTGGCTCGAGTCCGACCCGAAGCTCGAGGGTGAGATTGACCGAAAGACCTACTACGGCTGGCAGGACTTCGACATCAAGGCAGCCCCAATGGGGAAGCCAATGCACAAGGATGGGGTGACGTACTGTCACTTCTTCGACCTGAACGCCAACGGCCACACGACGGGTGGTCGCAACGGTCAGCCCAACGCCGCATCGCAAGTCCGCCGGGTGCGCGGGTCGTCAGTCGCTGGCCACCGCCAGGGCTACGACATCGCCCGACTCACCCACCCCTATGCACGGCACGGCGAGCGCGAAACGTTCGCGGTGATCGCCGGCTCGTTCTACCAGCACGAGGAGCACTACCGCGGTCCCACGGACGGATACGAGCGACGCGGCATCGTCGTGCTCAACGAGCTCAACGGGAAGGGGCAGGGCGACCCGATGTTCGTGTCGCTTCGCTACCTGAAGGAAAACTACGCATGAACCAACACCCTAAGCCCTGGTGGTATCGCCTCGCAGAACGTTTGGCGCCTAGTCGGTGTCGCGAGATTCCAGAGGCGCAAAACCCGGATCGGATCCTCTTGCGACAGGTCGCCATCGTGCACCGAAAGGTCTACCTCCAACAGTTTGCGAGCGGAGAAGACCCGCGGTTCATGCACCGCCACGAGTTCAAACGGTCCATCGTGCTTGGCCTGTGGGGTGGCTACACCGAACGGCGACTCACCGGGCCGACTCGAGACATCACTGCGCCGTACGCCTACACCATGGGACCCGATGTCATCCATCAGGTGACAGAGCCAACACCCGGTCACACCAGCATCCTGATCGGCTGGGGCCGAATTCAGGAACGGCACTACTTCTGCGCCGTTCTTCCCAACTGGCATTGGCGTGACCACGTGAAGCAGGAAGTCGAGCGCATCTGATGGACGCTGAAACCTTCATTTGGTGGATCATCCCGCTGATCGCCGCGATCGTGAGCGCCATCTATGCTGCCCGAAAGGACGCTGGCCTGGAGGAGCGGGTCCGCAGGCTCGAGCAGCTCGAGGCAGGCCGACAGGGGGCCGAGTCCGTGGGGCTCCCTGAGCAGCCCACCGTCGACGTCTCCGACTTCAAGCTCTGGCGTCAACAGGCCAAGAGCAACACCGCAACCCTGGACAATCACCGGCGCCGACTTGAGGCGCTGGAAGGAGAGACCGAGTGAACAACTACACCCGAGTGCAAGCCACCGACCTCAAGCCTGGCGATCGTGTCGTCCGCTTCAACGAGTCGACCGGCGACCAGACCATCGTGACGCTCAAGAGTCGTAAGACCTACGAGGGCACCGGCGACTACTGGGAGTTCTACACCGACGGCGAGCACCGCCTCGGCTACAGTAAGGGCATGGAGGCGATGCGCTGTGAGTGAGTCGCACGACCCAGCCCACTACAAGGTCGGCGGCATCGAGTCGATCGATGTCATCCGAGCCAAGCTCAGCCCTGAGGCCTACCGCGGCTTCTGTCTCGGCAACGCGATGAAGTACGTGCACCGAGCTGGCCACAAGGACGCAGCGGTGGACGACGCGAAGAAGGCGATCGTGTACCTGGAGTGGCTTGCGGAGTCGCTGGTCAGCCCGTCGCCTGTGGCCTGGGAAGTTCGCAAAACGGATGACCCCGTCTGGAAGTGGGCTGTGATTACGGTCGTCGAACACGGCAAGTGGAAAGAGCACAACAGGTACCGAAAAGAGGAGCACGCGGTGGAAGCCTGTGATTTCCTCAACAAGAAAGAGAGCACCAAGCAATGAGCAACACGATCCACATGCAAGCCCGGTTGGGCAAAGAGCCCGAACTTCGCGACGTTGGCGAGACCAAGGTCTGCCGCCTCTGGGTGGCCGAGTCGGAGTCCTACAAGAACAAGGCCGGCGAGAAGGTCGAGCACACCAACTGGTGGAGCGCTGAGATCTGGGGAGTCCGAGGTGAGCGAGTCGCCGAGTTCTTCAAGAAGGGCGACGGCATCGTCCTGCGAGGCTCGCTCCGCATCACCGAGAAGGACGAGAAGAAATACTACTCGATCCGCGTCGACGACTGGGAGTTCCCGATGTCTCGCAAAGGCGACGGGGACTCGAGCGGCGGCAGCAACGACTACCAACCGCAGGGCTCTAGCGACGACGTGAGCTTCTGATGGGTGTTTCGACGAACGCGATCGTTGCCTGGGGCTTCGACCTTGGCGAGTGGTCGCCTGAGGACGACAATATCGACCCCTGGGAGTGGAAAGGTGTTGGCGATGTGTCGCTGATTCCACACTGCTCCAGTGACTACGTTATGTGGTTTCTCGGAGTTGAGTTGGCGGACGCGTGTCGCGGCAATCCGGAAGAGTTCAGCTTCGAAGGTGCAACGTACGAGATGAAGCAGGCCCTGCTAGGAGCCTGCGCGGCCCTTGGAGTTGAGCCCGAAGAGGGCAAGCTCTGCACCTTCTCGATGTGGGGCTAGACCAATGCAGGCATGGGTCAACGCAGACGAGATGCCACCGTGCCCGATGTCGGAGAAAGCGGACGGCACGGTCTCCCCGAAATGGGCCCACGCTCACCAGGCCAAGATCGCCTACGTCGACCTCGAGTTCCTGCACTTCACCATCGACCCGTGTCTCGTGACCGAGGTCGGCGTGTGGAGGGCAGAGGAGTCAGCCCCGGTCACGTGGAAGGTGCGCCCACCACCGAGCTACCTCGAGCACATCGAGCGCAACGACTACAAGAAGTGGCACGCGATCGAGAAGGCCGCCGAGGTCAACGGATTTAGCGTCGAGGAGTGGAAGGACGCCCCACACTGGCACGACGTCCGAGTCCCGATCGCCAAGGCTATCTTCGGTCGCTTCCTGGTGGGCCTCAACATCTGGGCCGCCGACATCAGGCGACTCGCGAAGATGTTCGAGCCATGGGACGAGGGCTGGATCCGCCCGCACAGCAGCGTCGACCTGTTGGCGATCGCGACCATGAAGGGCCACAAGGCCAAGAACCTGGCCGCACTGTGCGAGGCCTACGGGATCGAGGCAGAGGGAGTGCACACCGCGGAGAGTGGCGTGCGAACGGTGCGAGCAGTGGCTGAAGTCATGTTGGGAGTGAAGTGATGCCAACACTGGAAGAGTTGAGAGAATGGATGAAGGACGAGCACTGCGACAGAAACTGGGCATGGCAGAGCGCCACCGTCGATGAGCGAGAGGCTGTCCTCGCCTTCATCCGCGAGCAGGCCACCAAGGGCACCGCGGACTACGAGCACAAGCTGACGAAGCTGGCGGATGCGATTGAGCGGGGAGAGCACGAGCAATGACCTTCCTGATCTTCTGGTATCTGAGCCTCGTCATCTTCTTCAACGCTGGGGTGCTACTTGGCGGGTGGCTGGAGTCGCGATGACTGACACTTTCAACTCCACCAGCGACGCCGTGGCCTTCGCACTCTCTTGCCGCAGGGGTCCTCAGGCTGCCCGCCCATCGCTCGGCAAGACTCCGAAGGGCTACCGCTCCGGGTGGGACGCAAGCCAGGTCAGGGCCTGCATGCAACGCGTGGGCATCGAGATCGACAGCCACGAGGAGCGTGAGCTCGAGGCATGGGTGTTCAGCGGAGGCCCCAAGCCGATCAAGCTCGAGCGAGCACTGCGCGTAGAGCTCGACAATCACGGCCTGCTCAAGCGGGAGGTCGCAGTGGTGGACATGCCCGTAATGGCGCGGGTGACGTTCACAGACGCCGACACAGGCGCAGAGGTGACGACGATGCAAGAGATTCGACGAGAGGGTGAGCGATGAGGGTCGCGATCATCTCCGGGGGTCGAGACTACGACCCTACCCCGGCTGACCTATCCAACCTCGACACAGCGCTGAAGCTCCACGAGGTCACCCACGTGATCCATGGCGCCGACCCGGTGGACATGGTGTGTCATCGACGGTTGAAGGGGAACGGCCGTGCTCGGCTTGGTGCCTTCCCGACCGGTGCCGACGGAGTAGACGCACGCAACACGCTGCTCGCTGACGTGGCCCAAGCGATGACCGACTATGGCTGCTGGCAACCGGCAAAGCGGCCGCTCTGGATCCTGTTCACAAAGGGCAAGGGGACGAGCAACGCCGCAGGCCTGGCAGAGCATGGGCCGTATGAGGTGGTGCGGATTGGGGGAGGTGATGCGTGAGCTGGCGTTGTTTGCAGGCGGGGGAGGTGGTCTCCTGGGATCCCACCTCCTCGGATGGACCACCACCTGCGCTGTCGAGGTTGATCCCTACTGCCAAGACGTCCTACTCGCCCGTCAGCGAGATGGACACCTGCCGCAGTTCCCGATCTGGGATGACGTCCGCACCTTCGACGGGAAGCCCTGGCGTGGTGCAGTTGACGTTGTCTCTGGTGGATTTCCCTGCCAAGACATCAGCTCTGCGGGTAGCGGTGAAGGACTTGCCGGCAAGCGTTCGGGACTCTGGCACGAGATGCTCCGAATCGTTGGCGAGGTCCGGCCTCGATTTGTCTTCGCGGAGAACAGCCCGTACCTGCGTACCCGTGGACTTGGCACCGTCATCAAAGGACTTGCCGGTCTGGGGTATGACGCACGGTGGTGCGTGCTGGGAGCTCGGCACGTCGGCGCGCCACACAAGCGAGACCGAATGTGGATCCTGGCCTACGCCAACAACCCAGGGCAACGAGTTCAGCCCGAGCATGGTGAAATGGGCGGGGCACCGCGAGATGTGTCCACATCTCGCGAGCGTCGAGACCCTCCCCACACCGAGCGCCAGCAGCTACGGCTACAACCAGGGCGGCTCAGCAGGCAGGGTGGGGAAGAGGCGCTACAGCCTCGACTCGCTCGCCAAGCTGGATGGTCTGGACCCCCTCCCACTGCGCGAATGGATGATGGGCTGGCCGCAAGGGTGGACCGCACTCGAGCCACTGGAAACGGCCAAGTTCCAGCAGTGGCAGCACTCGCATGGTCTGTGCTCAGCGAGGGACTGACATGATCGGCCAGAAGCACTACATCATCGTCAGGCTTGAGGGCGAGCGCCAGAAGTATTGGCGCAGCCGCGGCAATCAGAGTCAGCGACCGGAGTGGACGTGGAACCTTGCCCGAGCCACGAAGTACCGAAGCGCAGGAATCGCCAGGAGCGCAGCCATGCGGATCGACCCTGCTCCACCCTCGTTTCAGGTCCGCGAGCTGATTATGGGCGTCGGAGAGGTCGTTTTTTCGGTATCGTCTATGTGCAAACCTGAATAGCACCGGGATAGACAACGCCCCGAATCTGCTAAGCTCCGCTTGCGGATTGGTGTTGTCCGCTCCAGTGCTCGACTACCCCGCCGTCAGACTGGAACAAGATTCGCGGGTGGCGCCCACTTTGAGAAGGCGAGGTCAGGCTTGCAGCTTGTACCGTTTGAGCTGCTCCGGGTGGGCGCCTGCTTTTTCCCTTGGATTACTCCCATGACCCCCTCAGACGACATTGACAAGCTCAAAGGCGCCATCGCTACCCTGACTGATGGGAAGCTGGACAAGCGCGATGCTCAGGCCGTGGTGACCCTCCTGGGCGCATTGGCTGGCCTCGCATCCGCGGCGGTATTGGCGCTCCAAGGTTTCGGCATCCTGTAGGGAGGTGCCGCCATGGGCGGTGAAGACATCTCGCAGTTCGCAGCAGCCGCTGAGTTGCTTGCAGCTGCATTTTCAGCAGGCGGGCCCGGTGGGCTCGCCTTTCTGCTTTGGGCACTGTGGCGCCTGAAAAAGTGGGTCCTCGCTCAAATCGAGGGCCTTGCCACACGTTGGGAGCGCGTCGACGAGTTCATGAGCTCGCAGGTCGAGACGAATGCACGTCTCGCCGACTGCTTGGAGCGACTCGCGGCACAGATGGAGGGCAATCGTCATGAACAGCAAGATCAAGAATCTACTGCGCCAAGCCGGCGTGTCAGACATTCCCGCAGCACTCGAGGACCTGGCAGAGCCAGTGTTCCAGCAGATCCTGACCGAGCTGAAAGCCCCCTGTCGACGCTACCTCTACCACCAGCGCATGATCGAGAAGCTCGAGGCGAAAGCGCTTCGTGGGAAGGTCGCCGCCCTCAAATCACGGCTTCGATGGCACCGATTCTGGCGACGACGGGCCGAAGCTAGGTGCGAGGCGCTTGAAATCTGCACCGTGAAGCACGGGAAAGGCTGCTAGATGGCACTCGTAAACCTCGACGACACCGACGCGGCCGACTGGGCCGGCAACACCGGAATCCTGTCCTACGATACCCCGTTCCAGTGCCAGCAGGGCGCCGTGCGCATCACGTGGGACTCGGGCGCCACCTTCCCCGACGGGATGATCCTGGAGGCTGGTCAGACGATCATTGTGCCCGCAAGCGAGACCGTCTACTACGGCAACGCAGGCACCCCGGACTCCGTACTTTGGTATGAGCCGTTCACGTCGTAAGGGGATCCTGTTCGCGGTTGGTCCGTCCGCGATGTTTGGCCAGGTCGTGCGCCTTGGCGTCCCTGGCACCCCCATTGACTACGTGTTCCGCGGTGCGTTCACCGAGGACGACGACACGGTCTCGGCAACGGGCACCGTCACGACCAACGCTCGAGCGCTGGTCACCGAGGCGGACGACGCCGTCTCAGCGACGGCCACCGCAGACGCTCTCACGCTACTATCTGACGACTTCTCGAATGGCACCACCCTAACGGGTAACGGTTGGACCATCGAGGACACGGGCGGCGCAGGCTCGTCTCCAAGCGACCTGATCACCAGTGGCGAAGCAGACCTGACCGTGGCGAACGGTGGCACGGGAGGCTCGTTCTGGTACGACGGATTTGACGGGGTGCTCTGGTACAAGGAGGTCACCGGTGCAGCCGACATGCGAGCTCGAGTGCGAGTCCGCAACGCTGCCGACACTGGTCCGCCTCCCACGTCCAACTTCCGGATCGCCGGCATCCAGATCGCCGACCCAGACCGGACCACGATGGAGTACGTCCACATCGGTCTCGGGGCGACGTCGATCGGTGCGTCGGCTATCGAGTGGAAGACGACCGACGCGAGCGACTCAGCTTTCCAGGGCATCGCAGCCACTTTGACCGGTGGCGAACTGCTCTACGACATCCGCATCGTTCGGCGTGACACAGACAACCAGCTGATCGATCTCTACTACCGAGCCGGCACTGCGACCGCGCTCGAGGCTGACACGGGCTGGACACTTTTTACGACGGTTGACCGAACCGACGACACGGTGCCCGACCGAGCAACCTTCGGCGGCACCACGGCCGTATCCCTGCCGTCTACCCTGCGCTGGGGAATGATGGTCTACGCCTCAACAGGAACGCACAACATCCGCATGTTCGTTGATGAAGTGCAGTTCCGCTCCACCACGGATTGACCCATGCCACAGTACAGTGAAGCCGTCCGAGACGCAGGTCTAAACGCTCGAGAATCAGCAGTGGGCACCGCCCCAATCCTTCGCATTCGTACCGGTGCAGCTCCTGCAAACACCGCTGCGGCAGACACGGGGACAGTGCTGGTAGAGATGACCCTGCCAAACAACTGGCTAGGGGCCGCCTCCGGCGGGACCAAAGCGCTCGCTGGAAGCTGGAGCGGCACAGCAGCCGCTGCGGGCACCGCTGCGCACTATCGGATCTACGACTCAGGCGACACGACCTGTCACATCCAGGGGGCTGTGGGGGCCACAGGCAGCGGTGAAGAGATGGAGGTCGACAACGTGACCATCACGAGCGGCAACACTGTGGCGGTCACGCAGTACACGATCACCGCAGGCAACGCCTAATGTGGTGACAAGCGCTGTGCCAATCAGCATCGATTGTGCACACCCTCTGGGTTCTTTTTCAGCGGTCGCAGCATGTGTAAGCCAGCAC
>SPKZ01004076.1_pt1 | contig 38723 bp, 30 predicted proteins | sample 2456571 | NCBI WGS metagenome assembly SPKZ01 (sample SAMN11192286, study PRJNA482655) | marine metagenome | biome: ENVO:00000447; feature: ENVO:00000244|ENVO:00000211|ENVO:00000569|ENVO:00002023; material: ENVO:00002151; isolation source: ocean water from marine abyssalpelagic zone ...
CGCGACACGCGAATTTTGCCGTCACGGCCATCAATGCGCATTTCATAACCAAAGCCGCCGTCAAGAATGCGCACATCGAAGTCGCAGTCGATGAAATTCAGCCTGCGACGATCCGTCTGCTTCCAGATCTGATCGTTGTCGAGACGGAAATACCAACTACCACTGCCCCGCTCACGCTGGCATTGCACTACACGGGCGCGCAGGGCCACAGCCTCTTCCTCTGCTTCCTCTGGCGTCGTTTCCTTGTCACGGAACTGGTAGCCGCCCACCTCGTCCTCGACAGTTTTTCCGACGCTGGCTGCTGCTGCAGAGGCAGGCGCTGCCGCTGGCGCAGGCTGGGCAACACTTTGGGGTGCAGCCGGTGCAGGTGCCTCTGGAACTGGAACTGGAACTGGATTTTCGGTGGCTCCTGACAGTGTGGCGCTGACGTGGTCATAGCATGCCAACCGCTGGGTATCGTCAGTTTCTTTAACACAGACTTGTAATCGCTCAGACAACGTCTGTGAAACCGCGGGCAGGTTAACCGCCAGCAGCAAGCAAGCTGTGCCGAGATGGCGAAGCCGCTGTGAAACTGACTGTGAATACATAGGGTTGAGCGAAGGCATGGCGGTCTCACCGTGGTATCTGAGAGTACGACTGAAAGTGCGTCACGCTGTGGGGTCGTCCGCTACGGACGGCCCACGATCAGGCGCAGTATTGGGGCGCACTATAACCGAGGCACCTACCCCGCGCACCCTCTCAACCAACTGGGTTAGAAGCCCTCTGCCTTGTGCGCATAGTTCCACAGGTAATTGGGGAAAAACCGACGCATGTAGTAGCCAATGCGAGTGCCCTTGCCCGGCATGGAGAGAAACTCTCCTTTCTCAAGGCACTGCTCAATGTCGGCAATGACTTCTTCGGGCGCTAGGGCCGGCGCCGCCTTGGTGAGCTCCGGCACGATGGTGTCCTCTGCCTGCTTCCACAATGGTGTAGCCACTGGCGGCGGGCAGGCGCAGACAAAGCGCACACCGCTGTCACGGTTCTCGTGGTAGAGCGTCTCGGTATAGGTTTGCACGGCACTTTTGGACGAGCAGTAACCGCCCATCAGCAGCCCCGGAATAATGCCAGACATACTTGAAAAACTGATGAAATCACCGTTGCCGCGCTTGACCATCTCCGGCAGCACTGCGGTAGCCACATTCACAAGGCCGCCGAAGTTGATCGCCATCAGCTTCAGCTGCACTTTTGCATCCTGCTCCAGCAACTTGCCAAAGGGCATAATCGCCGCGGCATTGGCAACGCGGTCTATAGGCCCCAGTTCTGCAACTACCTGATCGACCGTTGCATGCACAGCCTCTGTATCACTGACATCCACGACGTAGGGATACACGTTCTCTAAGCCCGCCGCAGTGTCGGCCATGCCCGCCTCATTTACGTCGAACAACGCCACCTTGGCGCCCGCTTGCGCAAGAATGCGCGCTGTAGTCTGCCCCATGCCGCTGCCGCCGCCGGTCACTAATGCTACTTTCCCGGTGAATGCCATAGTCGTTCTCCCTGTAGTTGCACACCGTTGGGCGTTAGCCCCATGAGTGCCTTGTTAGAATTTAAATGCTGAGAAATCGGGTCCGCGGCGCAATGAATGACCGCCATCCACATTAATACACTGGCCGGTAATCCACTCGGACTCGGGACCCACAAGGAAACGAGCGAGACGGCCCACGTCCTCCGGTTCACCGGTCTTGCCTAGCGGCGTATTGCGCACATAGGAGTCGTAGGTATCACCGTCGCGGGGAATGCCGGCCATAATTTCTGTTGCAATAAAGCCGGGGCGAATCGCGTTGAAGCGAACACCGTGAGTGCCATTCTCATCGGCCGCATTTCGCATCATTGCCTCGATACCAGCCTTGGCGACAGGATAAGCACCAAACCAGGGATGCGTCAGCTCGCCGGCCAATGAGGACATACCGACAAAGGAACCACGACCACTGTGTTTGAGGAGTTCCAGCGTGTTTTTCACGCACAGCATGGTGCCCAGCACATTCAGGTGCAGCACTCGCAGAAACTCTTCCGTATCCATGCTCTCGTAGCCGTACAGCATGCCACCGCCGCCGGCATTGGCGATGCAGGCATCGAGAACGCCCTCCTCGCCCGCGGCGGTTGCGACCATGGATTGAACGTCGGCTTCCTGAGTCACATCACCCGCACAGACGGTCACAGAACCACCGAACCCCGCGCGCGTGCGAATTTCTTCCGCAGCTTCTTCCAATACAGCGTCCCTGCGCCCGGTGATAGTGACGGCGGCACCGTCAGCCACCAGTTCAATGGCGCAGGCTTTGCCAATTCCTGTGCCGCCGCCGGTCACCAGCATGCGGTAACCCGCGAGGTTCCCCGCATAGTTGTAATCCGCTTTCATAGATTCATTTCCCGAGACAAAGGATGGACGTTAACGCGCCCGCCGAAAGCCTGCCAGCATCCACAAACACTCTGCAGCAGGCGGTTTAACTCGCTATCCAGTGGCGGAACTCACGGTATTCCCCGGGATCATCAAACACGCAATCCCTCTGCCAGACGAGCAAGGACTGTGATTTACTGCGCCCATGCTGAATTTCGGCCATACACCTTTGGAACCCCTGCCTATGCAGGACGGGCAGTTGCTGTTTTCGCCGCAGGCTGACCTCGGCGATCCAGATACCGTGTGGTTTGAACGACTGCTTGCGGAGACGCCCTGGCGGGAAGAATCGATCACCGTGTATGGCAAGACACACAAACAGCCGCGCCTGATGGCCTGGTATGGCGATCCCAGCGCCCGTTATACCTACTCTGGTCTTACCAGCGTTCCGCTACCCTGGAGCAACTCTTTGCTGACGCTCAAGGAACGCGTGGAGACCATCAGCGACGCACGGTTCAACAGCGTTTTGCTGAACCTGTATCGTAACGAGCGGGACTCTATGGGATTGCACGCTGATGACGAGCCCGAGTTAGGTCCTGAGCCTACTATTGCTTCACTCAGCCTCGGGGAGGAACGTACGCTGTACTTTCAGCATAACCGCCGAGGGGCCGCCAAGAACCTCAATCTAAAGCTGCCCTCCGGCTCACTGCTTTTGATGCGGGGCGCTACGCAGGCTAACTGGAAACACGGGATTCGCAAGCTGTCTCGCGCCTGCGGCCCGCGTATCAATCTGACCTTTCGCTGGATATACCAATAGGCGCCGGGCTGACGTAGACCTAATCGTCCCCGAGGAATCCGCCGGACTGGTAATCCCACAGGCGCTTATAAAGCCCGTCGCGGGCTAACAGCTCGGCATGGGAACCTGACTCAACAATCCTGCCCTGCTCCAGCACCACCAGTCTGTCCAGTGCGGCGATGGTTGAGAGGCGATGCGCGATGGCGATCACCGTCTTGCCCTCCATCAACTGGTAGAGACTGTCCTGAATCGCAAGCTCAACTTCGGAGTCCAGCGCTGAAGTTGCCTCGTCCAACACCAGGATGGGAGCATCCTTGAGCATCACGCGGGCGATGGCGATACGCTGACGCTGGCCGCCACTGAGTTTCACACCGCGCTCACCCACCCGCGCGTCGAGACCGCGATGTCCATGCTGATCTTCCAGGGCATCGATAAACTCGCTGGCCCTGGCGCGTTCCACTGCCTGCTGTAAGGCTTCCTCAGAGGCACCTTGCCGGCCATACAAAATATTTTCGCGCACGGTTCTGTGCAGCAGCGAGGTGTCTTGAGTGACCATGCCCACACTGGCGCGCAGGCTGTCCTGAGTGATGGAGCGGATATCCTGACCATCAATGCTGATACTTCCACTTTGCGGTTCATAGAATCGCAGCAACAGGTTGACCAGCGTTGATTTGCCCGCTCCCGAACGGCCTATAAGACCGACTTTCTCACCGGGCTTAATCTCCAGATTGAGACCGTGGAAAACGGGCGTTGTATCACCATAACCAAAACGCAGATCCCTGAAACTGATACCGCCGCGCGCCACCTCAACAGGGCGGGCGTCATCTGCATCGGCCACCTTCACCGGCAGTGACAGGGTATCAATACCATCACGAACGGTGCCGATATTCTCGAATAGATCCGAAACCTCCCACATGATCCATTCGCTGATGCCGTTGATGCGCAGGCACAGGGCAATGGCTGCAGCGATGGCGCCGGCAGTTACTTCGCCTGCACTCCACAACCACAACGACGTGGCCCCCACAGCCAGCAGCAGAAACATGTTGTTAATGGCGACGGCGGACTCCATCCAGGTGACCAATCGCATCTGGGGATGAACGGTACCCAGAAATTCCTTCATGCCTTCTCGCGCATAGGCCGCTTCGCGCCGAGCATGGGAGAACAATTTGACGGTGGTGATATTGGTATAGCTATCGGCTATGCGGCCTGTCATCAGGGCACGGGCACCCGCCTGCTCCTCTGAGATATGCTGCAGCCGCGGCAGAATAACCACAAGGACAAAGCTGTAGAAGGCCAGCCACAGCAGCAAAGGCAGGGCCAGGCGCCAGTCGATAGCGGTGAACAGGACCAGCACCGAAATGAAGTACACGCCCACATACACCATGATATCCAGCAGCTTGATAACGGTAGAGCGAACGGCCAATGCGGTCTGCATCAGCCGCGTTGCAATACGGCCGGCGAACTCATCGTGGAAAAACGCCAGGCTTTGCCGCAGCAAGTAGCGATGCCCCATCCAACGAACGATCATGGGGAAATTACCCATAAGGGTTTGGTGCAGCAGCAGGGATTGCAGCCCTATCAGCAGAGGTAGACCCAGAGCGACCGCCAGTGCCAACCACAGCGCACCGATATCCGCGCTGGCCCATAGCGTGTCTGGCGTCGACGTCGACAACAGATCGACCACCCGACCCATCAATTCGAACAGCGCCACGTCAACAATCGCTATGCCGGTACTGAGCAATGCCATCAATATTAGGTAGGGCTCAAGCCCGCGCGAGTAGTGTCGGCAAAACTGGTAAACAGAATCGGGCGAACGGCCGGGCCTGCGGTCGGGAAAGGGGTCTACCAGTTGTTCAAAAAAGCGAAACGGCATGGGCGAAAGTCAAAGGCGAATCAACACGTGGGCATACGCGCGCATCGCATCAGCGGATGCCAAACTAGGCATTTCGTGCAGCGTTGGCCATGGCACCCAGCATGCTGGCGTAAGTATCCGACATCACCTGCACCATCATCTCAGGATCAACGCCGTCTACGGTAAGACCGGAAAACTGCGCATCCCAGGTAGCTTCGGTGGTGTCGCCGTTTGCCTGCAATTCAGCCACGACCCGGTAGTCACGCATAATGTTCATGCCCCCTTCGAGGACAGCGTACTCCATGCGATGGGCGGCGTGATCGATTGACAGCAGTTGTTCCTCCACCGGGGCGTCACTGCCCGCCATAAAGATGCGCCGCTTCATACCCGGGCCTTCACCCTCGCGCTCGACACGCTCGGGGCCCTCATACCAGTCCAGGTTCGCAAAGTCAGAGACCAGTGCCCAGAGTTCAGTTATACCAACGTCCAGGGTCTTTTTAACGGTGAATTGGTGCATGCCGGTTTCTCCAGTTGAGGCGGCTTGGAATTGTAAGCTACCTTCGATGTCACTCGCTCGCTAGAAGGCAGATAAGAATGACACTAAAAGCAATTGTATGGGGCACGGGTAATGTCGGCAGACCGGCAATACGTGCGGTACGGAGTCACGACGAGCTCACACTGGTGGGCTGTGTGGTCTCCGCCAGTGACAAGGTAGGCCAGGACGCTGGCACCCTGGCCGGACTGGAACCCACAGGCGTCATCGCCACCCAGGATGGTCAGGCACTGTTGGCGCAGGGTGCCGACGTGGTGATTTACACCGCCACTGCTGATACGCGCCCCGAGGAAGCCATGGCAGACCTGATGGCCTGCCTGAATGCCGGGGTCAACGTGGTTTCCACGGCTTTCTATGCCCTGCTGCATCCGGACTCCGCACCCGAGGAGCTACGCCGTGACATCGAAGCCGCCTGTGAGCGCACGGGTGCCTCGGTGTTCATCTCGGGGATCGATCCCGGCTGGGCAATGGACGCCATGCCCATCATGCTCACCGGCGCCAGTGCCAACATCCGCGAGATCCGCAGCCGCGAAATATTCAATTACGCACTTTACGACCAGCCGCATGTCGTGCGTGAGGTGATCGGCTTTGGCAAGAGCATGGATGAGTTGCCGCTGATGCTGCATGACTTTGCCATCGAGATGGTCTGGGCACCCATGCTACGCATCGTGGGTGAGTCACTGGGCAAACCCGTTGAATCCGTTGAGGTGAGCGTAAAACGCAGACCGCTGGAGAAGGACATTGATGTTCCGGGTATGGGGCATTTCGAGGCCGGCACCCAGGGCGCTTTCCGCTTCGAGATTCGAGGACTGCACGCGGGTAAGCCGATTTACGTGCTGGAACATGTCACGCGCATCGACAATGACTGCGCACCTGACTGGCCTTATCCTCCGGAGGGCAGTGGTTGCCACCAGGTGATCATCAGCGGCGACCCGGATATCCACGTCACCTTCCACGGCAAAGACCACCATGAGCCGGGACCGGCTGGCGGTGGCAATGCCAGTGCCGCTAATTGGGTGGTTAACGCGATCCCTTCAGTCTGTAGCAGTAAGGGCATTGTTACAGTGGCGGACATTGGCTTCCCCAGTGGTCGATCACAGTTAGCGGCCTGAGGTAGGAAATATTCAGCCCCGTTAGTGCGGCGCGCACCCGGGGCTACTTAAAGGTACTGATCTGTTCCAGTGCCTTTTTCTGAGTTGCCGCACGCGGGATCATGGCATCGTCACTGGCATGTCCAACCACCAGCAAGATGTAAGGCCGCTCGTTTTTGGGACGCTCCAGCACTTCATTCAGAAAACGCATGGGATTGGGCGTGTGGGTCAGCGTGGACAGACCCGCCTCGTGCAGTGCCGTAATCAGGAAGCCAGTGGCAATCCCCACTGACTCTGCGGTGTAGTAGTTCTTCCGCTTGTTGCCCTCATCGTCTACGCCGTAGCGTTCTGCGAAGATTGCGATGAGCCAGGGCGCGGTTTCCAGAAATGGCTTGCTGGCGTCGGTACCCATTTTTTTCAGGTCGTTCAGCCACTCATCGCCGGCCTTGCCGCCGTAGAATGCCCGCTCCTCCTCCTCGGCAGCCTCCCGGATCTGTCGTTTGATATCCGCGTCCGCTATGCAGACAAAATGCCAGGGCTGATGATTGGCGCCATTGGGCGCGGTACCCGCGGCCCGCAGAGCCGACTCAATGACCTCGCGAGGAACGGGTTCATCGGTGAAGTGTCGCACCGTGTGGCGAGTACGTATGCGCTGGTAGTAGGCCTCGGCTGCTGCGATGGCTTGTTCGTCGGTCAGCGCAGCACGCTCGGGTAACGGAATGGGGTCGTAGTTGTAGTCCATGATGGTCGCTTTCTTGGCGGTAGTCAGGCCCACCGGGAAGCGATGGGCCTCAGCGGCTAATCGAGGTCTGCGGCGCTGTGGCGCTCCCGAGCCTGCTCTTCTTCGGGACCCCACACGCGGTTGACGCGCTTGCCGCGTTTGGCCGCCTCGCGACCGTCGATGGCCTCGGCCCAGCGAATCACGTGTGTGTAGCTGGCCACATCAAGGAACTCCCCTGCTTCGTACAGCTGGCCTTTTACCAGTGCGCCATACCAGGGCCAGGTTGCCATATCGGCAATGGTGTACTCGTCACCGCAGAGATACTCGCGCTGCTCAAGGTTCTGGTTGAGCAGATCCAGTTGGCGCTTCACTTCCATGGCGTAGCGGTTAATGGGGTACTCCAGTTTCACCGGTGCGTAGGCGTAAAAGTGGCCAAAGCCACCGCCCAGGAAGGGGGTCGCCCCCATCTGCCAGAACAACCATGAAAGACACTCTGCCCTCGCCGCAGGGTCCTTGGGATAGAAAACCTCGAACTTCTCGGCAAGGTACACCAAAATGGCACCTGACTCGAAAATGCGCGTGGGTGTCTCTGTGCTGTAATCCACCAACGCAGGGATCTTGGAGTTGGGGTTTGCGGCAACAAAGCCACTGCCAAACTGATCGCCGTCCATGATGTTGATGGTGTAGGCATCGTATTCCGCGCCCGTTTTACCCAGCGCCAATAGCTCTTCCAACAGCAATGTGACCTTCACGCCATTGGGGGTTGCCAGAGAGTAGAGCTGCAGATCGTGCTCGCCGCGTGGCAGATCCTTGTCATGGGTCGCGCCCGCAACAGGCCTGTTGATATTGGCGAAACGCCCGCCACTCTCGCTATCCCATGTCCAAACCTTGGGCGGCTCGTAACTGCCTGTCTCACTCATGGTGGTCTCTCCTGTGTCACTGCCCGGGCCGGGCTGAATCGGGACGTCATAACACCACATACCAGCGGCATAGAACAAGCGGGATTCTGTGGCAGGTCCCTGCGCCAACGGCTAGTATCGAGGGACACAATAATGACAATGCGGAAAGCTGATTATGTATGACCTGGTTATTCGTGGCGGCACTGTCGTCGACGGCAACGGCGGCGACCCTTACGTCGCGGACATTGGCATCAATGGCGACACCATTGAGAGCATCGACGAAGCACTGCCTGCGGGCCGCAATGAACTGGACGCACAGGGCTTAATCGTAGCCCCCGGCTTCGTCGACATTCACACCCATTACGACGGCCAGGCAACCTGGGACCAGGAAATGGCCCCCTCCTCCTGGCACGGCGTCACCACTGTGGTCATGGGCAATTGCGGTGTGGGTTTTGCCCCGGCCAAACCCGACAAGCACGAATGGCTGATCGGGCTGATGGAAGGCGTGGAGGACATCCCAGGGACGGCACTGTCTGAGGGGATTCGTTGGGACTGGGAGAGCTTTCCGGAATACATGGATGCGTTGGAAACACTGCCTCGCACCATCGACGTGGGCACCCATGTTCCGCACGGCGCTGTACGTGCCTACGTTATGGGCGAGCGCGGCGCGCGCAATGAAGACCCAACCGACACCGATATCGCGGCGATGTCCGCCATCGTTGAGGACGGGCTGGCTGCCGGTGCTCTGGGTTTCTCCACATCGCGCACAGTCTTGCACCGCGATGTGGACGGTGAGCTAGTGCCCGGAACTACTGCAACGGCCGAGGAACTGGTGGGCATAGGTCGGGCTATGGGCCGTGTTGGTCACGGGGTTTTTGAAATGGCCTCTGACCTCAACCGCGAATGGAATGAGTTCGAGTGGATGGGCCAGCTCAGCCGCGAAACCAACTTGCCAGTCACCTTTGCCGCGCTGCAGTCCTACATGCTCGAGATACCGCTGGACGAACAAATTGCGACCATGCGCGAAGAAAATAGCAAGGGCGCCAACATCGTGGCTCAAATTGCACTGCGCGGTAACGGCATTGTGATGGGCTGGCAAACCACCGTGAATCCCTTCAACTTCAAGCCCACGTTTATGGCGCTGCGCGAGCGCCCCTGGGATGAGCAGATTGCGCAATTACGCGACCCAGCCGTCAGACAACAAATACTGGAAGAGGAGAATGACTTTCCCGAGACCGACCTTGGCGCACTGTTGCAAATCGTCGCCAATGGTTGGGACATGCTCTATGCCATGCGCGAGGGCTTCAACTATGAGCCCACGCCAGCTGACAGCATCGCCGCGCTGGCCGCGGCCGCAGGCGTCACCCCACAGGCCTATGCTTATGACCTGATGCTGGAAGGTGACGGTGGCGGCTTCATTTATTTCCCGGTGCTGAACTACGCTGATGGCAATCTGGACTTTCTGGAGGCACTGCAGCATAGCGACGACTGCGTAAACTCCCTCTCCGATGGCGGCGCACACTGTGGCACCATCTGCGATGCGGCCTCACCCACCTTCATGCTGCAACACTGGGTGCGTGATCGAGACCGGGGCACCATCAGCCTCGCTCACGCAATCAAACGTCAGAGCCGTGATACCGCCCTGCTTTACGGCCTGGAGGACAGGGGACTGCTGGCCCCCGGCTATCTGGCCGACCTCAACCTTATCGACATGGATGCGCTCAAACTGGAACACCCATGGCTAGCCTTCGACCTACCCGCAGGTGGTAAACGCCTGCTACAAAAGGCGCAGGGCTACGTTGCGACCATTAAGTCCGGCCAGGTCACCTTCCGCGATGGTGAAATGCAGGGCCCCACACCAGGCGGCGTGATTCGCGGACCCCAGGCATCACCGGCCGCGGGGGATGTGCAGGCCAGCGCCTGATATCGCAACCAATTGGTCTGTAGGCGGCGCAGCCGTCCAACTAGAGGAAGGTCATGAGAGATATCACAATTACCCAACTCTTCCGTCACCCCGTAAAAAGTATGATGGGAGAGTCACTGCAGAGCCTGTTCCTGTCCGAGGGCGGAGTGCCCGGAGATCGGGCCTGGGCGGTCAAGGATGAAGTCCGAGGCGGCATACGCGGCGGCAAGAAGCTGCCGAAGCTGATGCGCCTTGGCGCGCGCTACGAACAGCCCCCCGCTCGCTCCGGATCAAGCACGGCAACGATTACGCTCAGTGATGGGCGCGAGGTCAGCACGAATGACCCGGATATCAACGAAGTACTGAGCGCCGATCTCGAACACGCGGTATCCCTCTGGCCGCTGCTACCCGCAGAGCAACAGGATCACTACAGGCGGGGCGAGCCGGATTCAGAAGATTCTGAGGCCGAACTCAGGGACATGTTCGCGCGCGAAGCGGACGAACCCCTGCCGGATATCGGTCAGTTCCCACCCGAGCTGCTGGAGTTTGAGTCACCGCCGGGGACCTATTTCGACGCCTTCCCTCTATTGTTACTGAGCGAGCAATCGCTGCTCAGCATGGCAAAGCAACGGCCCGACGCAAACTGGGACGTGCGCCGCTTCCGGCCGAATATCCTGCTCTCGCATCACGATACCAGCCTACCCTTCCCCGAACAGTCTTGGGTGAGCAAGAAACTGCAGTTAGGCGAGGCTATTCTGACCACCGAAATGGTATGCCCGCGCTGCGCCATGACCACCCACGGCTTTGCTGACTTGCCCAAGGACCCGGGCATCATGCGAACCCTGGTGCAGGAGAACGGCGGTAACCTGGGCCTGTATGCCAGCATAGAGACTCCCGGCACAGTGGCGGTGGGTGACGTGCTCACGATTCTCGACTAACACTTCCCAACTATTTCCCCTCAGCGCCGTCTGTTAAGGAAGTTGACGGTCAACCAGACCAGTGCCGTCAGATGCGTTCATTGCAAACGCGCCACGCTGAACTAGGCTGAGTTGAGCTACAAATCCTGCAAATACAAGAATAAGGATGGTTGGGGTATGCGCAGAACAATTGCCTTTATTGGATTGCTGGGGGCACTGCTGTCGCCATGGGTGATGGCCGATGAACACGCCATCGCCTGTCTTGGCCGACTGGAGCCCAAGGATGGTGTCTTCAATGTCGCCGGGCCATCAACCGGCAGCGGCGTAATCCGCTCGATCTCGGTGACCGAGGGCGATTGGGTTGATGCTGGCGATCGCCTGGCCCTGCTGGATACTTACGAACTGCGCAAAGCCGAGGTCAACCGACTTGAAGCAGTGCTTAGAAACGCGCGCCGGGAGCTGAACCGGCAGCAGGATCTGGCCAAAACCTCATCTACAAGCCGCATGTCGCTGGATGACGCCACCATGAATGTTGAAGTTGCCGTGGCAGACCTGGCGGCCGCCAAGGCGCGTCTGAATTTAGCGGTAGTAACGGCACCCGTGCGCGGCCAGGTTCTGGATATTCACACGCGCCCCGGCGAGCGCATCGGCAATGAAGGCATTCTGGAGCTGGGCAAAACCGATGAGATGTATGTAATCGCCGAGGTTTACGAGACTGATATCGCAAAAGTGGTACCCGGACAGACCGCCACCATCACACTGGCCGCATTGCCTGAACCCATCACCGGAAGGGTAGAGAAAAGTGAGCTGCGTGTGGGACGACTGGACGTACTCGGCACGGACCCAGTGGCAAAGACGGACGCGCGTGTCGTCGAAGTGAAGATTGTACTGGATGATCCCGGTCCTGTTGCGCGCTTCACCGATATGCAGGTCGAAGTGCAGATCAACATCTGATGTTCCGCTCTATCCCACTCGGGCTACACCAGCTCTGGCATCAGAAGCTGCGCATGGTGGCAGCCACTATGGGCATCACCTTCGCGGTAGTACTTATCTTTGTGCAGCTGGAATTCCGCGAGGCCCTGTTCGCGTCGGCAGTGCGCTACCACCAGAGCATGGACTACGACTTGGCGATGTTGAGCCCAAAGACTGACTTCCTGTTGGTCGCCGAGCAGTTCCCGCGTAACAGGCTGTATCAGGCGCAGGGCTTCGACGCGGTCGAACAGGTCACACCCGTCTATTTGAGCACTGCGGTATGGCGCCACCCTACCGAACCCGGACGTTCCCGGCGTATTTTCGTGATCGGATTCGACCCCACTGACCCTGGCTTTGGCCGACTCATCAGCGCGGAAAACCACAAGGCCCTACAGATTCCCTATCAAGTGATCTTCGACCGGTTAAGCCGCCCGGAATATGGCCCTGTAGAAGCGCTAATGCAGGAATGGGACGGCGAGCTCACCACCGAGATCAATGATCTGGAATTTACCGTGGTAGACCTCTACGGCGTGGGCACTTCCTTCGGCCTGGACGGGGGTATTATCACGTCTGACCTCAACTTCCGCCGTATGTTTGGCGACAGGGATGAAGGCGCAATTGATCTGGGGCTGATTCGCCTCGCGCCCGGGCAGGATCCTGCCGAGGTCCAGGCCATGATTCAGTCCAGGCTACCCGGTGACGTGCGTGTGCTCACGCGCGCTGAATTCGCACAGATGGAAATGGACCATTGGGGGAGTACAACACCGATAGGCTATGTGTTCACCTTCGGTGCCATCATGGGGCTCGTGGTCGGGGCCATCATTGTTTATCAGATTCTCTACGCCGATGTACAAGACCACCTTGAGGAATATGCCACCCTGATGGCGATGGGCTACAACCACCGCTACCTGGTGGGCGTTGTTCTGCAGGAATCCCTGGTGCTGGCCATTCTTGGATTCCTGCCGGGGCTCGGCATAGCCACGGTGCTCTATGACATTACGGCGCAGGCAACCCAGTTGCCCATGGCCATGTCAATGAACGCAGCCCTGAGCGTGTTCGCGCTCACGCTCACCATGTGCATCTTTTCCGGCATGCTGGCGCTGCGTAAACTCAAAACCGTTGACCCTGCGGAGGTGTTTTGATGTCGCAAGCCCCCATAGCGCTCAGCGAGGTCTCCTATTTCTTCGGCCGCGGCAGCCTGCGCAAACAAATCCTGCACAACATCAGCACCGATGTTCAGGCCGGCGAAATCGTCATTCTCACAGGCCCCTCGGGCTCGGGCAAAACCACCCTACTGACTCTGATGGGTGCGCTGCGCAGCCCGCAGGAAGGGGCGCTATCTGTGCTGGGTCGAGAGTTGCACAACAGCAAAGAGAAACAGCGCGCAGCTGTGCGCCGCGAGATCGGCTACATCTTTCAGTCCCACAACCTGCTGGATTGCCTCACCATCGAGAAGAACATTCGCATGGCGATGCAACTCGAGGGTGTTCGCGGCGGCGAGGCGGGCAAACGCGCGCAAGCCGTATTAGAGCGCGTAGGCCTGGGTGAGCACGTACACAAGAAACCCTCTGCCCTGTCCGGCGGGCAGAAACAAAGAGCTGGCATTGCGCGAGCGCTGGTTAATCGACCCAAGGTCGTCCTGGCTGATGAGCCTACCGCCTCGCTGGACAAACAGTCGGGGCGCGATGTCGTTAACTTGATTCAGGACCTTGCGCGTGAAGAAGGTGCTGCTGTGGTACTGGTGACCCACGACAACCGCATTCTCGATGTTGCTGACCGCATACTTCATCTTGAAGACGGGCATATGAAGTCTCTCTCCGAGGCGGTGTCTGAAGGCACCAGTCGTATGCTTAACCTGTTGGAGAAACACGATCCCGGCAGCGCGGGTTATCTGGCGACACTGGCTTTCGCTCTGTCGCGTATCGCCTATGCGGATAATGAGGTCACGGACGATGAACGGGCAGCCATGCGACAAATCCTCATCGACGTGGGCGATCTGGCAGAGGCCGAGGTGGACTTCATCATGGAGCTGTCGCTGATTGAGCGACATACCCAGACTGTGTGCGAAGAACCCGCCGGAGAGCGCTCGGGCTTTGATGACGAAAAGAGTCGCCACTTCATCGACTCACTCTACGCCATCGCCAATGCTGACGGACATATCAGTCCCGAAGAGGTGTCCGAGATCAACGCCATTGCCCACGAGTTCGGGCTGAAGGACTATCGCGCCCGCTAATTGGGGTTCTGGGGCGTGTACTGCCGCGTCACATGCGGCATCAGCTCGTCCAGCGACAAGTACACTGGCTTTTCCTGCATACCGATAAACAGGTTCACCTGATCATCGTAGTGAACGGAGCTTTCATCCAGCGTCGCGCTACCGAAACTATGGCTGGAGGTGGATGAGACTCGGCCATTTTCATCCCAGTCAACGAACATAATGTAGCTGTCGCCAGCGACATTGATATGTCTTCCTGAGTCTGGCGCCTGCTCCCCGTAGACCGCACGCAATACATCCGGGCCGCCATCAATGGGCCACTGCTGATCACCGCGTTGATGCCGGTAGAACTCACCCCAGGCCGGATCAAGCCGACCAAAGTGACGCTTGAGATACGCGACGGCGCCTGCCAACTCCTCATCAAGGGGTTGCTGCTGCGCCGTCTTGCGATGATCCAATCGCGTCGCCAGCGTGAGGTAGGCAAGCGCGGCAGACCGGTTATCGATGTTGGTTTGCAGGTCCCATGCATCCAGCACCGACAGAGCCTGCTGATACTCCGATGAGTCTCTCAACGCGGTCTCAGCCAGCCAGCCGCGGAATGCGACGATCGCCGGTAAGGCTTCATCGTAAGCAAGGTCGTACTTAATGGCGCGAAACTGGTCTTCACTGATGGTGTTGGAAACCGCCAGAAGGCGCTGCAGGCGATACGCCCGGTTGGTCATGCGCGTCTCAATGCCCATGGTGTCGGGAAACACCTCAGGGTCGGGGTGCCCCGGCCCCACTGTGGCAACGAAGGGCGTGTTATTGGCATTAAACACCACCCCTGACGGTGGGTTACGGGTGACCGGTACTGCGCTAAACGGCAGGTAGTCTTGCCAGATCAAGTCTGAACGATCACCCGGCAGGTCAGCTTGCCAATCCCAGCCCGGCGCGCGCCGTGGAAACGCCGCATTGTAGTAATGCGCGATATTGCCCTTGGCATCGGCATAGACGTAGTTGATGCTGGGCTGGGCAAGCATCGTCATGGCCGTTTCAAACTCGGCCATGGAGCGCGCGTGATTCAAGGCCAGCATTTGCTCCATGGCACCCACCTCCCCCATGCCTGCCCAGCGCAGGGCATAGACCCCATGAGGCAGTTTTAATACCGGGCCATGCACCGCGGCGTACAGCGTCTCGTTGAATGTCCAGCGCAGCGGACCCCAGAGGCTGACCGTCACCGGCAGGTTACGCTGCTCCAGCGTGTGCCAGCGGCCATCAAGACGATAGCGGTTATCATCATCGGGATCGGTCACCAGCTGGTAGATATCGACCAGGTCGGGACGATTCACCGTATTCGACCAACCCAAATGCGCGTTATGGCCATGCAGGATGAGCGGGCTACCTGGGAAGGTTGCCCCCGCCATGTCCCAGCCCTCTTCCGACTTCAGCCGCGCCTCGTACCAGGCAACCGGGCCCGTAAGCGGCTGGTGGGAATTCACCAGTAGCCGTGTATGACCGTCGCTGGAGCGACTCGGAGCAATCGCAACACCCTGGCTGCCGACTTCAGGCTGGGGCTCAGCGGTAAATGTTAGGGCGCCCTTGCCCTGGACGGCGAGCTGGCGAGGTTCACTACCGTCAAACAACTCGCCGACGGTTTCATCAAAGCCGTAGAAAAACGGTGTTTTAAAGACAAAGCCTGCAACCACATCCTTGCCGCTAATGGGCACCGCAAAAGGCAAGGCTTTGTCGGGGTTCTGCGCTGCATACAGGTTGTAACCGTCTGCGTAGGCGTCGGCGATACGCCGTGTGCTGGGTTTGAGGCTATCGTATCCGGCATAAACGGCCTCCCAGACACCCATGAGCCCAACGAGGTAATCCGTGACCGCAGCATCGGCCCCTTTGACGGCGGCCAGCTTGCCGCGGGTTGCCAGTACCACCTCTTGCTGTGTCGCGAAATCATCCTCGGCGTGGGCGTAAGCCAGGCCGAAGGCGGTAGCTGCATCCGTTTTGCCGTAGATGTGAGGCACCCCGTAATCATCGCGATACACAGTGACTTGATAGTTCTGGCCTGCGGCAATCAGGGCCTGCCAATCGGGCGAAGGGGCACGGTTTGCAAGAAATTGCATAGCAACCCACGTTACGGCCAAAACCGCGGCGAACAGCGCGATGCGAAGTGCTTTCATGGTGCTAGAAGAGGTTGGGATAGTCGCGCCAGTAATACTGGTAACGCGTACTCTGCCAATCGTTGTAGATACTGTCCCAGTCCAGCCCGTCAATACGCCAGCCGTGGTGCGGCTCCAGATTGGTAGAGAACACCGGGGCGCCATAGTCACAGAAGCGCGTATCAACGCTCAGGCGCGCATGCGCTTTGGCGGTATTTGGCTGCGCCTTGTGGACACAGGCTGAGTGGAAAATCAGCACGTCGCCGCAGGCATAATCCGACACATGCCACTCGTGCTCGTCGTCATAAATCTCGCACTGAACACCGCCCACGCCGGTCGCTTCAAACACTGGGCGAACACCACGATGATGAGAGCGCGGCAACACCGTCACACGCCCCATGGTGTCATCAACATCGTGCAGCGCCACCCAGATACCGGCCATGGTTGGACCGGCGTGATGTGAGTGTGCGTCTTGATGAGGGGGTGTTTCAAAACCGAGCTTCTTCGGTGTGGCGATGCGCGCCATCTTCATGGGATACACAAAGGGATTCTCGCCTGCCACCAGTTGCATCAGTCGGCGCAGCTCGGGCTGATGGAAAAACGTGTGAAAGCTCTCTAACCGCTGAATGCGTGGATACACACTGTCCCACACCTCATCCGTCTCAAAGAACGGCTGACCATTCAGCACCGGTAGCTGCGTGCCCGGATCGCGAACGATGTGCGGCGCCAATTGCTGCAGCAGTTGCTCCAGCAAATCGTTGCACAGTGTGGGATCAACGCCGCCTTTGATGAAGAGATAGCCCAGCTCATCGAAGCGGGCCTGCAGCACCTCTCGGGGTTCGTCTACCTGCGACACCGCATAGGGTCGAATACGATCACCCCGTGGCGCCTTCTGCTGTAGGGTCATCGCGCGCTTAGCTCAGCCAATGGCGCGTATTGGCATTGCGCGCAATCATGACCAGTGCCACTGCAATGATGGTGACCAGCGCGGGCATCACCGCGGCCTGCACCCCCATGACCTGCAAGGTGTCGCTCATCAAGAAGGTGTAACTCTGCTGGGCGAGCACCGCGAATAACGACAGCCACAGGAACAACAAACTCCATACCTTGCGCAAGACCAAGCCCAAGGCACCCAGTACGCCGCCAAACACAGCGATGGCAAAGGCAATGAGTACCCATTGAGGCATGCTCTCAAGCAGGGCCTGCTGGGCCTCAGGCAATTCGGCAATCATCTCTGGCGTCATTGAGATTTGCATCACAAAGGCCGCCACCCCCAGCAAGTTCCACACAACGGCCAGCGCAGCCGTTACGATAAACCAGCGCGGCACGGGTTTCTTTTCTGTCAGCACGACTTCCCCCTAGAGGCGACTATCTGCCCCTTTGAATCTGTGCGGCAGTGTATGGGCTATCAAAGTCCACATACAAGCACCGCGGCGTCATATCCACACGCTATACTGCGCTCTTTGTACCAGGTGAACCGCCATGCTGAAAAAACTGCTGCTGTTACCGCTTCTTCTCATCGTTGTGGCCATCGTGGGCCTAAATCTTTGGGGGCTCTCCCATCAGGGCACACATGAGCCCGGAAGCGATGCCAACGTCAACCCCGACGCTAATCGCGTAGTGATGGTGTTCGGTGCTACAGGATCCGTTGGTGACAGCTTGCTGAAAACCGCTATGGCAGACCCCCAGGTAGAGGAACTCCATGTTGTGACTCGGCGCACCTCTCCCCGCATTGATGCCGGAGTCGCCAGCGGCCGCATCACCCTGCACATGCACAGCGACTTCACAGACTACACCGCATTAGAGCAAGTACTGCGCAAAACCAATACAGTGATGTGGGGGCTGGGGACCACCTCCATAGGCATGGACGATGACACCTATACGCGTATCCACGTAGATTTTCCCATGGCGTTTATCCGCGATTGGCTAACCTACGCACAGACTGTGCCGCGCTCTCTCCACTTCGTCACCGGCATGGGCACCGACCCCGAGGGCGATCAGCACTGGGCCAGGGAAAAGGGCAGGACTGAGCGCGAGATGACACGTTACGCTGTGGGTAATCAACTGCGCACATTCAGCTACCGCTCGGGCTTCATTCAGCCGGCCAGCGACACGATTAATGCCGGACATACTTTGCTTATGTGGCTGTTGCGGCCCGGCCACCTTGCAGTTACGGGCGAGGACTTGGGAGCGTCGATGCTGGAGATCTCTGCGCGCGTGAATGAGTTGCCTAACGGAAGCCTGATCGATAACGCCGATACCGTTGCCTATGCTCAGGCCTACCATCAGCGCATGAATACGCCATAGCAACACGTAGCTATAGTAAACGCCTCCACATGCAGAGCGATGCGACGCGACACGCAGGTTCGAACGCTTGAGTAAGCTATCAGGTAGCGCTGAACTAGGGCACATCGCAACCCCTGCGCTCTGCCGGCAATGAGACAGCACTGTAGGCTGCGAGCGCCGCACGTGATCGCAAATACACTCAGAAAGTTTCGCCCGGTACGGCCGTTACTTAATTGACGTCTGCCCCATCAGGCGCTCCGGTCATCGCATTGGCCGGCATCGCTGCGATTTAGCGTTATACTCTGCGCTAGTTTTTCAAATTCAGGAGATGGCAGTGAAAGGATTCTTCAGCAAACTGGGCGCTTTTCTTACCGGCGTTCGAGTCTGGACAATAAATATTTTTACCCTGGTGTTTATCGTATACCTGGTGGGTGTCGTGGTGTACCTGGTAAACCAGATGCCCGAGACTGTAGACCCCACCGGCAAAGTATTAATCATCGATCCGGAAGCGTTGGTGCTGGACCAGGAAATCTACCCGGATGGCTTCGAATTTCCCTTTGCCTTGGAGACTGAAGAACAACTTCAGACGCGCGACCTGATAAAGCTAATTCGCAGTGCTGCAGAGGACGACCGACTGGCTGGCGTTCTCCTGGACTTCAGCGGCACTTCTTTTGCAGGCATCAGTACCGCCATGCAAGTCGCTGAGGAACTCTCAGCAATCAAGGCCAGCGGCAAGCCCGTTATTGCTTACAGTCAGGCGCTCAGCACCGCTTCCTATCTGCAAGCGGCGCAGGCAGATGAAATCTTCGTCCACCCATCTGGCGCTGTCGCCATCACCGGTATCGGCGGTTATCGCGATTACACGCGCGAACTTACCGACAAGCTCAAGATCACGATTCATAATTACAGTCAGGGTGACTATAAGTCTGCCGTTGAAGGCCTGACCCGCAACGACATGTCTGAGCCTGACAAGGAGCAACGCCGCGCACTGTATGATCCATTGTGGCAAAGCCTGAAAGCCAACATGGCCGAAGCCCGCGGAGTAGATACGTCTCTTTTCCAGACACTGGCTGACGAACACAGTCTGCCCTTGATTGCAGAAGCCGGCTACAGCAACCTGAAATTTGCTGAAGACAACGGTCTGATTGACGGCACCAAAACCTTTTATGACATCCGAAGCTACATGATCGAGCGCTTCGGCGCCGACACCAGCGAAGGGGTTGAGACGGAGACCTACCCGCATATTAGCTGGCAAGCCTACTTGGCGCAGCAGCAACCACTTATCCCCTCCCCCACAACAGAAGATGCAGTTGCTGTGGTGTTTGTGCAGGGTGGCATTCAGGAGGGCCCCGAAGGACCCGGCGTTGCAGGCTCTGACGATATTGCATCACAACTGCGGCGTGCACACGAGGCGGACAACACGCGTGCGGTGGTATTGCGTGTTAACAGTCCCGGCGGTTCAATTGTAGCCAGCGACATTATTCGCAGCGAATTTGCGGCCGCCAAAGCCAAAGGCCTGCCGGTCGTTGTATCCATGGGCGATGTCGCCGCGTCGGGGGGCGTGTGGGTGAGCATGCCGGCTGACCGTATTTTTGCGGAGCCAGCCACGATTACGGGATCAATCGGCGTTGCCGTGGCCTTCCCTACCGTGGAAAACAGCCTCGACTATCTCGGCATTCATCTCGATGGACTCGCGACCAGCGAGCACGCAGGCTGGTCACCACTGATGCCCGTCAGTGAAAAGTTGGATGCTTTGTTCGCACGCTGGGCCTCAGGCGCCTATGACCACTTTGTCAGCAGCGTGGCCAATGCGCGAGAAAAAGATCCCGAGTACATTCGCTCGATCGCGGGAGGACGTGTTTGGTTGGCACCGGATGCCTTGGAACGCGGCTTAATCGACGACTTCGGCACACTGGATGATGCCGTCGCCTTCGCGGCAAAGCAGGCCGGGCTGGAGAAGGACGCCTATGATGTCAGCTACGTCACAAAGCCCGTTTCGCCAGCAGTATTATTCCTACAACAGCTGGATCTCAGCGGGCAGGTGAGCGTGAACGGTAACTTGCAAAGCTTGGCAGAAGCCATCACTGATACCTTGCGCGGGCTGCAGGGTCTCAATGCACCCAAAGCGACCGTCATGTGCACGGACTGCATATTTGATTTCCAATAGGCGCGCGACAGTCAGAAGCACTCGCCTCACGTGATACTTGTATCGGTGGCGAGGTACACGGCTCGCAATTTCTTAACGGCGCGAACCCCGATTGTGTTGGCGAGCAATACTCGCCAACCAGCCTAAACGCGATCACTTGCACCTGCTTGTCGGGTGCTTGTCTGATCAGTACCAGTGGCAGCGCACGCCGATATCGGTGGCGTCCAGCATTCGTACAGACTACCGGCTCGCGTAGCCGACAAACAAATAAACCGCTGGGTGCACCCAGCCGTAAGTCTCCCGTAATCATTCTAGGAGAACACCGTTGAATCCCGCAAACGTCGCTATTCTGGCATTCGCCGCATTCGCCATAGGTTTTCCGATCTGGGCCATGCAAAACAATGATTTCGACGGCAGGGACAATCATGGCTGTTCAGGTGCCTGCTATGAGAAATGGAAAGAGGAAACCGGTGGTGTGGTTGTCATGGCACAGGCACAGGCCGCGGCCAAAGCGGCGGCATCACCGGTCGAATTAGGAAAGATGGCCTACACCGGCTGCATCGCTTGCCACGGTGCAGGCGGTGAAGGTGGCGTAGGGCCTCAATTGTCAGGTCAGAGCGCGGACATGATCGCGGGCAAGCTACTGCAGTACAAGGCAGGCGAAACGATTGGCAACCAGAGCGCACTCATGTGGAGCCAAGCCGCACAGTTAAGCGACGCGGACATCGATAATCTCGCAGCATTCGTCGACAGCCTCTGAAGCACCGGCATCGATGAACTGAAGCTAACCCAGAACCATGTTCTGTGGGTTCAAGACAGTACTTAACCGTGGATGCGCCGCGCGGTCGGTTTTTTGCCTTGGCCGCCTGCACTGAAACTAGGCCCATTCCGGCTCTACGCAAATTTACGCTGTCCGCATCTATGGCGTGCTTGCGCCATCTCGAAAGTAGTCTCCAAATGCAGGTCGGCGGCAGCAACTGGAGGGTACATTGCTGGTCTCGATGGCGTCCATAGTATCCATATCGTCGATAAGAGTGATCCTCAAGTCAGACAACCGCGTAGTTACATTGAGTACTTGACCAGTTTTTTAGCGGCACCTCGATGTACAACTTACCTTTTTATAGCTCCGAATCGGCTCGGCGGGTTAACGGTGCCTGATCTCGCGGCATTATTCGCCGGATTCCGGGTCGCGGTGAGATTGCTGGCACTTACTGTTTTTGGGTTACTCCTAGCTGGCGCGGCCTTCCTCGTTACAACGCCGGATGACACACAGGAAGCGGACTCTCCCTATACCGCTATCGCGCCCACTCGTGACGGCACGGGCCGCGTTTACATGGACCGGGAAATTGCCCAGGTCATGGGCCATCTGGGCGCAGGCTGGCTGGAACGTTCGACCCGTGAGCAGGAAGAGCGCACCGATCTCTTGTTGAAGATGCTGGAACTCGACCCCGCTGACACAGTGCTGGACCTGGGTGCAGGCACGGGTTACTTCAGCTTCCCCATGGCCCAGCAAGTGCCACAGGGCGAGGTCATTGCGCTGGATATACAGCCGGAGATGCTCGCCATCATCGACAAGCGCAAGGCCAGTGACGGCGTGACTAACGTCATCCCCACGCTGGGCGAACCCTGTGACCCCGGGCTTGCCGCGGCCACAGTAGACGTGGTTCTGATGGTTGACGCCTACCACGAGTTCAGCTGCCCGCTTGAAGTTATGCGCTCTGTGGTGACGGCGCTCAAGCCCGAGGGTCGCATCGTATTGGTGGAATACCGCGCCGATGATCCCTCTGTACCCATCAAGCCATTGCACACGATGACCGTGGAGCAGGCCACACGAGAGATGGAGGCCGTGGGCCTTGTGCTGCAACGGGTGGACAATCGCCTACCCATGCAGCACGTGATGGAGTTTGTCCGTCCGGACTAGATCTCCACGCAGATCTTGCCAAAGTGCTTCTGCGCTTCCTGATGCCGAAATGCATCTGCCAATGCTGCCAGCGGAAACTGAATGTCCACTACGGGTTGGAGGTTGTTGGCTTCAACAGCAGCGATCATATCCGCCTGCTGTTGTTGGCTGCCCACCGTAATACCGCTGATTCGCGCGTTCTTCTGGAACAGCTCAGTAGTGGGCACCTCTCCGGCAAACCCTGTCAGCACGCCGATCATACTGACACAGCCCCCAAAAGCGACCGCGCGTACCGACTGCGGCACTGTGGCCGGACCACCGACCTCAACCACGAGATCGACTCCGCGTCCGCTAGTGATCTCCAGTGCCTTGTCGCCCCAGTTTTCTACCTGCCGGTAGTTAATCAGGTGCTGCGCACCCAGCTCCCCCATACGGGCCAGCTTCTCGTCCGATGACGACGTAGCAATCACGTTGCAACCCATCATGCGGGCGAACTGAAGGGCAAACATAGAGACACCGCCGCTGCCCTGTACCAGCACCCAGTCACCGGGGCGAAGGTGGGTTTCCACCATCATGGCACGCCAGGCAGTGAGTCCCGCGCAGGTCAAGGTAGACGCTGCAGCAAAATCCAGATTTGCGGGCATACGGCTGAAGTGCGACGCGGGGCGAGTCACCGTTTGCGCGGCAAACCCCTGGGCCATATCACCGGGCACGCCCTGAACGCTGCTGAAGTCAGGCCTACCCGCAGGCCAGTGCGGAAAGAAGTAACTCAACACACGATCACCCACCGCGAAGGCGCTCACGTCCTCTCCTACCGCGGTCACCGTGCCGGCACCATCGGACATGGGGATACGTCCGTCCTCAACCGGAATGAGGCCCGCGACCACCGCGTAATCGTGGAAGTTGAGCGAGCTGGCTTTCACTTCCACCTGTATTTCACCGGGGCCCGGCGCCACAGGCTCGATATCAGTCATGACCAGGTTATCCAGTCCACCCGGGGCTTTGAGGGTCATCGCCTTCATCGTGTTCTCCTTATCGTCGGTTAGCGAGTGTTGTTCTGCGTCAAATTTATATAACCAAGTCCATTGCCTCCAGCGCCCAGCGTGCAAGATCCTTCTGATGGTCCGGGCGAGCAATCCTCACTCGATAGGGCGTGCGCCATAAGGTAGCGGCCGTTCAAGAAGCGGTAGCACCCCATCGAAAAACATACTTGAGTGCAGGTCCGAATCGAGGCCATTGAATGGCACCGAATGAAGTCGCTCGAAGAAACACCACTGACAGCTCTCGGGGCTTAAGCAAAATCTGTACGTGGCGTCTGCCTATCGAGGCTCTGCACCGCAGGTTACAAGTCCTGGTGCACCGCTGGCAACCGCAGGGCTCACGACTGAATCAGGCGCCATTATTGACGATGGTGCCTGCGACATAGACTAGATGCATCGCCACCGCGAGCAGCGTCAGCTGTGTTCTCAACCTGCCATACCAGTTGTCCACATCACCCGTGTTGCGTTCGTACCAGAGCACGGCCAGGTGCCCCAGCATCAGAAGCACAGCAGCAACCATCAATTGCGCCGTCAGCACGGCCATCGCTGCAAACACAGCTATTCCATTGCTCACAAGCAAGCGCTGCAACTTCGCGACGCCCGTGACGCCGACCGCACTGCCCCACAGCGACCCCGCCAGAAAACTGAGAATCACCAACGAGTAGATAACGAAGCCCTGGTAGCAGAGCGACTGAAGGAAGTCATCGAACACCCAGACCCCCGCCGCAAAAAAACCGAAGGGCAGTAAACCGGCGTAGCCAAGGCCACGCATTAAGGTGATGGAATTCACGTGATTGTTCGCCGGCCGATATTCCTATCTTTCAACGCGCACACTAGGATGCGCGAGGCTCGCGCTTTTCGATCACAAGCAGAATCTGCCCCACTTTGATACCAAACTTATTCATGGCTGATTCATTAATCAAGGTGTTCGGATTAACCAGATACATGCGGTCGTCGATGCGCAGATCCAGCGTCCCGTCGTTCCAGGGAATTTGCAGCACGTAGTCCAGAAACATGCTGTTGCCCGCAAAGGTGACTGCGCCGTCTCCCACCACGTCACCTGCCGTACCGATGTAGCGACCCGGGCCATCGGGTGTCAACGTCCACACACGGCGCTGCTTTTCGCCGTCATCGAACACGAAGTCTTCTTCCAGGGTGCCCACACCGTCTTTCCAATAGGCGGTGATGTCGGCATTGAAGTAGCGAATCACTTTGCCACCGCGATCCTTGATCACGCCGTGGGCCGTGAGGTAGCCGTCAAAAAACGTTTCCGGGTCGAGTACGGGCGAGTTATCCGCGTAGTCCCGTACGGTCACTGAACCGCAACCACTCAGCAGCGACATAGCGAGCAACAAAGTTGCAACCTGAAGACGAAAAGCCATCATTATCAATCCTGTATCAGTCGATAGTTACCATACGATAGCGCCGGCAGCGGCGATCACAGGAACGCAGTGTGTTTTTGCAGGCAAAAAAAACCCCGGCTCAAACGAGCCGGGGAAGAATAACCATCTGGGGGAAGAGATGGTTTTGGAGACAAATCGATCAGACAAAAAAGTCGGCGTTCTCAACCCCCAGTAGCGTGGCACCCAGGTTTCTCGCAAACGACACCGGGTTGTTGGCGACGTGTGCTCTGGCTGTATGAATATCCAGAAAACGCTGCTGAATATCGCTACCGAGGAACACCGAGCTTCCACCTGCTGAAGAAAACAGACTGTCGACCACAGCCATGCTTTTTTCGATCACCAGTGAAGCCTGATATCGATATTTAATACGGTCCTGTACGGGCACCGGATCACCCGCATTGACCTGCAGGGTCATCTGGTCGAAGTTTCGGTACATGATGGTTTCCATCTCGTCGATGGCATTGGCTGCTTCGGCGATGCGCTCCTGGGTACCAGTATCTCCTGCCAATTTGGTGACATCACCGCTGGCTTTGCCCAACACCAGACCCTGGTACAGAGACAGAGCGGCTTTAGAGGCGCCGATGGCCGGGGTGGAAACAACGCGAATGAACAACTGTGCCCACGGCAGGTGGTACAACGGTGCAGAATCCGCCGTGATGCCGGGGTTGGTGCCCAGATAACCATCTTCAGCTTTATGCGTTCTGTAATCAGGTACAAACACATCGTTCACCACGATGTCCTGTGAGCCAGTGCCCTGCAGGCCCATGGATTGCCAGGTGTCGACAATCTCATAGTCGGCCCGTGGGATCAGGAAACTCCTGTAGCCGCCGTCGGGACAGACCCCGCCCAGCAATACCCAGGTGCAGTGCTCGCTGCCACTACTCCAGCCCCAGCGACCACTGAAACGAAAGCCGCCTTCCACAGGCTCAACCTTGCCGAGTGGGGCGTAAGACGAAGAGACGCGGGTATGGATATCGTCGCCCCAAACGTCCTGCTGGGCTCGCTCGTCCATCAGCGCCAGCTGAAAGGCATGAACCGCGACGATACCGGACGCCCACGCAGTAGACATACAAGCCTCGGCAATCGCCATTTGCATCCGGAAGAAGTCCTGCGGATCAAGCTCGTAGCCGCCCCAGGCCTTGGGCTGTAGCGCCAGAAAAAAGCCAGCCTCTTGCAGCGCGTCTATGTTCGCCTGGGGCACCTTGCGCTCGGCACGGGCCTGGTCGGCGTTATCGCGCAGCAGTGGCTGCAGTGCGTAGATGGCATCCAGCATTTGCTGGGCTATGACGTGCTTGTCCTGGGATACGGGCGCGTTCATGACATTCTCCTCCAATTAGGTACTGCGTCAGTGTGGCCAACAGCACTGGCGCGCTCATACCTCAAATGGGTGCAGAAGTCGGCTGTGTTCAGATTTTGACCAGACCGCGGGCCTGCAAGTGATCAGCGCCGGTGAAAACCAAAAAAGGGGCCAGCGGCCCCTTCTCTATGTGCCTGTCCTGCTAACGCAGCGGCTTAAGGCCGTACACTACAGCTCGTAGCTGACGCCCACGGTTTGCGTGCAGGAGCGGCTCTCTACAAAGCTTTGCAGGCGGGCATTTACGAGACGCTGATTATCCTCGGCGATACCGAACATCAGTCCATCGAAGTAGCCCAGCGCCTTGGCATAGATCACATCGCCGTCCTGATCAGCGTAGCTGTCCAAAACATCGCCCATCATTGTGTTGTACTGGTCCTCATTGAGATAGCCCAGCGAGTCCTGCGCCAACACACAGGTCAGCTGCCGCGCGGCGGCGAATTCGTCGGGACCCAGCGCCAACGCCTTGGCACTGAGCGAACTCAGTGCCAGAGACAGCAAAACCACTATTTGGAATACAGATTTCATAACGTAAAACGTCGCTCTTCAATGGCGCGCAAGATAGCCCATAACGGTGACAGTAATATGACAACGACATGACGTTTTATGACAGCCAGGCCGCGCAACACCGCGACCCACCCTGCCCAAAAACAGCACACCAGATCGCCAAATACGGACCACCCTGCCAACTGGTGAACCACCCGGGTTTTGCATACACTCAATGGATAACAAAGCGAGGTATCCGCCATGACATCTGCATTCAATACCAAACCTGCGCACATCATCGAGTTCAACCAGGATCCGGGGGTTGTTGACCTGGATCCCTACCAGGTTGATCTGAAAGACTTTGATGTCTCCAACGTCTACCTGTTCCAATCCGACAAACTGGGGCCCTGGTTTAAACGCCTGCGCGACGAAGCCCCGATCCACTATTGCCATGAGGCCAACCTGGGCCCCTACTGGTCGGTCACCCGCTACGAAGACATCATGAAAGTGGACACCAGCCCCGAGCTTTACTCTTCAGAACCCTCCATCACCATGAGGGACCCGGAAGAGGACTTCACCTTGCCCATGTTTATTGCCATGGACGCGCCCAAGCACGACGACCAGCGCAAGGTGGTCAACCCTGCCGTGGGGCCCGCCGCGTTAAAACTGTTTGAGCCACTGATTCGCGAGCGTACCCAGGGCGTGCTCGATGCGATCCCCGTGGACGAGGAATTTGACTGGGTGGATACCGTCTCCATCGAACTCACTACGCGCATGCTCGCGACCCTGTTCGACTTTCCCTACGAAGACCGCCGCAAGCTGACTCGGTGGTCTGACCTGGCAACGGCCATCCCCGGCCAGGGCCTGATCGACAGTGAGCAGCAGCGGCGAGAGGAATTGGCCGAGTGCCTCGCTTACTTCACAGAGCTGTGGAACCAACGCGTCAACAGCGATGAGCCCGGGAACGATTTCATTTCTATGCTGGCGCACGGGCCCGCAACCAAAAACATGGACCCGCTGGAGTATCTGGGTAACCTGATGCTGCTGATCGTGGGTGGCAACGACACCACACGCAACACCATGACCGCCAGCGTCTACGCCCTGGATCAGAATCCAGCAGAATTTGCCAAGCTAACTGCCGATCAAAGCCTGATTCCCAGCATGGTCTCCGAGACCATTCGCTGGCAAACGCCACTGGCGCATATGCGCCGCACCGCGGCTGTCGACACGGAGTTGGGTGGGCAGCAGATCAAGAAAGGCGACAAGGTGATCATGTGGTACTGGTCGGGCAATCGCGACGAACGCTTTTTTGACAAGCCCGACGACTACATCATTGATCGCGATAAGGTGCGTGGGCATCTGTCCTTTGGATTCGGCATTCATCGCTGCATGGGTAATCGCCTTGCCGAGCTGCAGCTGAAGATTCTTTGGGAAGAGATTTTCAAACGCTTCGAGCGCATTGAAGTGGTAGGAGAGCCCGAGCGTACACTGTCGGTGTTTGTGCGTGGCTTTACCAAGCTGCCCGTGATTGCGCACCCGCGCAAGGCCTGAAGCCCCCCGAAGAATAGCTCTAGGCAAAAGCGAACGCTCTTCAAGCTCCAGGCACAAGGTCGGTACGTTTGCATGGCCCACGGTCGCTATGCTGGTCGTCGCAGGCGAGGTCGCCCACCGCGACAGTTGGCTATCGTAAAACATGCAGCAAGAAGGTATCTGTCACGCAGCAGCCGGGTGTATGCGAGGAACCAGGCTAAAAGCGCCGATCGGCAAGAACCTCGCACCAACATGGTGCGGCGCACGTCCAGTATCGACCTTGCTTACAGCGCTTACGCACAGCGCAGCGCTATTTTTTCGTTGCATGCCGTAGCTTTACCGTCGCTTTTGCTCACTGGCTCAAACATTGCATGTTCTGAATTGATTTATGAGTTTTAGGGTGCCTGCACAATAGTGGCTCATCGCTTCCACTTGATCTCGGGAAAGGCACTATCCGACATTGGTGGATATCCTTTGTCGACCGTCTATGACGCCCATTAACCCTATAAAATGTAAAAACAACGGTACTTTAACGAAAGGAGAACCAACCGAATGCCGACTGGAATCAGAAGACGCAGAAATCCCCTTGCACATGCTGTAGCAATGGCATCTGCACCAGCCATTTTGATATCCACCCCTCATACACTTGCACAAGACACCAACGGGGCCATGCTCGAGGAAGTAGTCGTTACCGCGTCTCGTCGCAGTGAATCAGTCCAAGATATCCCGATCAACATTTCGGCAGTCACCGGCGACAAGATCAACGAGCTGCGTTTGTTCGGGATCAACGAAATCTCTAGGTACGTGCCTGGTTTGCAAGTAATAGACCGTGGCCCAAGGGACGAAGTGCCAGATATTCTTGTGCGAGGACTGAACACCACAGGACTGGGACCCGGATTTTCTTCGAATACAGTCGCTACCTACTTCGGGGACATACCGGTAGCCTTCGATGTGAAGCCTGTTGACCTTGAGCGTGTGGAGGTGCTGATCGGGCCGCAGGGAACTCTCTATGGTCAAGGCACCATGGGCGGCGCCATCCGATACCTACCGCAGCGCGCCGATTCAGAGGCGTTCAGTCTCGACGTGCGTGGAGTCATTAGCCAGAGCGGCGAGGCCGATGATTTTCTTAATGACGCCGGTTTCACCGTCAACATCCCCATTATCGAAGGTCAATTGGCGCTCCGAGCAAATGTTGATCGCCTGGACGACCCAGGGTTCATCGACTATTCGTTCGTAGTCAGGGAGTCTGGGGCTTCGAATCCAGAACCAGACTTTAGTAACCCAGCTGACGTAGAAGCGAACCTTCGAGACGTTGAAGACGTTAATTTCGAAGAAACCGTATCCACCCGAGTCAACCTTCGCTGGACACCAACCGATTGGCTGGATGCTAGCCTGTGGTATCTCAACCAGGATACCAAAAGCGGTGGCAGGCAAATCTCCCACGAACTTGCCTTTGGGACAAGTTTCTATGAATCAGGACTCCGCTACTTGGAGCCAAATGATTATGAGAACGAGCTCATCAGTCTGGAAGTGAAGGCCGATCTCGGTTTCGCAGAAGCAGTTTTCGTGTACGGCGAAACGGACTTCGACGAACTTGGACAGCGAGATCAAACGGACCTACTGCTCAATTTCGAGTATGGATACGAGGCGTTTCCACAGTTTTCATCCTTCACCAGAGAAGTTGTGGAAGAGGAAACCGACACGCTTGAGGTTCGCTTCGTTTCGCAGCACGAGGGACCAATATCCTGGGTAGCTGGCTATTTCCAGAACGAACTTGAGGCGTTCAGTGAGTCGCGCGAGTTCACACCAGGCTTCGACCAGTTCGCCGTTGACAACTTTGGCGGTGTTCAACTGCGCCCTGATAGCCTCGAATATATCTCTCGTGGTTTCAACAACGAAAAAGAGACTGCATTCTACGGAGAAATCTCTTATAGATTTTTGGACGAACGACTTGAGCTTACTGTTGGTTATCGGGCGTACGAGTTCGAGGTAGATAACACCAGCGGTTTTGGTCTGCCACTGTTCGAAACCGTCTTCCTAGGCGAACCGCAGGACTCGATAAATATCGATCTAGGCACCAACGTGGGGGACGACGACGGAGACCTGATAAAGCTCAACGCATCTTTTGACATTGACGAAGACAACATGATCTATGCGACTTATTCCGAGGGATATCGGAATGGCGGCGTCAATGCGGTTCCCGCCTGCACCGATGACCAGATTAATAGTGGTACACAGCAACTCTGTGCTCTTCCGGACGAAGTTTTTGTAGACCCTGATCAGATCGACAACTATGAGCTCGGCTATAAGGGATATTTGCTTGACGGAGCCATGTCTATTCAGGCCGCCCTCTTCTACATCGACTGGACTGACCTACAGGTCGGCACAGTTACCGATTTCGGTAGCCTGCCAATCACAGGCAATGGCTCTGCCGCCGAGAGCAAGGGATTGGAATTCCAGGGATCCTGGGCGCTGAACTCAAGTCTGCAGGCAACGTTGACGTACGCATACACCAACGCCGAGTTAGTCGAGGACGCGCCGGGCCTGGTGGACAACTTTACAGCACTTAGTGGAGCACGCCTGCCAGGACACGCAGAGCACCAAGGCACCTTCAACATTATCTACAGCACGAGTCTCGGGGAAATGGATCTGGATATTAACTATGGATTTGTATACTCCAGCGATGTATTTAATATCACTGGCGGCAACGACGATCCCCTAGTTGATGACGATGGGAACTCAGGGGATTTTGGTGGTGAAGCTATACCCTCTTACGACGTGCACCATTTCTCGGCGACTCTCAGCAAAGACAGTTGGACGCTACAGGCTTTTGTAGACAATCTTTTCGACGAGGAGTACGTCACTGGTACCCGAACAACGAGAAGGTTCTTGCAGGACGAGCGGACAGGGCCAGGAAACAACATCGGTGGCTTTACGCTACGATCATACGGAAACTTTGTGGGCGCTCCGCGTACGGTCGGATTGCGCGCCACGTACGGATTCTGAACCCACTGCGACGTCGTCGACAGTGACGACGTCGCTTTCTGCGCCGTGGAAAGTACTCCCACCTCAGAGAGCATCGTGAAAAAAGCACCCAACATTGCAGATCTACCTTTGCGTCGTTGGTGCCGCCCATCTTGAATCACGTGTTAGCTTGCCGAGCGAGTAATACCCAGCTCCGCAAGCTTTCGTTTAGCGGGCTCGAGAATCGAGCCGTACTTCCTCCAGCGTCCGACAGCTGAAGAGTAAACAGGGGTTCTAACCTGGGACGCGCTGGGCGTGGCTACAGCTCGTTTATTTTCGAAGAAGCGAAGGCAACTGGGCTCCCAATCTAGGCCCAAATAGTCAATCATGGCCCGCGAGAGCGATTCAGGCTCGCCAACGATCTGCTCGTAGTCGATGGCAAGCATTCTGTCACCTAATACTGCCTTCCAGTGCTCGACTAAAGTCTCGAATGCTGCCACGTAAGATGCCGTATCTTCTAGATCGTAGCTGTAGTTGTAATACGAGTAGTCAGCTGAGAACAGTTGGCGGTAGTTGGATAGCACCGCATCCATAGGATCTCGACGCAAAAGTATTACCTTTGCCCTTGGCATAAATCGCATGACATAGCCAAGCATAAACACGTTCAACGGTGTTTTATCAATGAAGTAGCTGGCCTCGGGTGGTACGTTTTTAAGCCGCGGGGCAATCGAATCCAGGTAGACACGCTCTAAGGGAATTGCGCCCCGGGCTGTGGATTCAATGATCTTGGGAGATATGACCTTGGAACCAGTATCGCCAGAGAGACGCTTTACAGCAGTCGGTAAGTCCTGGAGTTCGCCTAAGCTGGCTACTTTACTATGAGCCGTCAATATCTGTTCGACTAGCGTTGTGCCGGTCCGAGGAAGCCCTACGACAAACAGAGGGGTTCGCAAAGGCACCCTGGGAGCATGCTCGTCCTTTGTCGGCTGCACCGTCATGAAGCTTTCGATCACAGCATTAAACAGCGCAGCGTCCTGATCAAACTCGTACCTGAGAGATTTCCTTCGCCGATTTTTGGCTGCACGAAGTCTTGTCAGCGCAGCAGAATATTCTCCGCGAGACTCATCTATGCGAAACAAAGCATGGGCTAAGTAGAGTTCGTCTCGATCACTAAGCCCCGGCCGCTGAGCCAGAGCCCTCATCGATCTCTCATGACGATCGCTGACGTCGACTTTTTCCAGTTCAGAAAGCGCCCAATAGCCTCTGGCATTATCTGGCTGTAACTGGGTTACGCGCTCGTAATTCTTGCGAGCATCATCATGCCTACCCATAAACTGCATTGAGGCTGCCAGATTGAAAATTACTTCAGGATCCGCTGGCTTAAGGTCAGCAGCTTGAATCAATAAATTCAGCGCATTTTCGTGTCTACCTAAGCGGGTGTAGACCACACCTAACGTGTTCATTGATTGAGACGATCGGACACCTACGCTGACTGCCATGTCGGCTGCATTGCCGGCTTCTGCGTCTTGGTTGGCCGAAGAGTGGTACCTTGCCTTTTGGGTCAGGTATTCAGGATTCGCACGATCGATCTCTAGAGCCCTATCAACCAGCTTCAACGCGGCTGGTAGATTTCCTCCCACTTCGGCAGCGACCGACTCGAGAAACCATGCGTCGGCATAAAGGGGATTCTCAGACCGCATCGCTCGACAAAGAGCAACTAGCTGACGAAAATTCCCTATGCGTAATGCTTTAGCACTGGCACTATCGAAGTCTTTACTATTCATGCTGCCATTTACCTCTCCTAGTTTGGCCTATAACGAGCGACTAACCCATTTTACCTAAGATGCAGTTCATCTGAGCAAAATAGAAACTCTGGGCTCAGAGCAAACAGGCATTGCGATGACCTATACGCGCAATGTTAGCTGAGAGTGCGGTCATTGGAGCCTCAGCACTGCTGCACTGCGATCTCCAGAAGGGCCGACCGAACCAGTGCAGATTTTTCCAAGAGCTGCCATATTGGGTTTCACAAAAAAGGCGGGTACTGCAAAGGCAGGACGGACAAACAGTCTGTTTCACCCACCGCAAGACGGCGAACGTAACAGGCCTGCCCGTTGTTGGAAGACCCCGTGGCGCCAAACTCAATTGCCTGCTAACTTCTTGACTTGGGTGGTCCTATATCAGTCAATGAGAGAGCCTTAACGATATGAAAAAACTGCTTCCGTGGTTAATGATAAATCTGCTTCTGGTACCGGTAATCTCGCTTGCAGAGGCAGTTGCACCGGGCGTCTTGCGTACGCCTGATAGCCGTTTTGAGCATCTGCAGGACTATCCATTTACACCTCACTACATGGATATTCGGGGCTTGCGCGTCCACTACCTGGACGAAGGTCCAGAAGACGGAGCTCCCATCGTTTTGCTACATGGCGAGCCAACCTGGAGTTACCTTTTTCGCACCATGATCCCGGTCCTAACCGCCGCAGGGCATAGGGTAATTGCACCTGACATGATTGGCTTCGGGCGATCGGACAAACTCATCGAGCGAGAGGCCTACACTTACCCATTCCATATCGAAACCATGAGCGAGCTGGTTGAGCGATTAGATCTTCGCGACGCCACTTTCTTCGGGCAGGACTGGGGTGGTCTGGTGGGGCTGCGGGTCGTGGCAGCAAACCCGGAGCGTTTTGCCCGCGTGGTTGTTTCCAATACCGGCCTACCCGACGCTGACGGCCTACGCGCGTTCATCGCCGAGCGGCTTTTCAGGCTACTGGCGTGGTGGGAGAACCCGGTCACGATTGACGAACTGATCAATGACCCTGCCTTTCCTAAATGGGTCGCCTATTCCTACTACGGCGACGACCTGTCTGTCGCCAAGGTCATGTCTTTCCTTGGGAATATAAGCGATCCCGAAATCGTCGCCGGCTACACTGCACCTTATCCCGATGCTCGTTATAAGGCAGGTGCGCAGATTTTTCCCTACCTCATACCGACACAGTTAAAAGAAAACAGGGCGGCTTGGGAAGAAGTATTCGAGCGATGGAATAAACCATTCCTAGTTGCTTTCACAGACTCAGACCCGGTTACGAGTGCCACTGATATGGCGGCGCAGTTCGCAACTCGCGTGCCCGGCGCAACACAAGTGACCATTAAGGGCGTGGGTCATTTTGTGCAGGAAGAGGTGGGGCCGGAGCTCGCGGCACTCATCAACGATTTCATTGCAGGCAAACCTGTGCAGGGATTCTAGTGACCCTTTAGTGCACCTTCGGCGAAATAACACGCTTTACAAATCGCAACCCCAACCGCAAGTAGTGCGCGATAACACCGTTCTCTGCAGTTAAGCACGGACTGAGCGTAGCCTCTTCGAACTGCGACCGAGCAAAATTCGTAGGGTGCTTTCTTCGCCTTCCGCGCTCTCTCCGGAGTGGAAAAGGGCAATAGAGAAACCTCCACCTTTGGCCATTTAGCTACGGCTGACTCTCGCGTTGCCCGGTGATGAGCGCTATGCAGCCGCTGGGCTCATTAGCTGTGAGCCAGAGGGCTTCTTTGACTGCCAATCCGCACTGCCCGCTAATGCGAAAGTGCCAGCGGGCTGCACGCCAGAAAACCACGGTACCAGATCGTTGCTATCGCTTGGCGGCCAAGCGCGCCATGAACTCGGGAGCATTCGCCTTCTGGTCAGCATCGATGCGTTGGGCAATGTCGGTGCCCGCCATCAGTTCATCCCACGCTGCCAGCCCGTCGATACTGGCAAGAATATCCCAGTCCAAATGGGTTTTCCCAACGAGACGAGGAATGGCCAGGGCATAGCGCAGATAGATATCGGCCAGCGTTAGCGTTTCACCGTTCATGTAAGGGGAAAACGTCGCCAGCGCATTCAGGCCATCAACGCCGCGCTGCAGGGTATTGCGTACCTCTTCCTTGAGCGCTTCAGGCGGCTCCCCGCCACCCAGGGCAAATGGCAACAAGCGACGTGCCGGCAGTTCAATGTAGAGTTCGGTCAGCTTTATCATTTGCCGCACATGCCCGCGCTCAGAGGCATTTGCGGGGTAAAGAGGCACCTCAGAATAGGCGTCTTCGATGTAGTCCAACAGTACCGTGCTCTCGGAAAGATTCACGCCGTCTTCGGTGGTCATGGCCGGCACCTTGCCCGCCGGACTCACCGCAAGCAGTTCTGCCATGTCCGGGTAGACTTTGTTCTCCTCAAAGGCTACCCCTTTGTACAGCAATGCATGCTTGACGATGTTGTAGTAATTACTGAATGAGAAGCCGTGAAGTGTCAGCATGGTTATCTCCTGATGGATTGAAGGCCGGTGCGCGGTTTAGGCAAGAGAGTGCTTTGCGAAGCCCCTCGCCGATGCTGTTCGTTAATACGCGGCGATCCAATGTATCAGTTCAATGCAGGCTTTGGTGCACCGGACAAAATCTTGAAGGCACAAAAAACCGCGCCCAAGGACGCGGCTAATCTTACAAGAACAGGGGTTTTGTTGAATCAGTCCAGGGAGCCCGGAACAATCCAGCCAGCCCACCAGGCATCTTCGGGGCTTGTGCCCGGCTCAACGGCACCGATGAAGTCGGTATCGTCGAACTCAAAGCCAGAGCCGTTATCGACGGCAATGATGCCCGGTGCCATTACCGATGCTTCCGCTTCCGTGATCGCATAAGCCGCGTCCAGAGTCACGCCGGTGTTGGTGTCTTCGCCGGCGTTGTCTGCACTATCGGCGGCACGGCGGCTGTAGAAACCGTCCATACACTCACCCAGCACGTTAACCAGACCCACGGTGGAAGGCACGATGGTCGAACCGTCACCGTTGATATCTGCATCGTCGATGCGCACACAACCATTATCGAACTCTTTGACCGCCGTGTTGTAGATGGTGGTGGTCAGGGCACCGCGCAGACGCATGCCTGGCTGTGCACCCGCATCAGAGTCGGGGTTGTTGCTCACATCGCTACCGATCAGCAGGATATTGGCCAGTACCGCTTCGGTCTCGGGCACGTACTCATCGTCAGACGAGTTCGCCTCGATGCCGCGCGGGTCGTTAGAACCAGTGGGGCCAGGCTTGTTGGGGTTCTTACGCACAATGGCGTACTGGATGTTGCCCTTGAAGCCTTCGTCGAAGTCGATGTCGTCATCGTCGTTATTGGTCAGAACGGCGTAGCGCACGTTCACAGTGCCGCCGAACCACTCGATGCCATCATCCAGGTTACCGTGAACCTGCACGTACTCGATGGTGGTGCCGTGACCCACGCCCTGCAGGGTTAGACCATTCACTTCGTTATTGGGACCAGCCACCAGGCCGCCCTCGGCAATCACTACGTAGCGAATCTCACCGCTATCGTCCGCGGGGTCATTACCACCGTAGTTGCCCACGAAGGTACCGCCTTCACCGATGACGTTACATACGGTGCCTGAACCGAAACAGGGTCCAGTGCCGCCGGCACCAAACTGAGGTGCAAAGCCTTGGATCAGCACACCGCCCCACTCGCCTTCACCGTCAAGATTGTCATCCAGGCTGGAGAACACGATTGGACTGGCCGCAGAGCCGATTGCATTGAGTTTGGAGCCGCGGGTAACAATCAGCGAACCGTCGTCAAAGGCCTTAACCTGAACACCGGCACGGATCGTCAGGGTGACGCCCGCATCCTTAATCGCCTGCACGTCGGCGTCGCTAGCAACAGTGCCGTTACCGTTACCGACCACCACATCACCTGAGAGACGCCATTCAACGCCTGAGATCAGCGTGTAGTCCTGGTCGATGGTGCCGGAGATGGTGCACACCTCGTTGGAAGCGTCGCAGCTGACAAAGTCCGCAGGTTCCACTTCCTCTGTCTCGCCGACAGTGCCAGGGAGAGTCCAACCTTCCCACCAGCCGCTGGCGGCCGCGGGGTCTACCGCACCCACGTACGCAGTCTGGTCGAAGACAAAACCAGAGCCGTTATTGACTGCGTTGATGATAGGCGCTGAGTCAAGCACAGCTTCTGACTCGTTGATCGCCAGGGTGTTGCTGTAGGTAAGTGTCAGTTCCTGCACATTGTCCTCAACATCGGCATCACGCTTGTTGTAGGCACCGTCGCGACAATCGTTGAGTACATTTACGAGGGTCACGTTGGAGGGGATGATGACACTGCCGTCGCCGTTCACATCGGCATCATCGATGCGGTGACAACCAACATTGAACTCATCCACAGATGTGTTGAAGAGGCTGACGGTGACAGCACCGCGCAGGCGTGTGCCTGGCTGGGGGCCCGCATCCGAATCTTCGTTGTTGTTCACATCGCTACCAATGATGGTTACGTTCGCCAGAACAGCTTCGGTCTCGGGCACGTACTCATCGTCCGAAGAGTTCGCCTCGATAGCGCGAGGATCGTTAGAACCCGTCGGCGCGTCTTTGTCCTTCGCTTTTTCAACGATGGCGTACTGGATATTGCCCTGGTAACCCTCGTCGAAGTCGATGTCGTCATCATCGTTGCCGGTCAGCACCAGGTAGCGCGCGTCCACCGTACCGCCGAACCATTCGACACCGTCATCAAGATTGTTGTGGACCTGAATGTATTCCAGTGTTGTGCCATGACCCACGCCTTGCAGCGTCAAGCCATTCACTTCGTTATCAGGACCGGCGACTAGACCGCCCTCGGCGATGCGCACATAGCGAATGGTGCCGCTGTTGTCATCTGATTCGTTGCCGCCATAAGCGCCTACAAAGGTACCGCCCTCGCCGATGACATTACAGACCGTACCCGAGCCGAAGCAGGCACCTGTGCCACCGGCACCGTACTGGGGTGCAAAGCCCTGAATGAGAACACCACCCCACTCGCCCAGACCGTCGAAACCGTCGTCCAGTGAGCTGAAAGTAATCGGGGCTGCTGCCGTACCATCGGCTTCAAGGCGAGAGCCCCGGGTAACGATCAGCGAACCGTCATCAAACGCTTTGACATTGGTGCCTGGCTCAATGGCGAGCACCACGCCCGCATCCTTTATGGCCTGTACGTCTGCATCGTCTGCAACCTCGCGGTTGCCATCACCGACGATGACGTCGCCGGCCAGGCGCCATTCAACGGCCGCGCCCAGGGTGTAATCCTCAAGGACAGAACCTGACAGTGTGCCCACGGAACAATTGTCGTTAAACTCGACGAATTCAGCCTCAACGACAGAGTCACAGTCGCCGTCACCATCGCCGTCGCCGTCGCCGTC
>SPKZ01010418.1_pt1 | contig 38439 bp, 31 predicted proteins | sample 2456571 | NCBI WGS metagenome assembly SPKZ01 (sample SAMN11192286, study PRJNA482655) | marine metagenome | biome: ENVO:00000447; feature: ENVO:00000244|ENVO:00000211|ENVO:00000569|ENVO:00002023; material: ENVO:00002151; isolation source: ocean water from marine abyssalpelagic zone ...
AACTTTCGTATTTTTCCGCATATCACGCGTTTTGTTATCGCAACGGGAAATCACCCAACTGCCATCCGCCAGTTGAACACCCTCTACGCAATCGCCCGGCATAATCAGACTCTGGACCTCGGCACCGTAACGCAGTGTGACGCCGGCTGCCTGAGCGGCGCTCGCCAACGCGGTTCCCAGTCCAGCCATACCACCGCGAACCTGACTCACTTCCCCGCCCCATGCCCACTGCAGCTTGCGCTGCAGCAAGGTGAACACGGTATTGGGGGAACGTGGCCCGAAGTGAGTGCCCTGCACCGCCTCAAGCGAGAGCATGCCTTTTAACAGGGGGCTTTCAAACCGCTCCTGCAAAAGGTCGTATACATTGTTCAGCGCCTGGCGCAGCAGCTCGCTCATGTCGTCGCTGCCCATGAGCCTTAGGCGAAGTCCCAGATCTGCCAGAGCAAGCTTGTCACGCAGCTTCCCTTCCACAAGGTAAGGCGGCGGCCGCTTGGAGAGACGCAGCAACAGGCGATTCACCTTTGACAGCAATCGATACAGTTCGGCAAAGGCAGCGCGATCGGCATCAGAAATTTCACCGCTAACCTCGCCCTGCTTTAGGCTAATCGTATTCCCGTCTGCAGACAGACCGATACTGGTGAGGTCTGTGGCGGCGAGTTCCAGGCCGTGCTGCTCTAACTTCAATTCCCGAATCAATTGTGGCGAGAACTGGGTCAGCCACTGGGCACAACCCGGCACCTGAAAACCCGGCGCTATCTCGCGATTCACCGCCATACCGCCGGGCTGCTCACCGGCCTCGAGCACCATCACACTGCGACCCGCACTGGCAAGCTGCGTTGCACAGACCAGGCCGTTATGCCCGGCACCGATCACTAAAACGTCGACATCAGTCATCCGCATAACCCTCCGGCACCACATTGGGCTCTCTCAGGTCAGCGAGAATCTCGCGCGCGGCATTGGCGCCCGGCGCGGCCATGACACCGCCACCCGGGTGAGTGGCAGAACCACACATATACATTCCTTTCACCGGCCCCCTGTACTGGGCATAACCCGGGAAGGGACGATTGAACAGTAGCTGATCGAAAGTGAGCTCACCCTGGAAGATATTCCCCTCGGTCAGGCCGACCTCGTTCTCCAGTTCACGAGGCGTGCGCGTTTCACAATGCACAATCAAGTCCCTGAAGTCGGGGCTGTAATTTGAGATCTGGTCCAGTACCGATTTTTCAAAGCCGGCTTTGTCTTCATCCGTCCACTCGCGGCCATTGATTTTGGGCGGCGCGTACTGCACGAACACAGTCATCATGTGCTTCCCGGGCGGCGCAACGGTGGGATCAAACAAACTGGGGATCAGAAGGTCGAGGTAAGGGTCCTTGGACCAGGTTTCGTTCTTCCAATCATCGTAGGCGCGTTCCAGTCGTGGCAACGAATCGTGGAAGTGGAAATCACCGACCATCAGACGGCTTTTTTTATCCAACCCGTTAAAGGTGGGCAGCCCGTCCAGCGCGATATTGAGCTTCCCGCTGGAACCACGAATCTTGAAGTTGCGAGCCCGCTGGACAACGGTCTGGGGTAAATCGCCCTCGTCCATCAGGTCCAGGAACGTACGCTTGGCGTCTAAGTTGGACACGACGATTTTGGATCGGAACTCTCTACCATCGCGCAGTGCTACCCCGGTGACCTTACCGCCCGACACCATGATATTGCCCACGTCGGCATCAGAGATGATCTCACCCCCATAGCTCTGCAGAGCAGCGGCCAATGCGCCGGATACTGCACCCATACCACCGCGCGCAAAACCCCATGAGCCCACATTGCCATCAACGTCGCCCATGTAGTGATGCAGCAGGACATAGGCGGTGCCCGGTGAGTAAACCCCCAGCGCAGTACCGATAATCCCGCTGCCCGCCAAGTGAGCTTTGATGACGTCTGTCTCGAAAAACTCCTCCAGGTAGTCCGCTACGCTTTTAGTCCAGAAGCGCATGGTATCGGCCAACCCCGCCTCGCCCATCTCACCAAAGGCGGCGCCGTACTCGGCCAACTCGCGCAAGCGACCGGGGCGCAGGGACGTTGGGTCGGGCGGGCGCTTCATGAGAAACGGCCGGATCAACCGGGTTTGTTTCATGGTATCGGCGGCATAGCGTTGCCAGGCGTCGGCATCACGGCGAGAGTGGCGCTGCATTTCACGGTAGCGGCGCTCCGGCTCGGGATACTTGCCGAAGATGTCGCCGTTCTGCATGAAGGTGACACCACCGCCATAGGGAACCACCTGCAGACCGTGTCGCGGCAGTTCAAGGTCGCGGGCTATTTCAGGGCGCAACAGACTGCAGACATAAGAGCAGTTGGAATAGGTCCAACCCTCGTGCAGTTCTCGGCTGACAGTTGCACCACCGATGTAGGGGTTACGTTCCAATACCGCCACCTTCAGCCCGGCTCGGGCCAGGTAGGCAGCATTGGTAAGACCATTGTGGCCGGCCCCGATGACTATCGCATCGTACTCGTTCACGCTATTACTCTGACGCTGAAAACACAGCACGATAAGGGGCCTGCAGTGGCTGAGTCAATCGCTCCCTATAGGCACTTTGAACTGGGTTGACTATGGCTTAGCATGGCCGCTCGCTATTACGATCCGACCCCGCCAATGTCTGAAGCAGATTCCGACGCAGCACTCCCCGCGATTGACGCCGACGCATTGATCACTGAGTTGCGCAACATCATCCCCGGCGACGGTGTGGTGGTGGAGCGAGAAGGCCTAACGCCCTTCGAGTGCGACGGCCTAATGCTCTACAAGGCGTTGCCTCTGGTAGCAGTTATGCCTCGGTCAAAAGCCGAGGTACAGGCTGTGGTTAAGTGCTGCGCCCGTCACCGCGTACCTGTGGTTGCGCGTGGCTCAGGTACGGGCATTTGCGGTGGTGCTATGCCGCATCCTGAGGGCGTGCTGTTGGATTTGGCGAAGCTGGACTCCATTGTCGCCATTGACCCCTTGGCCCGAACCGCCACGCTACAGCCTGGCGTCACTAACCTGCGTATATCGCAGACTGCGGCGAAACATGGTCTTTACTACGCGCCGGACCCCTCCTCCCAAATTGCCTGCAGCATTGGCGGTAACGTCGCCGAAAACGCCGGCGGTGTTCACTGCCTGAAGTATGGACTCACGGTGAACAACTTACTGTCCCTGGAAATGTTGACCGCAGACGGTGAATTCGTTCGCCTGGGCAGCTACGGCCTCGATAACCCGGGCTACGACATGATGGCGCTGATAACGGGTTCAGAGGGCCTGCTGGGCGTGGTGACCGAGGTTACCGTTAGGTTGCTGCCTACCCCACCCTGCGCACGCGTGTTGCTGGCGGGTTTCCCCAGCGTCAGGGCGGCCGGCGACGCGGTCGGCGACATCATTGCCGATGGCATCGTTCCCGCCGGGCTTGAAATGATGGACAAACTGGCCATTACCGCCGCAGAGGATTTTGCACAAGCAGGCTACCCCCGGGACGCGGAAGCACTCTTGCTTTGCGAGGTGGATGGCACGGAAGAAGAAGTGGCCAGTCACACTGAGCGGGTGAGTGCACTCTTAAACAAAGCGGGAGCCACCAGTATTCGCGTGTCGGACAGTGAGGCCGAACGCGCGCTGCTGTGGAAGGGCCGTAAATCTGCCTTCCCCGCGGTGGGTCGCTTGGCGCCGGATTACTATTGCATGGACGGCACAATTCCCCGCAGCCGCATCTCTGAAGTTTTGGAACAGATCAATGACAGAGCCACAGCCTATGGCCTGTCTGTTGCCAACGTATTTCATGCGGGAGACGGCAATCTGCACCCGCTGATTCTCTACAACGCGGGCGACCCAGACTCCGTGGCCAAGGCAGAAAAGCTAGGGTCGGACATTCTCTCGCTCAGTGTACGCGTGGGCGGCGCCATTACAGGCGAGCACGGCGTTGGCATCGAAAAGCTTGCGCACATGGCTGAGCAATTTGGTGAGGCCGAGTTGCGGCAGATGGAAGAGATCAAGGCCGCATTCGACCCCGAGCTGATACTCAACCCCGGCAAAGGCGTTCCCATCTTAAAGCGCTGTCAGGAATACCGCGCGCTGCCGGGAAAGCACAACCATGGGTGATATCAGCACACAGCTTGCCCATACCGTTGCCGAGGCATACCGGGCGCGCACACCACTTAAGATTCGCGGCGGAGGCAGTAAAGCCGATGTGCTTGGCAGGGACGTGGAAGGCACGCCACTTGATATTGCCGAGCACAGCGGTGTGATCGACTACAACCCGGCGGAACTGGTGCTCACTGCCAGAGCCGGCACACCGATCGCCGAGATCAACAAACTGCTTGGCGAGCAGGGTCAGCAGTTGCCGCCTGAGACACCGGCGCTCGCTGGCAAAGCCACGTTGGGCGGCAGCCTGGCCTGCAATCACTCCGGGCCTGCGCGCCCCTGGCAAGGTTCGTTGCGAGACATGGTGCTGGGAACCCGCCTGATTAATGGTCGGGGCGAACAGCTGCGGTTTGGCGGACAGGTCATGAAGAATGTTGCTGGGTACGATGTCTCGCGCATGCAGGCCGGCGCCCTGGGCACGCTGGCGGTGATCACCGAACTCAGCCTCAAGGTGCTGCCCAGACCCGAGACCACGAAAACATTGGCCTATTCACTCTCTGCGCATGACGCGCTTGATGTGATGCGCCAGCGAGCGACTGAACCCAGACCACTGAACGCCGCCTGTTGGTTTGAAGGCACTCTGTACCTGCGTCTCTCTGGCGCCAAAGCCGCCGTAGAGAGCACTGCACAATTGTGGGGTGGTGACAGCGTTGAACAGCCGCCATGGCAGGCGATTGCCGATGGCGAGCTGCCCTGCCTGAATCAGGCAGGCAGCCTGTATCGGTTATCCGTCCCCACGGGCAGCGCTCTTGCCCTCAGCGATAGCGTGCTGATCGACTGGGGAGGCGCCCAGCGCTGGGTTTACGACCAGCCAGAGATTGTGGAGGCCGCAGTTTCAGAGCGCGGTCACGCCTGGCTGTACCGCGGCGGCGACCGTAAGAACGAGACTGCGCCACCGCTTACCAGAACCCAGCGGCAACTGCATACGGCGCTGAAAAATGCCATGGACCCGGAGGGTATTTTGAACCCCGGGCGTCTCTACAGCTGGCTATAGGGCGCGCTCATGCACGTTGAACTCCATCCCAGGTACCAGAACACAACCGAAGGCCAGCGCGGTGCCGAACTATTGAGCGCTTGCGTGCATTGCGGCTTCTGTCTGGCAACCTGTCCAACCTACCTGGATACGCCGGACGAACGCGACAGCCCCAGAGGACGCATTTATCTAGTCAAGAATCTGCTTGAACAGGGCGATGCCAGTGCGCTTACGCGCCAACACCTGGATCGCTGCCTCACCTGTCGCAGCTGCGAAACAACCTGCCCATCAGGGATGCAATATGGGGCATTGGTAGACCTGGGTCGCGGCCTGGTGGACGAGTTGGCGCCGCGCCCGTGGTGGCAACGAATCACACGATTAGCCCTGCGCAAAACCCTGACCTCGCCCAGGCTGTTCCAGCCCCTAATACGTTTAGGGCAGATGCTGCGTCCGGTGCTACCCAAGGCACTTGCTCAGGCGGTACCCGCCCCGCGCCAGCGACAGCCTACCCCAAGCAGCCAGCACCGGCGCAGGGTGCTGTTACTTGACGGCTGCGTGCAGGCGGCCGCCACCCCTCAAACCAACGACGCGGTAATCAGGATTCTGAATGCACTGGGGATCGACGGCGAGTTCAGCGTGGGTGCTGGCTGCTGTGGTGCGGTGAATTACCACCTGGGCGCGCACGATGATGGTTTGGATGATATGCGGCGCAATATTGACGCCTGGTGGCCCGCCATTGAAGCTGGCGCAGAAGCCGTGGTGACCAGTGCGAGCGGCTGTGGCGCCACCGTACATGAATATGGTCAGTACCTGGTCGGGGACCCGGACTACGCAACTCGCGCGGCAAAGATCTCCGAACTGGCTGTAGACATCGCGCAATTGCTCGCGAGTGAGGATTTGACCCCGCTAACTGCGCAGACCCAACAGCGGGTGGCGCTGCACACCCCCTGCACGCTTCAGCACGTGCTGGGGGCTGATGAAGCGGTTCGATCTATTCTCCAAGGTGCCGGCATCGAACTCACACAGACCTGTGATGATCACCTGTGCTGTGGCTCCGCGGGCACCTATTCATTGCTGCAGCCTGAGCGCAGCCAACGACTGCGGGAACGGAAGATCGCAGCACTGACCGGCGACGCACCCGAGCGCATCGTCACCGCGAATGTGGGGTGTCAGCTGCACCTGGACGCTGCCGCCACACAACCGGTGCATCACTGGGTGGAATTGCTGGACCCCTCCCCGGTCGATCCCGCCTGAGGTCACATCCCGCGAATATCGCGTGTGTACGGCCACAAATTGTGAATTATTACCATTTCGTTATATGAGCACAGAGCGCTGAGAACAAAACGTTGTTGGCGACTTCGCTCCCCGTTTGCTTTTATTAGAGAGCGTGTCTCAGACACCCCCGAGGTGCCGCTGCGCCTGTAAGGGCCGGCACTGCCTTACAAACACACTGATTTCGGTATCGCAGCCGCGCGTTGCGCGAGGGCGCTGTCGGCGGCAAAGCCGGTACCCGAGCCCCAGGAGGCAATCTCTATGAAAAGACAGAAACGTGACATGTACACCCGGGCATTCGATCGCGGCTACAAGGCCGGCGTATCGGGCCGAAGTAGCGAGTTCTGCCCCCATGTCAGTGATCAATCCCGCCAAGCCTGGCTGTCCGGCTGGCGCGAGGGTCGCAGCGATCAATGGGATGGGCTGACTGGCATTTCCGGTGTACACAAAATGCGCACGTTCTGACGATCCATCACCCTAGCGGGGTACGCCCCGCTTAACTTCCCCACCACGTTCCTTCCACAGAGCCCTTTAGACAAGTCACAACACAAGAACAGAACCCCTCGCCACGCAAGAGGTCATGTTCACTTTGGTATCGTGTTTCGAGAAACAGACCCCTGGGCATAGCGGCCCGCGGGAATCTTCTAACGAGCGCTACTACCCAGCGGGCTGCGGTGCCATCAATCGCGACTGCTGCTCTGCGCCAGATCCAGAAGCTCCCGGTTTGCCACGGCGAACATGGCGAAGTCGGGGGAATCGGTACTGTGCAGCTCGGTCAGCATCTCTTGCCAGCGAGTGACCAGTGGTGACTGATGTTCCTCCCAGGTACGCAGACATTTCAACAAGTCCCGGTCTTCCGCCATGTGCTTTAACACACCTACCGCCAAGGTCCGCTGTTGCCACTCCAGGTCTTCAAGGTAGGTGTCTCGCGCCATGGCCTGCCATTCATTGTCCACTTTGCTGGCGAGAATCTGCCCACCGAACCAATCCAGCTCCAGGCGCTCGCCCAGCACGTAGAATGCACGCGCAACGTCAGCCAGGGGTTCGCCTGTCTCCGTCGCCGCTTGAATAATACCCAGCGCGGTGTAGGCCTGAATGGTTGCTGCAACACTGGCTGCCAGTGACTCCTCAACGCCCTGTTCAAGGTAATACTCAAACTGCTCCTTGTACTGCTGCGCAGCCCGGCTGCGCCCCTTAAGCAGCGTGGGCAGGGCCTCGCGCAATTGCGCCACGCCATCGCTGAATTCCGCAATGATGGCCGTGGGCGCTAGTTTGTGACGACGGTTTCGCAGCAGCCAGCGCGTGGCGCGCTTCACCAGACGAATCAGTGCGACCATCATGCTAAGCTGAATACTGGCGTCGATCTTATGATCCAGCTGTTCAACGCGCTCCCAGACATCGCCAATGCCAAAGATCGCCATGACCGCGGTATACGCGCGAGCTATGTCCTGCGCGGTGGCCCCCGTCGCCTTGTGCTGACGTGCCACGAAGTTAAAACCCATGCGGTTGACAATGTCATTAGCGATCTGGGTGCACATAATTTCCCGATGCAGTCTGTGCTCGCGAATCTCTTCGTCGTAATCCTCAACCAGTCTTGCGGGAAAGGCTGTGGTCACCGCGCCAGCCAACACCGGATCAATACCGAGATCGGAGTCCAGCAGTCGCTCTTTCAGCAGCGCCTTACTGTAGGACACCAGCACCGCGAGCTCGGGACGCGTTAGCCCCTTGCCCTGCACGCGCCGATCGGCCAGTTCCTCATCACTGGGTAGAAACTCCAACCCCCTGTCCAGGCGGCCCGAACTTTCCAGAAGCGTAATGTACCGGCGGAACTCACCGCTGCGTTCCAGCGCCTGATGCTCCGCCAAACTGATCGCCTGCACCTGCCGGTAGTTATTCGCCAGCACCAGTTCGGCAACACTGTCGGTCATGTCCTCCAGCAACTCATTGCGGTGCTTACCGGTGAGGTCACCGCGCGCCACCACCGCATTGAGCAGGATCTTGATGTTCACCTCGTGGTCGGAACAATCCACTCCGCCCGCGTTATCAATAAAGTCGGTGTTGCAACGCCCGCCGTTGCGGTCGAACTCGATCCGCGCGAGCTGGGTCATACCCAGGTTGCCCCCTTCCCCGACCACTTTGCAGTGCAACTCCGACGCATCCACGCGCAGGCCGTCGTTGGCTTTGTCGCCGACATCGGTATGGGACTCAAGACTGGACTTAACGTACGTGCCGATGCCGCCGTTCCACAGCAAGTCCACCGGCGCCTTTAACAGATAAGCAATCAGTTCATTGGGCGTCAGGTGGTCCCGGTCTATGGTAAACGCCGCCTTCATCTCCGGCGAGACAGTGATGGACTTGGCTGAGCGACTGAAAATACCGCCGCCGGCAGATATCAATGCGTTGTCGTAGTCTGCCCAGGACGAGCGCGGCAATTCAAACAACCGCTTGCGTTCGGCAAAACTCGCAGCCGCGTCAGGGTTGGGATCGACGAAGATATGCAGATGATTGAACGCGGCCTGCAGACGGATGTGTTCAGACGAGAGCATGCCATTGCCGAACACGTCGCCGCCCATGTCACCGACACCGATAACCGTGAAATCGGTGCGTTGCACATCGATACCCATCTCGCGAAAGTGACGCTGCACCGATACCCAGGCGCCGCGCGCGGTAATGCCCATCTTTTTATGGTCGTAGCCGGCACTGCCGCCGGAGGCGAAAGCATCGCCCAGCCAGAAGTTGTATTCCGCAGAAATGCTGTTGGCGATGTCGCTAAAGGTCGCAGTTCCCTTGTCGGCGGCGACCACCAGGTAAGGGTCCTCGTCGTCCTTGGCCACGACATGCTCGGGGCGCTCGATACCGATATCAGTGCGGTTGTCGGTAATATCCAGCAGGCCGCGAATAAAGAGCTTGTAGCAAGCAATCCCCTCTTGCTGTATCTCATCCCGCGACATCTCCGGGGTTACGCGCTTGGCAACAAATCCTCCCTTGGCGCCCACAGGGACAATCACCGCGTTTTTAACTTGCTGCGCTTTCACAAGCCCCAGCACCTCGGTACGGAAATCCTCCTGACGATCGGACCAGCGCAAACCGCCCCGTGCCACTTTGCCGCCACGCAAGTGCACCCCTTCCACCCTCGGCGAGTAGACAAAGATTTCAAACATGGGCACAGGACGCGGGATATCGGGAATCGCACCCGGCTTCAACTTGAACGATATATAGGGCTTGAAGCCGAGGGCATCGTCTTGCTGGAAGAAATTGGTGCGCACGGTGGCTTTAATCACCGTGACGAACTGGCGAATGATGCGGTCTTCGCCCAGATTCTCTACTTCATCCAGAGAGTCGAGAATGCGCTGCTCTACCGCTAGCTCCCGCTGCGCGCGCCAGTCTTCGTCACCGTCGAACACGGGAGAGAAACGCGTAAGGAACAGCTCCACGATGCAGGTAGTCAGGTGCATGTGGTTGGCCATTGTTTCGGCGATGTAATCGGCGCTGTAGGGGAAAGCGATCTGGCGCAAATAGCGGGAGTAAGCCCGCAGTAAGGCGATCTCGCGCCAGCTCAGCCTTGTGCCCAGCAGCAAGCGGTTGAAAGAGTCACTCTCAGCCTCGCCAAACCAGATACGGGCAAAGGCGTCTTCGAACTCTTCGCGCACGCCGTCGAGGTCGATATTCCTCGCCAGGCTGTAGATCAGGCTGAATTCCTGCACCCAGTAGCGCTGCCCGTCCGCGGCGCGCACACCGTAGGGCCGCTCCGAAACCACACGCAGACCCAGGTTTTCCAGAATGGGCAAGATGTCCGAGAGCGGCATAGGATTGCCGCGGTTGTAGAGCCGCAGCTTCAGCTGTTCGTCGCCCTCCTCCACCATGCGGTACAGACTCATGCCCAGGTCCTTGCCAGCCATGATGGGCAGGAATTTGCGCACATCCATCACTGCAACGCGGGGGTCAAAGTCGTCCTGATAGCCGGGCGGGAAACCCGCGCCCAGATCCCGCATTAACTCCTCGCCGCGTTCCTCACCGAACTCCTCCAGTAGCCGCTGGCGCAGTCGATCTTCCCAGGCCTGTGTCGCGTGCACTATCTGTTCCTCAAGTTCTGTGATGTCGTAGTCCACAGAGCGCGCGGGGTTCACCCGCAGCACCAGGTGCACCCGCACCAAAATGGACTCTGTAAACAGGGTGGTAAATTCGGACTCTTCGGCTTCAAACGTGCGGGTCAATATCTCTTGAACCCGCTGCCGCCGCTCGGTGGTATAACGATCACGCGGCATGTACACCAGCGCACTGACAAATTTGCTGTGAACATCCTGGCGCACAAACACCCGGGTTTGACGACGCTCCTGAATGCGCGCCACAGCGCCCGCAGTCGCAAACAGTTCAGCCGTGCTGGACTGGAACAATTCGTCGCGGGGGAAGAGCTCGAGAATGCGTAACAGCTCGCGCCCGTCGTGCTCACCCTTATCCAGGCCCGACATATCCAGCACGCCCTGCACTTTGCGACGCAGAATAGGAATCATGCCGGGGTTCATGGTGTAGACCGTCGAGGTGTATAGCCCCATGAAACGGTGCTGACCGACAACGTCACCGCTGTCGTCAAACACTTTGATCTCAACGTAGTCGGGGTAGGTCAGGCGATGAATACGCGAAGGTGAGCGCGACTTGCCAAAACTGAGCTGACGCTGCTGTAGCTCATCTCGACTCATGCGCTCCAGATCGGCCCGCAGATCGCTCTCGCCACGGGTATTGCGCCTGCGTAAGTTCCCCAGGTGCTTATCGGGATCAGCGGTTACACGCACTTCACCGCCACTGCGGTTCACCTCCAGGTATTCGTAACCCAGGAAGGTCATGTGATTGCCGCCCAACCAGTTCAGAAACGCCAGCGCCTCATCACGCCACTCGGAGGCCACGCAATCACTGCAGTCAACGGCCTGCTTAGCCATCTGCAGATGGCTGCGCATCGCATCGAAATCACCGACAACCAGACCGACTTCAACAAGAATATCGGTGAGTTCACGCCTGAGTTCTTCGAGATCATCCACGTCAGAATGACGCGCCACTTCGAAGTACAGCAGGCTCTCCCGCGACAGAACGCCGCCATTGCCCGATTCGTTACTGGCATCCGTAGGCTCGGAGCCGTGTGGCAACACCTCAAGCAGCTCGCCACTTTCATCCCGGCGCGTCACCAGATTGCAGCTAGTCAGCGTATGAATGGGTAGGTTGCGCGCGTTCATCTCTCCGCGCACTGATGCCGTGCAAAACGGCATGTCACGGCACAGTATGGCGATGACGGTGTAGCGAGATTCCCAGCCATGCGCCTGCACATCGGGATTGAAGATGCGCACCTTGGGCTCGCCATCGGACCAGTGGTTAATAAATCGCAGCAGACCGTAGAGGCAGCCGTAAAGATTCTCCGAGGAACGGCCCCTCAGATCTTCCGGCGCAAAGCGCGAGAAGAAGGTCGCTGCCAGGTTGTTTAACGCGCTGCGATGGGCGGCGTCGCCACGGGCTTCAATCCGCTGCGCGACGTCGTCCAGCAGGCTTTGTTTCAGTGCTTCCCAGGCCATGGATTGCGGGTTCTCTCCAGGCTAACGGGCACCTTATCGGCACCACTTATTGAATTGCGCATAGTCTAGACCATAGCCCTTGGTATGTAGCCCCCGCCGTTGAACTTTTCGGGTGGTGAAAAGTCACATTGGCAGATATTAAGGTCACCATTCTGGCGACGATTGGAAGGCCAGCGAGTGTCATATAGAATGCGGCATCCGCGCCTACGTCGCGGACAATGCACCCATCGAACCGTTCACCACAGACATCACAGGAGCTCGCGTGAGTAGCGCAGACCTTCGAGTATTGGAAGCCTGGCTAAGCCAGCAGATTATTGGACAGTCCCATCTGGTTCAGCGCCTGATCATCGCCCTGTTGGCAGATGGACACCTACTTGTAGAGGGCGCGCCGGGGCTGGCCAAAACACGGGCCATCAAGACCCTGGCCGATGGTCTGGAGGGCAGTTTCCACCGAATTCAGTTCACCCCCGATTTGCTACCCGGCGACGTGACGGGTACAGAGATTTACAGGCCCCAGGAAGCCAGCTTCCATTTCCAGCAGGGCCCCGTGTTCCACAACCTCGTGCTCGCGGATGAGATCAACCGTGCTCCGGCCAAAGTGCAGTCTGCCCTGCTTGAGGCAATGGCAGAACGTCAGGTGAGCGTAGGCAGCCAAACCTACGAACTCCCCGAGTTGTTCCTGGTGATGGCGACCCAGAACCCCATTGAGCAGGAGGGCACCTATCCCCTGCCTGAGGCTCAGTTAGATCGATTCCTGCTGCACGTGACTGTCGATTACCCCGATGCGGAAGCCGAGACCAACATCCTCAGACTCACCCGCGCAGAGGCCACCGGCACCAACAGTGAACCGCCTCAGGCGCTGTCGCAGGCCAGCGTCTTTCAGGCACGCCGCGAAGTGCTGTCGCTGCATATGGCGGAGTCCGTTGAACAGTACATCGTACAGTTGGTGATGGGCACACGCAGACCAGAGCACTACTCCGAGCAGTTGGCCACCTGGATTGAATTCGGCGGCAGTCCCCGCGCCACCATCGCCCTGGACCGGTGTGCCCGGGCGCACGCCTGGCTTCGGGGGCAGGACTTTGTCTCTCCCGATGATGTGCAAGCAGTGGCGGCCGACGTATTCCGGCACCGTTTATTGCTCAGCTTCGAAGCCGAAGCCAACGGCATCACACCTGATGATGTCACGGCAGAGCTACTCAAGCTGGTCCCCGTCGGCTAAACCCGGGCATGCGCGCCGCTGACCTATCCCTGCCGCCCCGGGGCGCCTACACAGCGCTGGATGAATTGATCGCGCTGCGCTTCTCTGCGCGCCAGCTCAACATCACGCGACGCAGCCGGGCCTTAAGCGCACTCGCAGGCCCCAACAAGTCCAATTTCCGCGGTCGCGGCATAGACTTCGAGGAGGTGCGCTTCTACCAGCCCGGCGACGACATCCGCACCATTGACTGGCGAGTCACTGCGCGCACCGGCGAGGCCCACACCAAGCTATTCCGGGAGGAACGCGAGCGCCCTGTCATCATCGTCGCTGATCAGCGCAGTCGAATGTTCTTTGGCTCAAGCCATTGCTTTAAGTCGGTGATCGCCGCCCATATCAGCGCGTTGCTGGCCTGGAGCGGACTGGAAAACGGCGAGCGCGTGGGCGGTCTAGTATTTAACGACGCACAGCATCGGGAACTCAGACCCAAGCGAAGCCGCCGTACGGTACTGGCGCTGTTGTCTGAAATTGATCGCTACAACCACCAGTTACCACCCGAGGCGGGCAAAGATTCCCAGAGTTTCGCCGACATGCTCAGCAAACTGCGGCGCATAGCACGCCCGGGCAGCAGTCTTTTCATCGTTAGCGACTTCAGCGGCGCCGACACTGAACCAGCGCGAGAACACCTCTACCAGTTAGCCCAGCACACTGAAATCACTGCAGTGAAGTGCAGCGACCCGCTGGAACAACAATTACCGCGCAGTGGCCGCTACGCTGTGACGGACGGGGTCACTCGCAGCGAGTTGAACACTGCGGATAAAGGGCTGCAACGCAAGTTCTCTGAAGAGAAAGCCACGCAGGCCAAGCAGCTTGCCAGCGATCTCAGCCGCCTGGGTATTCCCCTGATCCGCGCGAGCACTGGTGTTTCGGCACTGTCCGCCTTGCAACCCGTGTATGGGGACAAGCGTCGATGAACCCGCAATCGGATCCATTGGCCGCGCTGCACCCCCTGCGCGAGCCCGCTGCGATCGCACTGTGGCCCCCCGCTCCCGGCTGGTGGTTATTGGCGCTCTTGTTGATGGTGCTGTTAATCGCGGCGGCACTGTGGCTGCGGCGCCGGTATCAATTGGGAGCTTATCGTCGTCAAGGCCTGCAACAGCTGAGCCTGATTCGTGCCAGATGGCAAACCAGTGACGACGAGAAACGCTATGTCGCCGAGGTCAACGCACTGCTTAAGGCAGTGGCGATGCGTGCACTGCCAGAGCCAACGGTTGCCAGCGCCAGCGGCCAAGAATGGCTGGCGCTACTGGATGCACATGCACCGAAAGATTGGACAGCACCCAAATTGCTGGCCACAGGCCCCTACTCTCCCGCGCCCGATACCGGCGCCGAAACACTCTATGACATGTCCGCGCGATGGATCAGGGAACACAGGGCAGAATCATGATCGAGTGGGTATGGCCATTGATGCTGCTACTTTTGCCGCTGCCGCTCGTGGTGAGACGTTTGCTGCCACCCAGTGGTGGCGATGAGGCAGCTCTACGCGCGCCGTTCTTCGCCGACTGGCAGGCGCTGACCGCCGAGCAAGGCAACACCATGGGCGGCAGTGACCGGTTGTCGCTGGTCGGGCTCTGGTTGGTGTGGCTTTGCCTGATACTTGCCGCGGCCAGACCGATGTGGATCGGTGAACCCATCGAGCTACCCAACAGTGGTAGAGACCTGATGCTGGCTGTCGACATCTCCGGCAGCATGCGCATCGAGGATATGAAGGTTGGCAATGCCGTTGCGAGGCGTATCGATGCGGTGAAGCAAGTGGGTGCCGACTTTATCGAACGACGCACAGGCGATCGGTTGGGCCTGATCCTGTTTGGGAGCAACGCCTACGTTCAGTCTCCGTTGAGTTTTGATACAGGCACCGTCAAACGTTTTTTGCTGGAGGCGCAGATTGGTTTTGCCGGCCAGGAGACGGCCATTGGTGACGCCGTTGGTCTGTCTGTAAAACGGTTGCGCGAGCGCCCCGCCGACAGCCGTGTACTGGTACTTCTAACTGATGGGCAAGACACCGCAAGCACGATCACACCGCAGGATGCTGCGCGACTGGCAAGGGATCTGGATATCAAGATCTACACCATCGGCATCGGCGCCGATGAGCTCACCTTGCCCGGCATTTTCGGCTCCAGTTTCGGCCGCCGGCAGGTCAACCCTTCCGCAGAGTTGGACGAAGCCAGTCTCAAGGAAATAGCCCAGCTCACCGGTGGTCGCTACTTCCGCGCCAGAGACCCGGCAGAGCTGGCCAACATTTACGCCGTACTGGACGAGTTGGAGCCCGTAGAGCAGGAGGCCGCAGTTTACCGCCCCCGGCAGTCGCTAGGTTATCTGCCGCTGGGCGTCGCCATTATCCTGAGTTTTCTGCTCGCCCTGCGCCATGCGGCGCGTGCTGGTGGCTGGCTTGGCAGAGAACGAGCAGTAGGTGCACAACCATGAGCCTGCTGCAGGAACTTCACCTGATGCGACCTGAGTGGTTGTGGGCGCTGATACCCGCCATCGGCCTGGGTATATTGCTGTGGATCGCTCGCGACCGTTCGGGAAGCTGGCGTTCAGTGATCGACGCGGAGCTGCTGCCTTATCTCATCAATGATTCACAGAGCCGGGGCAGCGGCCGCTGGCTGCTACCTGCCCTCCTCATCTGCTGGTGTCTGGCCGTATTTGCCGCCGCTGGCCCCAGCTGGCGACAGCTGCCACAGCCGATACATCAGAAGCAGGACGCCATGGTGTTGATGCTTGATCTGAGCTATTCGATGAAGGCGGCCGACCTTGCTCCCTCGCGCATTGATCGTGCACGGCAGAAGCTACTGGACCTACTCTCAGAGCGGCGCGAAGGTGTTACTGGGCTCGTGGCCTATGCCGGGGACGCGCATATTGTGACCCCCTTAACAGACGACAACCCCACCATCGCCAATCTTCTACCCGCGCTTAATCCCGACATGATGCCAGTACCGGGTTCGGATGCGGATGCCGCCGTGTCGCTGGCGGTGTCGCTGTTGGACTCAGCGGGCATTCGCGGCGGCCAGCTGTTACTGGTCACCGACGGGGTCAGCGAACGCGCCGTCAAGGCCATACAGAGCCGTCTTGATGGCAGCACGGCGCGCCTGTCGGTGTTAGGTGTTGGCACAGCTAGTGGTGCACCTATCCCGCTGCCAGGCGGCGGTTTTTTGAAAGACCGCGAGGGCGCTATTGTCATTTCTGGCCTCGATGAGGGCCCGCTGCGAGAACTCTCAACACTACCCGGCAGCCAATATCAGCGCATGCAGATTGGCGATGGCGACATCCAGCAAGTGCTGACTCAGAGCGCACTGACCAACTCTTCGGAAACGCTGGAACTGGAGCGCAGTGCCGACACCTGGGAAGACCAGGGATACTGGTTCGTACTGTTGCTGCTGCCTCTGGCACTGGGACTGTTTCGACGGGGAACACTCGCCAGCGTTGCCCTGGCCGGTGTGCTACTGATGGACAGCCCGGGCGCCCAAGCACAGGTTTGGGATTCCCTGTGGTTTACGCCAGATCAGCAGGGCCAGCGTGCACTGGATGCTGGCGATGCCGCGCGTGCCAGCGAGCTCTTTGAAAACAGCGACTGGGCTGGCACCGCGGCCTATCGCAGTGGCGATTTTGAAACCGCAGTGGAGTTGTTCGACAGCAACCAGAGTAGCGATGGCTGGTACAACCGGGGTAACGCACTGGCGCGTGCCGGCGACCTCCCCGCCGCCGCCGAGGCCTACCGCGAATCACTTGCCCTAACACCCGAGCGGGAAGACGCCAGCGAAAATCTCGCTCTGGTCGAGGAACTGATGCGCCAGGAAGAGCAGCAACAGGAACAGCAGAACAATCAGGACCAGCAAGACCCCAACCAGGATCAGGAGGGCGAGCAACAGCAGCAGGATGCTCAGTCGAACGATTCGAACCAGCCTTCCGATGACAACCAGGGTGAGCAGTCAGACGGTCAGGAGAGCTCCCAGCAAAACCCACCGCAGGAGCAGGAGCCCGCGTCCCAGACGGATGAGCAGGAGGACGGTGAGAACAGCGAGCAGGAGCAGTCGTCCCAAGAGCAGGAGGGGCAGCAGACACCACAGCCGGATATCGACATGTCAGCTCTGGATGAGGACATAGAGCGTGATCAGGCACTGGAGCAGTGGTTACGGCGCGTGCCGGATGACCCCTCCGGCCTGTTACGAGAAAAATTCCGATACGAAAGCCGTCAGCGACAGCAACGCGGCGAGACCAAGAATGATGATACCTATTGGTAAATTACAGACCTGGAGACTGCTAGTACTGCTACTGACGGTGTTCTGGGCAGGCACGCTAAAAGCTGATGTCACTGCCACCCTGGATCGCGAAAGCGTGGCCATGGGCGACACTCTGCGCCTGCAGATCGTCGCTACCGCCGGCGAGCCCATTGACGACATTCCACTGGGCGAGCTACTCACCGATTTCGAGATTCTGCAGCGAGGCACCAGCAGCAGTACGCGCGTGGTCAATGGCAAGGCCACCAGCAGCCGCACCATCAATCTGGACATTACGCCTCGCCGAGAGGGCGATCTGAGGGTGCCTGCCTTGACCGCCGGCTTGATCCAAACAGTGCCCATTGCCGTGACGGTGGGTCCTGCTCCCACACTGGCGGCTAACGGCGATCTGGTTCTGTTTGAGGCCGAGCTGGACCGTGAGCAAGTCTACGTGCAAGGTCAATTACTGCTGACCTTGAGACTACAACAGGCCGTGTCCCTTGAGGCGCGCAGCATTACCGAACTGCAGATAGACGGTGCGTTCGTAAAACCCCTGCAGCAGCGGACGTTCAACCGGCGCGTCAACGGACAGACCTGGCAAGTGTATGAAGTTCGCTATGCCGTTTTCCCTGAACAAAGCGGTGTACTGACAATACCCAGCCAAACCTTTAACGCGCGCATTGCCCAGCAACGTCGCAGCCTGTTCGATGTCGGCGGCGGCGGTAAACCGATACGCCGCAGCACACTGCCACTCAGCATCGAAGTCCTGCCCCGCCCCGCCGGGTACCCGGACCAAACCTGGTTGCCAGCAACGGCCCTCCGCGTTGAAGAGAGCTGGTCTACGCCGCCAGAATCATTAAAGGCCGGCGAATCGGCGACGCGCACCCTGCGACTAGTCGGTGAAGGACTACAAGGTGCCCAGCTACCGCCACTGCCGCTGCCTGAGGTGAGCGGTCTCAAGTTCTACCCCGACCAGCCGGACATCAGTGAACGGGAAAGCGATGCGGGCATCACGGGCGTAAGGGTCGACAGCGCTGCCATTGTCCCCACCAACAGCGGCAGCTGGACGCTGCCTGAGATCCGCATTCCCTGGTGGGACACCAACAGCGGTTCTTTGCAGTTTGCCACAGTGCCCGCCCGTGAAGTCAGCGTCAGCGGCCCCGCCACAGCCGCGGCAGAGCTTGCTCCAACAACTGCCCAGCCCGCCCCCTCACAGGCTGTGGCTGACGCAACACCTTTCACTGCGGGTTACTGGCCCTGGGTTGCCGCAGCAGCGCTAATGGGCTGGATGTTGACCGCCCTCGCCTGGCTGTACAGCCGTCGTGGCAGCACCGCCAGCGAGCCCGCGGCACGAGAAGAGCACCCCGATGAAAAAAATGCGTTCAAAGCACTGTCGGCCGCGTGTGCCAGCGACCAACCCCTGGCCGCACGTCAGGCCCTGATCACTTGGGCGAATTGCCGGGGCCACACGACAACACGCCTTGAGAGCGTGGCAGCTGCACTGGCCGGGCCTGATGACCGCACCCTTTGGGATGACACTGTGACCGAGCTTGAAGCTGCAGCATTCAGTGACACCGCCCATGGGTGGCAAGGCTCTCAGCTGCTGGGGCTGGTGAAAGATGCTCGGCAGCGCAAGCCAGCTGTGCAAAAGCACGACAATACGCTGCAGCTCTACCCGGGTTAAGGCCGTGGGCTAATCCGCTCCCATTGCCCCGCGCGTACCACCATTAGGAACAGTTTTGATGAGTATTCGAGTAGCGGCGCACATGTTGTCGGGACCCAAACGAACCCCATGCGGGCACTCTCCGGAGGTCTTCGTCTTCGTCTACGGTAGGTCCTAAAGGTGCTGTACCCGCTCAAGACTTGCGTTAATATGTAGGCAGCGTTGTGCAACGGATGCACCGAGGGACGCCCTAGGGACAGGATACGGTTTTCCCAAGAGGCAGGGTGTTACATGAAACAGGCTCAGCGCGTTCTCTTCATCACGCCACAGGCGCCCGCGAGTGGCGGCAATGCCTGTTCGATGAAGAGCCTCGAGGCCCTCGCGCTTTTCAGCCAGCATTACCCTGTAACGCTTGCCTGCCCCGCTCGTTCAGATCGCGAACCCCAAGTATTGAAAGACACCCTTGGGCTGGAGGGCATCATTTGGGCCAAGCCCGATGCCGCTGTGCAAGCCGACGACGTGGCGCAGCGTCTGAACGCTATGATCGCGCCGGACACCACGAACCGTTTCAGCGAGGCCCTGGCTCGCCAGGTGACGAATGTCGCCGCAGATTTTGACATCATCGTCATCGACCATTTTTACGCCTTCTTCTACCAGCCCGCTGAATTTACCGGCACCACCATCTATCACGCCCATGCTGCACATTTCGCAGACATACAGGCACAACCCGACTGTGCCGGCCTTGAAGAAAAAGTAGTGAACGGCTTGCGCAAGCGAGAACTGGACGCCTGCGCCGGCGTTGATCATGTGTTCGCTACAGCAAATGACGCCCTGCGTCTGGCGGATGCTGGTGTTCCTTTCGGGAAGCTACAAAGCTCGCTGCTAGGCAGCCACATTGATACGCGCAAAAGCGACGCCATTGACTTCAACCAGACGAAAGCCCAGCTACTGTACGTGGGGTATCTGGGCGATGCCGACAACGTGCGCAGCCTGATGTGGTTTATACGGGAGGTGCTGCCTCAGCTGCGGGAAAGCATGCCGCGTTTACCCCTGCACCTTGTGGGCAAAGACCCGGACCTGCAACTGCTAACCCTGGGCATGAGCGACCCGAACATTCACTTCCATCGTTCCATGGAAGAAGCAGAAATGGCCGGCGAATCTTTCCGGGTCAGCATTGATCCGTTGCTCTATGAGCGCGTGGTCGACACCAAACTGATCAATAACCTGGCCAGGGGCACACCGACAGTCACCACCGTTGCCGGCGTTGCTCGTCTACGCGGCGAGGCACCTGATACTGTGGTTGCGGCTCAGTCATCCGGTGATATGGCAGCACACATCCGTACACTGCTCACCGACAAATCGGCTTGGCGCAAGCTGGCAGTGGCCAACCGTGAATTTGCGCGCTCTCGCCTGCACGTGCACGACCTGATGTATCGCCTGCGGGCCCAGTTGTCTCAGCAAGGTGCTGTTGGCGCGGCCTGAGCTACGCACTACGCACTCGCGTATTAGGCGAGAGAACGGCTGACCACTTCAAACACATCCGGCGACAAACCCGACACCGCGGCCAATTCCTCCAGCTCGGCCCGCATCATGTCGCCTCTGCCCTGATAGTTTCGCCATTTGGTGAGCGGGCCCAGCAGCCGCGAAGCAATTTGCGGATTCATGCCATCGAGCACAGCAACCTGCTCTCTCAAGAAGCGATAGCCCGCGCCATCGCGCCGGTGAAAGTTCACCGGGTTACCACTGGCAAAAGCGCCGATAACAGCCCGCACCTTATTCGGGTTTCGCAGGTCGAAGGCATCGTGCGCCATCAGCGCCTGCACGCGCGATAAGGCATCCTCCAGCGGCAACATGGCCTGTAGCTGCAACCATTGATTCACTACCAGAGCTTCGTGGTGCCACTTATCAAAGCAATCGGCCAAGGCTGCGTCACGCTGTACGTCGTTACCGAAATAGGCGACAGCCTGCAGGCCAGCCAGCCTGTCGGTCATATTGTTAGCGCCGTGATACTGCGCCAGCGCCAGCTCAACGCCATCGACACTGTCGGCACTGAGATAGCCCAGCGCCGCGTTGCACAAGCTGCGCCTGGCTATCTCCGGTCCGCTGGCCTGGTAGGGCTCAACGCTGTGCAAACACCCGTATAGGCTCTGCCACTGCTCCGACAGTGCGCTGGCTAGCGCTTCACGAACGCTGTCCCTTGCAGCATGAATACCATCTACATCAGCCTGGCCAGTATGACTTGCGAGCTCTGCCAGATAATTTTCACCGGGCAAGGTCACCATCATGGCCACCATTGCAGGATCCAGCGACGTATCGGCGATAACCGCTGCTACAGAGTCAATCAGCAACGGATCAACGTCCGGCTCACTGCCGGCATCGAGTTGCGCCTGAACGTCCATAATCACCTGCACAGCCAATTGCTGGCTGGCATCCCAGCGGACAAAACCGTCGGCATCGTGACTGATAAGCGCCTGCAAATCTTTACGGGTATAGGGGTAGTCAAGCCGCACTGGCGCTGAGAAGCCGCGCAGCAGTGAGGGGACAGGCGCTTCGTTCACGCCGGTGAAGACAAATCGTTGCTCGGCGGAATCGACAGTCAGCACGCGATGCGTATTATCCGACGTCTCCGTATCCGGCAATTCACCCTCGAGGCGTAAGGGCAAGTTGCCCGCGTCACCCAGAAGGCCCATCGCCAGTGGAATCACCACGGGCTGCTTGTCGGTCTGCCCTGGTGTCGGTGGGGTGCGCTGCGCGACAGTGAGGGTGTAGGTTTGCGCCTCCTCGTCATAGACACCGCTGGCACTGACTTCCGGCGTGCCCGCCTGGCTGTACCACCGCCGGAACAGGCCGAGATCAACCCCGGACGCGTCTTCCATGGCAAGGACAAAATCTTCACAGGTAACTGCCTGCCCATCGTGCCGTTGAAAGTAAAGGTCGCTGCCTCGCCGAAATGATTCAGCGCCCAGCAGGGTGTGGATCATCCTCACCACCTCTGCACCCTTTTCATACACGGTGACGGTGTAGAAGTTTGATATCTCGATAAATGAGTCAGGCCGCACCGGGTGCGCCATCGGGCCGGCATCTTCGGCAAACTGTGAGGTGCGCAGGACAGTGACGTCCTCCACGCGCTTGACCGTTCTGGAACCCATATCTGATGAGAACTCGGCATCGCGGAACACGGTAAAGCCTTCCTTGAGACTGAGCTGGAACCAGTCGCGGCAGGTGACCCTGTTCCCGGACCAGTTGTGGAAATACTCGTGAGCGACGATCGATTCAACCCGCTGGTAGCCGGCATCCGTCGTTGTATCCGGCGATGCCAACACGCAGGAAGTGTTAAAGATATTGAGGCTCTTGTTCTCCATAGCGCCCATGTTGAAATCATCAACTGCCACTATGTTGAAAATGTCCAGATCGTACTCGCGACCGAAGGTCTCTTCGTCCCAGCGCATGGATCGTTTCAGTGAATCCATGGCGTGGTCACATTTGTCGAGATCCTTGGGTTCCACAAAAATTTTCAGATCAACCTCACGGCCTGAACAGGTGGTGAAGCTATCTTCGACAACGCTTAAGTCACCCGCAACCAGGGCGAAGAGATAAGCCGGCTTGGGGAATGGGTCATGCCAGGTGGCACTGTGCCGGCCACTGGCTAGTGCCTCGGTAGCCACACAGTTTCCATTACTGAGCAACACCGGATAGCGCGCGGCGTCGGCCTCCACCGTCACCGTATAGATCGACATCACGTCGGGCCGGTCGAGGGAGTACGTGATTTTGCGAAAGCCCTCGGCTTCACACTGAGTGCAAAACATGGTGCGCGACTTATACAGCCCCTCCAGGGAGGTGTTGTTCTGCGGCTCTATACGCACCACAGTGCGCAATTCAAACTCACCAGGCACAGCCTCCAGGGTCAGGCTCGCCTCATCAACGACGTAGGTCCCCTCCCCCAACGTATTGCCGTCCAGCTGAATGGATTCCAGCTTCAGCGCTTGGCCATGGAGTACCAGAGCTTGCGTCTCAGGGGCGCCTGCCGTCCGCGCAATGCTCAGCGTCGCAGTGACCAGCGCGTAGTCTTCATGCAGGGCAAAGTGCAGCTGTGTTTGCTCAATGCGGTAAGCCGGTGGCTCGTAGTCTTTCAGGTAAATGGTTGCAGGCTGTGCCTCGCGCATCGGATCTACTCCCCGGAAACGGCAATGTTGTAGCCGCCGTACTTTCGCATGTTGATAACGCCGGTATCGAAAATAAGGTACTGACCCTTGATACCTTCGAGAGTGCCCTCCACAAGCGGAGTCTTGTCGAGATTGAATGACTTGACCTTCACAGGATGCTTCAGCACGGGATACCGAATGCGGGTCTCCGCCTCATCAACCAGCTCTGTGATGGCCTGAAGGCCATGCGATGCTTGCAACGCATCAATCTCATCGCGGCTGGAGGTCATCAAGGCCTGGCGTCGCTCTTCGAGATCCAGAGGGTCAGCATCCCCCTTGAGCATGGCCTGCCAATTCGTCTTGTCGGCAATATGTGCGGCTAAGGCCACTTCAACCAGGCCGGATTGCAGTCGCGTGCTCACGCGGAAAATAGGCTTGGCTTGCGTGGCTCCCTGGTCCATCCACCGCGTGGGCACCTGGGTGCCTCGCGTGATGCCCACCTTCAGGCCAGAGGTGTTTGCCAGATACACGATGTGATCGATGTTGCAGTTGGCCTCGCCCCACGCGGGTTCTCGACAAGTGCCTTCAATAAAATGGCATTTCTGGGGGCTCACGATGCAGCTATCGCACTGGGCAAGGCGTTTAAAGCAGGGATAGCAGTAGCCCTGGCTAAAACTCTTATTGGTTTTGCGATCACAATGTATGCAGTTAATCGTGCCAAGATAGGAAAGACTGAGGCGCTTTCCCAAGTGCGCGTTCAGCGGTATCTCGGCATCACCCACAATCATGTGGTAATTCACGACATCCGCCAGCTCGGTGCGCATCTTGCGAACCTTGCCTGAACCTAGTTCAGCCATTCTTCAAATCCTTAACTTAGTCTTGCAGCCACTTGATGGTGGTGGTGTCCGGGTCGTCACACACCTCACCCGCCTTGTGCCCGCGGTCGATGTAGCCAATGCGTTGCTCCTCCGGCAGATGTTGTGCGCCCCAGGCAATCAGGGCTTCCATGACAGTGCCACGCTGCTCTGCTGACAAGGGCTTACCATCAGGCCACCGGCCCAGTTCCATCGCCCGGCGCAGACTGCGATAGATCTCCGGGCTCATACTGTTGATAAGGGTGTCATAGTCCATGGCTGCCTCCATATCCGGGCGGCGATTATAGCGATTTGTGAGGCGATCAGCGTGAGGCCAATGCGAATACTGCCCCTAGTAGTGCACCGGTGAGCAAGCCTCCCACATGGGCGGCATTCGCCACGGCACCGAAGCCCAGCACTTCGACAACACCCAGTACACAGATCACCAGCCAGCCCAGCATGAACAACATGATGGGGTTAGCGGGCCTGAATCCCCAGGCTGGCTGCAAGGTGGCCCCCACCCAGGCGAAACCCAGCAACCCATACACGACACCGGACAGCCCGCCAAACAGTGCCGGGCCGCCAAACAGGTACTGGATAGTGTTTGATACCAGGGCGATAACCAGAAACAGCCCCAGCAGGTTCAGGGAGCCCAGACCGCGCTCTATCCGCGAGCCCAACTCCCACATCCAGAGGCAATTGAAGGTGATATGCAGCCAGCCAAAGTGCAGAAAAACAGGCGTGATGTAGCGCCAGGGCGCGGCGCCCGGCTCACCAAAGACCAGCTGATTGCCAACCACAGCGAATGGCGTAAACGTGAACAAGGACAATAGTTCCGGAGATGCCCGAAACAGCAGCAGTGCAAAGCCGGCTACGCTGAGCGCAATGATCGCCAGGGTGACCGGCGAACGCATCCCGCGCGATAACAGCGACGGGCCCGCCTCTCTGGGTCGCGCAGTGATCTCAATATTGAGTTCGCCGGAGCGCCAGGCCTGATAAACGCGCTGCACTTCGCGCGCCTCGGCGTCAGTGGCGGTTTTCACCGTCTGCCTGCCCTGCTCTTCGAAAATGCGGTGTCGCACACCCTGTTGACGCAGGGCCACCGACAGCGGTAACAAATCTTCAGAGAGATCGACGGCGATCGCCGTCACATCCATGCTTATCATCAGTTTGTGAGTGCGTTGCTCCACCGCAACTTATCGCGGCAGCTGGCATAGAAGCTGTGACCTACGGGATGCAGCAGCGTCAGCTTCTCCGGCTTTTTACGAATCACCACGGAGTCACCCGGCCGCGCCGTCATATTGACCTGACCATCACAGGTGACCGGCGGATGAATGCGATTACGGGATAACACGTCGATGCGGATCTCGCTGTTGCCATCCACGACAATGGGGCGACTGCTGAGCGCATGGGGAAACATGGGCACCAATACGACCGCATCCAGAGCAGGATGCATGATGGGGCCGCCTCCCGACAGCGAGTAGGCGGTTGAGCCAGTCGGTGTTGAGACAATCAATCCATCTGCACGCTGTCGGTACACAAAGGTGTCATCGATATACAGCTCAAGCTCAATCATCTGGGCTGAGGTGCCTGAGTTAACAACCACGTCGTTGAGGGCATCAGCTCGGCCAACGACCGCACCATCGCGCATTACCTTCGCGTCCAGCAGGAAGCGCTTTTCATGCGTGAACTCACCGTCGAGTACGGCGCCCACCTGCGCATGTACATCGTCAGGATTAATGTCGGTCAGGAAACCCAGCCGCCCGCGATTCACGCCCAGCACAGCAACGTCAGAACGGGCCAGCGTGCGGGCTGCGCCTAACAAACTGCCATCACCGCCAACCACAATGACAAGGTCAGCCTTCTCGCCGATATCTTCGAGTGCGCAGGCGGAAAGCCCTGCCACCGGCAACAGCTCCGCCAGTCGCTGCTCCAGCAAAATCTCGGCGCCACGTGATTGCAGCAAACGTACAAGCTCGTTGAGAACCGGCGCCGCATCTTCATGTTGGCTGCGGCCCACCAGTCCCACGCATTGGAAAGATAACGGCATGCTCGACGCATCCCCTGTAAACTGGATCCTCATTATAAACACAGAACCAGTGCGGTAACGCAGCTGCTACATCTATGCTCGATCTCCACACCAGCATCGTGCGAGACCTCGCCTGGGCTTGTTTTTCATCGCCCCTGGTCCAGACCCATGAGATTGTGGATGAGGGCCAAGCGCTGGCCAACTGCGGACTGACGCTAACACCCCACCGCAAGATCTGGCTAACGCAGTTGGAGGCGGACCCTTCGGCTTTACGGGCATGGCTGGGAAGCTCACCACCGCGCCGCCTGGGATTGTATGTGGAGCGCCTGTGGCATTTTTTTCTCGAACAAGACCCCTCGGTGGAGTTCGTCGCACACAACGTGCCGGTGCGCGGAGGTGGGCGGACCTTGGGGGAATTCGACTGCCTGTACTACTGTTACGACCGAGAGCGCTACTTTCATCTGGAACTGGCGGCGAAGTTCTACCTCGGTGTGGCTGAGCCTGGCCCTGCAAGCTGGCACCAATGGTGGGGACCCAACACCGCTGATCGACTGGATCTCAAACTGGGTCGGATGCTGGAACACCAAACGCGGTTGGGGGAGCAACCCGCCGGCAGGCAGGTGCTGCGTGAACTCGGTATCGATGAACTCGCCTGTGAAGCTGAAATCAAGGGCTACCTGTATCAGCCATACAACATGGCTTTACCCATGCCTAGAGGATGCTCAACAGCAGCACAGGGTCTCTGGGTACATGCGTCGGAAGTTGAGGAACTTATGTCAGCCCATGCGGCCCAATACTGGCAATTACTTGACAGAATGGCGTGGCTGGCGCCTGCAGCCAGTTTGATCACAAGGCACGCGCATGTGCCCTGCTCGAAAAGCGCTACACTTACAGCACTGCGGGAACACTTTCAGGTCAGCGAAAGACCGGTACAGATCGCTGGATTCGAGGAATGCACCCACGATGTCCTGAGGGTTTTTGTGGTGCCGGACAACTGGCCTATGGGGAACTAAGAGAGTGACGCTCGTTTTGACGAAAAATGCCTAGACGGGCAGACTCAGGTTTCTAAACTCGTCAAGCATCGCTATTGGAACCAACAATAAGGATCATAACTATGAAGCCTCATGTTCTTATCGCCGCTGCTGCCGTTACCGTAATGACGGCGTGCAGTTCAACCGAGCCCACCGTTCAAACCGGTGATGACGCCGAAGTCATCATGGGTAATTTGCACAAGGTTGATAACAGCCGCACCGACCTGGCCTACGTGGATCCCGAGGCCAACTTCGGCAAATACAATAGCGTGTTGGTTCAGCCGCTGGGCGTAGACAACGTCGAAATCCGCCAGCCCAATAACTCTTACTCTGCAGTCGGCAACCGTACTTGGGAGCTGACGGACAAGGACAAAGAGAACCTGCGCAAGTCCTTCGCTGAATCCATGGGCAAGCAGATGGAGAAGTGCGGCTACCCTGTGGTGACTGAAGCCGGCGACGACGTCTTGCAAGTAGCCGCGATGATTACCGGGATTGCCCCCGCTGCTGCAAAAGACGACAACTCTTCGCGCGCCGTAGGCCGTACCCGTGTTTACACGGAAGGTGCAGGTGCTATGGCAGTAGCCGTAATGTTTGGCGACTCGGAAACCGGGGAAGTCCTGGCCATGATCAAGGACACTCGCCAAAGCAACTCTGCAGGTAACTGGGGGCTGAATAACTCTGTCTCCAACATGGCGGATGTGCGTCGTTTCTTCAATGGCTGGGCTAACCAGATCTGCCAGGGGCTGGACCGCGCCCACGGCAAATAATCAGCCATAAAAAAGGCCGGCAATCGCCGGCCTTTTTCTTTCACGGTGAGCGGGAATGCTCATCGCAGCACTACGACGACAATCCCACGTTATTTTTCTCCAGCACCTGCTCTGCCCGGTAGCTAGAGCGTACAAAGACACCCGAGACCACCTCCAGGAACCCCATAGCCAGGCCTTCCTGACGATACTTTTCGAACTCTTCGGGCGACACGTAGCGCTCAATAGGGTAATGATTCGCCGTGGGCTGTAGATACTGGCCAAACGTCAGGATATCGACCTTCGCCTCGCGTAGTTCTTGCATGCACTCGGTGATTTCTTCATCTGTCTCGCCCAGCCCCAGCATCAGGCTGGTTTTGGTGAGCACGTCGGGACGATAGGCCTTGGCATGGGCAAGTACATCCAGGGTCTGCTGATAACCCGCTCGGGGATCACGCACCGGATGCGTTAGGCGCCTCACCGTTTCAACGTTCTGGGCAAACACCTCAATGCCAGAATCCACAACAACTTCGACGTCACTCAACTTGCCCAGAAAATCAGGCGTCAGTGCTTCGACGGCTGTCTGCGGATTCTCTTCCTTCACTGCACGCACACAGGCAGCGTAGTGCCCCGCCCCACCGTCGGGGAGGTCATCCCGGTTCACTGAGGTCAATACAACATACTTTAGGCCCATCAGCGATACGGATCGCGCAGTGTTTGCGGGCTCCTCGGCATCCAGCCAACCCTGGGGGTTACCGGTGTTGACGGCACAAAAGCGACAAGCGCGCGTGCACACATCGCCCATCAACATGATGGTGGCAGTGCCTGCACTCCAACACTCGCTCATATTGGGGCACTTGGCTTCCTCGCACACGGTTGCCAGGCGGTGTTCGTGCACAATGCCTTTCACCCGTTCATACGTCGCACCCCCACGGGCGCGAATGCGCAGCCATTCTGGCTTGGGCAATCGTTCTCCAGAGCGAGCGCTGGCCTTGATGCCGTCCTTGATCGCAGTGATGCCACGCTCATTGACGAACTTATCGCCGCTATGAACCTGAACGGTTGGAATGAGATTGTCGCTGGGTTTGGGCATGACGAGTACCGCAAATGAGTGGGAGCAAGTATATCAGCTCTAGAGTCAACACTAACTCCGTCGGCTACCTAGGCGATCTCAGGTGGTGGGGCCGCCAATGGGAACCTGGAAATACGTCCGTGTCGTTTCGATCAACTCATGGAGATGCTCGATCCCGAGGCTACCGTCGGTGAACGCCGCCAACCTCTATGTCTTCAGATACAAAAAAGCCCCGCCGGATGGCGAGGCTTATCTGTATATGGCGGACCGGACGGGACTCGAACCCGCGACCTCCGGCGTGACAGGCCGGCATTCTAACCAACTGAACTACCGGTCCTGGTAGCTACAAAAATATGGTGGGTGGTGACGGGATCGAACCGCCGACCCTCTGCTTGTAAGGCAGATGCTCTCCCAGCTGAGCTAACCACCCCCTGAGCTGAGACGCGCATTATAGGGATAAAACCTAGGCTGTCAAACACCGTGGGCAAACTTTTTGCCCACATGATATTTCCAACGATTGTCGCACGCTTAACTGCAGAAAATGTGTTCAGCGAGAGGGCATAAATCTGTCTGAATAGACCCCGCCAATCCAATGAGGGCCGCCCTCACCCCATCAAAAAAACACGACCAAGAGACCAGTTCCCTAAGCCGCGATGGGCTGATAAACAGACGCGGGGCCGGCGCCGAAAGCGGGTTCCGATTGCTGCTGTGGTCTTTCCCTGAATGAACACCACATAGTGCAAATATCACTTCGAAGGACGTGCTAGGAGTTGACCGATCCCTTAGCAAAGCCTCGCCGTCGCGCTGCCTGTGCCAAAGGGTGAGTAATCGCGGGAAAATGGGTAACACCTGCCACGCTACTGCGCTTTTTCGATGGCGCTATAAATACAGGGCGAAGTGGTCTGCTACTGCACAGTCGGCGTGACGATTTTGCCCTCGATGTTTCCCCGCGCTGCCTAAAGTTACCCCCGGTAGCACACTGCACAGGGTTATGCACACCTTTTCGAAGCCTTCACAATAAAGCTCACTTTACAGATCTTTTCGCACATCTCACGTTACAAAAGATCCATAACTCACTGTTTTATAAAGACAATGGACTTCTGTTCATTTTTTAACCACTTTGTGACAACGCAGTAACATTCGTACCCAAAGGCTGCGTTAAACACTTTACTCACCGACTTATCCACAGTTTCTGTGGACAATAGTGACGCGACATCTGCACCCGGCGCGCTACGCTACCTAGCCCGGTTTAACAAACTAGCCACACTGGCGGCAGGCCTTACCTTGACCGGCAAAGGCCAATCACTAATCATGCCGGACCAGCCAAGTTCACTCGGCGTTGACTGCCAAGATAAGAGACTCCCTATGGAGCTAACAGCCTGGTTATCACTCATAGCCGTGTGCCTTTTGGGCGCTATGTCACCAGGGCCTAGCCTGGCGGTTGTACTGAATAGCACTCTCTCTGGCGGCCCCGCCTCGGGCTACCTGGCATCGCTGGCCCACGGTGTGGGAGTTGCCCTCTACGCCCTCCTAACGGTTGCCGGGCTTGCAGTACTGGTGACCTCGGTCCCCGCCCTCTATTTGGGGCTACAAATTCTGGGGGCCTTCTACCTGATCTATCTCGGTGTTAACGCACTGCGCTCGGCTAAACAGTCGGGCGATGCACCGCCGCCACCCTCGGATGAGCGGCACAACGCCATCAGCCGTGGATTCCTGGTTGCGTTTCTCAATCCAAAGCTTGCCGTTTTCATGCTCGCGCTGTTCAGCCAGTTTCTGGACCCCACTGCGGCACTGCCCGTCAAAGCGTTAATGGTGGCCACAGTTGGGGTGACTGACGCTGCCTGGTACTGCCTGGTGGTCATGCTGGTGTCACGGGAGGCTTTCCTGACACGGTTGCGTGACAACGCCCATGTCATCGACCGATGCTTCGGCATCATTCTGATACTGCTGGCGATCACTGTAATAGCGCGCAGTTTGTCAGGCGCCTAGTCCAATTCCGGCTAGTGAAGCACCCGGTCCGGCTCTGCGACGACCAACGCCTGCATACGCTTGCCTAGCATGATGACGTGCCCCTGCTGGCGCACCACGCCATCGAAGCTGTAGTCAAAGCGGTATTGGCGCCAGACACGCCAGCGACCATCACTGTCTCTGCTTAGTGACAGCCTCTGAATATGAACCGACTGATCAAGTAGCTGAAAGTCGTCCTGTTTGCTGGCCCGCTGCACCGCTTGCAAAGCCAGTTCGCGTATTCGGATTGCGCTGAGGAAAAACACAGCAGCGCCACCGAACAAAAACAGCACTAAAAGCTCGCCAAGACTGAGGTACATGTAGAGAGGATCCACCTTTCGCTATATAGGGGTTAATCAGCAGAGATGCTGTGAGTCAAAGCATAAGCTGCACAAGCGCTTGATGCCAACGCTTCAGCATCTAGGCTCGCAGTTGCGCCAGAAAGCGGCTTACATGGTCATTGAACAGCGCGGGCTCCTGCGCGTGCAACCAGTGACCGCACCCTGCCATGGTGGTTATCGCTGAGTTGGGAAAAAGGCCACTGATGGCATCAGAGTACTGTGCAACTTTGTAGTCCGAAAGCTCACCGGCAATAAACAGCGCTGGCACTGGCGCGACGGGCCCTGTGGGAGGCTGCAACAGTGACGCATAGTCGCGTTCCAGGCCCGTAGCGTTGAATCGCCAGCGGTACAGACCATCGTCCCCCCTTGCCAGGGACAACAGCAGAAACTGGATAACCATCGACTCTTCAATGTGCGGCGCCATCAGTACTCTCGCCGCTGCCCGATTCTCGGGCGCTGCCTGTGCCACAGCCCGTAACCCGGCGAACACACGCTGATGACTGGGCGGGTATGCAACCGGGGCGATATCAGCCACCACAAGGCCATTCACCTGCTGCGGATGATCCAGAGCGAGTTGCATGGCAACCTTGCCACCCAATGAATGCCCCACTAGCAGAACCGAGGATAAGCCCTGTTGCTCGACCCATGCCCATACAGCGGCGGCATAGCGCGGGATAGAGGCCTGGTCAGCCCAGTCAGAGCGTCCATGATCTGGCAAATCGAGGCTGTGCACCCGATAGTGAGAAGCCAGGTGCCGCGACAGCGCACCCAGGTTTCCGCCCGCACCAAACAATCCATGCAGCACAACAACATCGGGACCCTCTCCGTCGCTGACATGGTGTAAATGCATGGTCTGTCCTCTGTTTAGCCCCATGGTTTTTGATACCATGCCAGCTCGCTTCACACTCGCTCTACCACGGAATCTCGCATGCAACTGCTGTCTTCATTCTTTCGACGTTTACTCTGCCTTATGGCGCTTCTCTCACTGGCGGCCTGCAGCTCTGGCCCCAGTTACAACCCCACCGTGTTCCCTTTCGAATTGGATGAGGAGCGAATCGCGCAAGACTCTATCAAGCGCGTAGTCATTCCGCACGTCAATCTCGGCGTGCCATCACGCAATTACCTACAGCGCGAAGAGCCCCGCATCGATGGCTATGTCAGCACTTACCTGAAAGACAACGGTTATAAGGTGATTCCCCAGCGCATCTTCAAGCAGCATTGGAATAATGCCGTTCTAGCCTTCGGTGACCCGGTGGACCCGACGACCGGCAAGGTCAACATGAAGGCCTTTTCGCAGATCATGGTCAGCGTGCGCGACCGGATGGTGGAAGAGAACCAACTGGATGCCTTCGTCTTCACCGACCTGGTGGAGCTCGAAGTGGCGTTTAACAACGGTCTGAAGCATATAGCGCGCTGGGACGGCGTCGCACGTAAGCCCTCGCTGCAGGGCCCCGGCAATGGCGTTAGCGTGGACTTCGACTGGAACCGCCCCGCCGCTGTCGCGTCTATGCAGGTCAGTATTTACGACACTGAATTGCAGCGGGTGTTTGTTAGCCGCGGCGGCCTGGATGCCACCGATGCTATCGATACGCGATCCTCATCCGGCGCCTTTGTGCGTCGCCGCAACGTACTAGAAAGCGAGACCTTCGTTAAAGAGGGTATCGCCCTGGCGCTGCACCCCTTTATCGAGATGGAAGACTGGCCGGGCAACCCCTGATCAGGCAAGCACCTCGAGTCCCCGCTCAATACACCACATAGCGGACAAGCCCCCTAGTACGTATACCGGCACTGGCAGGAGACGATCCTGCCAGGGCGCCAGTGGTTTGCGCAGCAACCACCACAGCCCGATGATGGCGAAGATAAACACAATCTGACCGATCTCAATGCCCACATTGAAGAACAGCAGTGCCAGCGGCACGTTGTCCTGTGGCAGGCCTGTGTCGGCCAGAGCGCCGGCAAACCCCATACCGTGGAGCAAACCAAAGCCGCCAGCTAACCACCAGGGGTGACGCCACAAGAGGTCGTTCTTGCCTTTGCGCGTAAGCTCCACCGCCAGCACGAAAATACTGAGTGCAATGGTGAACTCCACCAACGCTACCGGGTAATCAAAGAATCCCAGAGTCACCAGTGACAGGGTGATACTGTGACCCAGAGTGAAGGCCGTAATCGTCCACAGCAGTCGCGTGCCTCCGCCGACTAACAGCAGTAAACCAAACACAAACAGTAGGTGATCGATTCCTCCCCAGATATGCTCCATGCCCAGCAGTGAGTAGTCGGTCATCACCTGCCCGGCGCCGGGCTCCTGTGGAACTACAAAACTCTCCTGCTCAGCATTCAGCACCTCCTGGTAATGTCGGCCATCGCGCAATGCCACCATCACCATCGCCGAAGCCTGATTAGGTCCCAGCCCGGTAATACCCAGCGACTGCCCTACCAAGCCCGCTTCACCAAATGCGCAGTCCAGCTGCCAGCTGAATACCCGTCCCGTGCCCTCGGTGTAGGGCTGATTCGTGGAAGCCACTTCACATGCTGCCGGCCACTGGGGGCGAAGCGGCGTTGCAGAGGTCGTCTGAATCGGTGTCTTCCACACAAAGTTGTACCGGTCATCGGCCACCTCGGTCACCTTCAGGAGTGAAGGCGCAAATCGGTGCGCCTGTGCTGGCGTCGCCACAACAAGCGCGGCGAGGAAAATCATGATCAGCCGCATCGTCATACCCCCACCAGCTCGTAACGCTGGCGCAGTTCGGCTATTGCAGCCTGCAGGGCCTCGGTACGCAGTTCGGATTCAAGGTCGCGCTGCAACTCGGGTCGCACCTCCTCCAGCGTTGCATCCCGGGACGGTGTCACCGACTCAACCCACACGTAATGCATGCCGTAGGTCGAGCGCACGGGACCCACCCACTGCATTGCCTGCGGCCCAGCCTTTTCAAAATTCTTCACGAAAGCCGCACCAAAGTGCCGGGCCAGTTGCGCGGGCGATTGCTGGGTAAAGCGGTAGCCCGGCAGGAACGGCGATCCAAGCTGCCTGGCCTGCTCAGGTTGCCAGTCATTGGCCGTGATCGTATCCACTGCATTATCGACCTCTGCGGCGCGGTCGCGGCTGAAGTACAGGTGCTCAATGGTGTATCGGGGAGGACGCCGCAATTCGGATTTACGCTCAGCAAAAGCGGCCTCAATCATCACCTCACTGGGCTGTGCAGGAGGCTGTGTTGCCAGCAGCAATTGCTCCATCACTTGTACCATGCGCCGTTTGATGACCTCGTCTCCAAGATGTAGTCGCATATCCAGTGCCATTTCGTAGCGGGCCTGCTCGGGAAGGTCCTGACCGATCTGCAAGAACTGCATGTTTCTCAGCAAGCGCTGGTACACCACCGTGTCGTAAAGGTGCAATTCATGCGACAGGGCTTCCTGGAACAGCATTTCCCGATCCAGTTCGCCGGCAATCATATTGGCCAATTGAGATTCTGTGGGCAGGCGCCGGGTGGCAGAAAACCACTGCTGTTTCAGCGTGTCGATGCGCGCATCTGACAGCGGACCCACAAGGGGTTTTGGCTCAGGAAAAATGATGGCTTGCAGCTCAAAGAGCACGACACCAAGCACAATAAAATGCAGCCAAGGCTGCTTTAACCAGTTCAGCATAGGGGCCGTTTGTTGTTGTAATTAGTCGTTGGAGTGGGTGTTTGTATTGAGTGTTGTTATTTAGTTTTCATAATTGGCTTTGCGCTGCTCGGCTTGCGCAGTCAGCCCTTCCTGCAAGTCCTGTGCGCTCATCATGCCGGCGTTCCACGTCGCAATATAGTTCAGACCTTCGCGCACGGAATGATCGCGTGCATAGAGGATCATCTCCTTGGTGCCGCGCACGGCCAACGGTGATTTGCTGGCAATGTTTGCTGCGATGGCCGACACCGCCGCCATCATGGCTTCTTTGTCATCAAACACTTGATTCACCAAGCCCAGCGAGCAGGCTTCCTGCGCCAGCATGTTGCGCCCGGTATAGGCCAGTTCTCTGGCGACTCCATCGGGAATCAGGCGCGGCAAGCGTTGCAGGGTGCCCACGTCTGCTGTCATCCCGATATCGATCTCGCGTACTGAGAAATACGCGTCCTGTGTGGCATAGCGCATATCGCAGCAGGTGGTAAGGTCCACGCCGCCGCCAATGCAGGTTCTATGAATAGCGGCCAGCACCGGCTTACGACACTTCTCGATCGCGGTCAGGTTGTCCTGCATCACCAGCACTTTCTGGCGAAAGCTCTCCGCACGCCGCGCAGGGTCATCGCTTTGAACGCCCTCCGGTGAAAACATATCCAGATCCAGCCCGGCACAGAAGTGCTTGCCATTGCCAGACAGAATGACCGCGCGCACTTTAGGCTCAACGTCCGCCCACTCAAATGCCAGCTGCAATTCACGCCACATAACCGGGTTCATGGCGTTGGCTTTGTCGGGACGATTCAGTGCAATCATCGCCACATGCTCATCCATGGAGACTGCCAGCGTTTCGAACTCAGGCAGCATCCCGTCCACCGGCTGCTCATTCTTCTGCGTATTACCAGTCGCTGACATAATCTTCTATCTCCCGTGCGGGTAAGGGTTTAGAGGGCCCGGCTCGGGTACCCACATAAATAAAACCTACGATCTCTTCGTTTTCTGCACCGCCCAGTGCATCGACCACGCGGCGATCAAATGCGGCATCGCCTGTGCGCCAGATAGCTGCATAGCCCTGAGCCTCCGCAGCAAGCATCATGGCCTGCGCGGCGCACCCGGCAGACAGTCGCTGTTCCACGGGCGGCACTTTGGGGTGTTCCTGTATCACGGCCATTACCACGATCACCAGCGGTGCGCGCAGCGGCGCCTGTCTCGCCTTATCAAGCGCAGCAGGTGTTGCCGTTGGGTCGCGCTCTGCCAAGGCTTGCGCAAGCACTTCACCCAGTGCATTACGGCGCTCACCTTTTACCGTCAAAAAGCGCCAGGGCGTCAGCCAGGCGTGATCCGGCGCACGCAGGCCTGCAGCAAGAATCATGGCCAGGGCCTCTGCCTCCGGACCGGGGGCAGTGAGTTTGGGCGCAGAATTGCGCTTAAGGAGCAGTTCTAGAGCGTCTGGCATTGGAAATACAGCAGTAGATCGAAGTCACAAATTCTAACAAATCATGCGTGAGGTGGGTGGTAATTGGCGCCTTGCTGCTGCCAATTGCCAGGGGGCGCACCCAGGAATATGTTCATGAACCCCTGGTCACCCTGAACGGCATCAACATTGTCACACCAGAGTGCCAGCTCAGCTTCAGTGCTAGGCACCAGGCGATGCTCGATGTGGTCGACGATCCAGAACATCAGCCCCAGCTGCGCAAGCAGTTCAATGAACATACGGCCTGACACCCCTGCTTCTCTCAACGAGAAAGGTGTCAGCTCAATCAACAATCGCGGTGCCTGTAGGCGGTGCAGCGTCGACATCAAGCCGAGGATCACGTGGTACTCACTGCCCTGGGTATCAACCTTGACCAGGTTCGGCAGCGCCGCCACATCGACAAAGAAGGTATCCCCCTGCACCAATGCAATGGGAACTGACTGGCGCGAAGCATCCGCGGGGAACAGCTGGTGGTCTCCGAAATTATCAGCACTCAGATGCAGGCGCCCTTCCCCCTCGTGCTCCGCGAGTGCCGCCTGTTGCAGTTGGATCTGTTCGACCAGCCCATTGCGAACGGCACTGCGCATGAGTAATTCCGCATTGGAGGGGTCGGGCTCAAAGGCATACACACACCCCGACTGGCCGACTTTCTGCGCAGCCAGCAAGGAGAAATATCCGAGATTGGCACCCACATCCAGAAACACATCGCCGCACCCCAGGCTGTCCCAAATCAGCGCGCTTTCAAAGGGCTCCCATGCCCCACTGTCGCGCAATGTGCGGGACACAACGGTATCGCCTTCGGAATGCACAGCGATGGTGAGTGGTGGGCTGGCCTGGGGCCAATCAACAGGTACGAACTGTGCGGACATAGGGTGCTTCAGGAGGAAAGCCCGCACTGTAGCACCGTGCTCTGCCCCCCTCAAACGCGCCCTGATCTAGTCCGCCAATGACATATCCGAATACGGTGAAACCAGTTGCAGGTCCACACTGCGGCCACCCACTGACATACCCGTGGGTGAGAGCTCGACATCGCCATCGAGCATCACATTATGATCGAAGTGATAAATAGGCGATTCCTTGCCCGCGATCACCGCCGCATCCCGGTCCTGCTGTCGCTGTTGAACCTCCGCATTGGCTGATTCCCAGGCTGCCCACTCGCTGCTGCTGTATCTGGCGCGAAGCAGCTCATCGGTACTCTGCGGGCTCAACAGCATTGCCGATGCGTTGTTGCCACCAAAACCCTTTGAATTAATGATCGCGTAGCTTTGTTCCGCCTTGTCCATTTCGCGGTGCACTGCGCTAAAGGCGAGGTTGTCTTGACGCACGTCCTCGGCAAGGGCATCGATCGTGGTAATCCCAGGGATAATGCCATGGGCCCAAATACCCAGAGTCGCGGTTACCTGATCACCTGAGGCTGCACCCAGTGAATGCCCTAGGTAACTCTTGAGTGCCGCAATTGGCCACTGGTCGATGCCAAAGGTGCCCGCAACGCGGCTGAGAATCTCAGACTCTGTGGTTCGGTTCTGCGGTGTGCCCGTGCCGTGCGCCTGCACCAGCCCACCCTGACGCATACGACGCTCTCCCAACATCGCGCGGGCGGAGGCCACAGCTTTGGCCATGGTGATGTAGTTACCCACCCCGGGGCCGGAGATGGATTTCTTGAAGCCATCCGCATTGACGAACACATCCGCGGCGGCGCCATACTGCGTCGCACCTAACTCCATCGCCAGCGCATCATCAAACAGCACCACGGCCTGAGCCGATTCAGCGATCGTAAAGCCACAGTTCTCGGCAAAGGGACGACAGGCTCGGCGATGATCGGGAGCCACCTCTTCGGAGAGCCCATCTAACTGACGCAGGCCTTTGTCGGTGGCCAATGCACCCATCGCGGCATAGCCTTCCATGACCTCCGGTTGTATGGGGGCCTCGGCTGCCGCGACCACCGCAACCCGCGCACGCCCGGCGCGGATATCATCAATGGCATGGCGCAGGTTATAGAGGAAGGAGGCACAGGCG
>SPKZ01000473.1_pt1 | contig 38237 bp, 9 predicted proteins | sample 2456571 | NCBI WGS metagenome assembly SPKZ01 (sample SAMN11192286, study PRJNA482655) | marine metagenome | biome: ENVO:00000447; feature: ENVO:00000244|ENVO:00000211|ENVO:00000569|ENVO:00002023; material: ENVO:00002151; isolation source: ocean water from marine abyssalpelagic zone ...
ACTTAGCATCACAGCTAACCAACGACCCTCAGGTGAGCTTTCCAAGCCTATCTTTAATATCATGGTCAGTGGCACACTTAATAACATACCAACAGTGCCATAATTATCTGATACTAGTTTACTATAGGCTTTCTATATGTGTGCATGCAATAGGAGTAAGGTGAAAAATAAATTACCACTATAGACCCTATATATACTGGAAATTCATAAAAGAAACGGAATAAGAAAAAATATTATTTATTTGATATTACTGCTGGATATGTCTAACAGTGATTTATTATGTAGAATCGATTTAAATTTATAGCTAGAATATAAATTAATCACATGTTACAAAAACAATATCATTAACAAGGTTATATTTTACATGAGTAATTTACAACAACAGTCTAGCTCAATTTTGGTAACCCTAGCATCAATAGTAATTATCATCACAGGATTAAAATTCGCAGCACCATTGCTGAGCCAATTTTTAATGGCTTTATTTATTGCTGTGGTTTGTACACCTCCTATTGGGTGGATGGAAAGTAAAAAAGTGCCTCGTGGTTTAGCTATATTAATTGTACTTACAGTTATAATGATTTTTGTTTATTCTGTTATGGTTTTAGTTGGAGACTCTATTAATTCCTTCAATAGCAATAAGGAATTTTATATTGAACAATTAAATGCTCGCTTCTCTGATTTGGTGGTTTGGCTAGATGGAATTGGGGCACCAATAGACAGTTTTGAGATTAAATCCCTGTTTGAAAAAATAGATATCATGACCCTAATAACACAAGTCGTAGGTGGCGTAGGTGTAATATTTGGCGATTTCTTCATCATCTTCCTTAGTGTCATATTTTTACTCGCTGAAACAACAAGCTTCCCGTCTAAGTTTTCGAAAGCATTTTCAAACTCTAAAGAAAAAATGTTTCATGTAAACCATGTATTAAGCAAAATCCGTCATTACCTGGCAATTAAAACCATTACAAGCCTTATAACTGGCGTACTAGCTACTGCACTATTGTTAATATTAGAAGTTGACTACCCTTTCTTATGGGGAATGGTAGCTTTTCTGTTAAATTTCATTCCTTCAATAGGTTCATTAATTGCCGCAATACCACCTTTATTACTTGCACTAGTGCAACTAGGGTTTGGGGCGTTTGCATGGACTGGCATAGGCTATTTTGTAATTAATAATGTGATTGGTAATTTTGTTGAACCAAAACTAATGGGAAAAATGCTCGGTCTTTCAACTTTTGTGACATTTGCTTCACTAATTGGCTGGGGGTTTATTTTTGGCCCAATTGGAATGTTTCTTTCCGTACCATTAACAATGATTATTAAAATTTCACTAGATACTAGTGAAAAAACTAGATGGTTAGGGATTATGCTAGGTCCAGAAATTGAGGCTTCTGAGGAAGCTATGATAGAAGAGGATTAAAGTCTAAAATTTAGCCGTTAATGTAAGCGCAGCATCCATGCTGCTAATTCGAGTCCTGCTTGATTCCTTTCCTTCTCGCTGTCGCGAGGTTAAATCTATTTTTTTACTTGTGGCGGTTTAGCCTTGTACATTAATTATTTATAAATACCATAAGATAATATTATTTAGGTAGACTATTTTTTTGTATTGAAGGAATTAATTTAAACATGTCACTTTCTGGAAATACTTTTTTTAAAGTTAAAATATATTTTTTCAAACGATAATAATTGTTGAGGTCAACACTTTTTATAAACGCAAGCCAACCATTAACCTTAGGAAGTTTATCTGGTTCAGATTTGAACATAGTATAAATTTCGGTTCGCATTTTACGATATTTTTTACGTCCGATACCAACGCTATCTTTAGATATTACTAATCCAGTCACGTCTTTACGCTTTCTAGTACCACATATTTTAGTTTTCTTATGATTTATTAAAAAGCCTTCATCTACGACGATCTCCTCTATCATAGATTTGGCTTTTCTGATCTTTGACTCATTAAGAGCAGACAAAGTTATATCGTCTGCATATCTAGTATAAATAATGCCTTTGATGCCCGCGTAACCTTGAATACGAGAAACACCCCAAGCTTGCGCACCTTTTGACCAGTCTGAACCCCGATTTACTCGCACTACATCGGCGGTATCGTTGTCTAAAAACAGAGCGTAAGCCACATCGTAATTATTACCAAGGCTGCGATCGATATAAAAGCACGTATTGCTTTTCTCTCTACCAAACTCGACCCACATCAAATGCCAATCTGTCGCGCCATTATCAGCCGCATGCTGTTTATACCCGTCACACTTCAAGATACAGAGTTTACCACCTGAAAATTGTCATTAATTCTGGTTTCTAAAATATCACCGATTGTGGGAAGTGTTTCACTAAAAAATTCATCAATTTTATCTCTAAATTCTTTCGCTGTTGCAAAATATTTATTATTTCTGACATGCTCATTCCTCACTTTCCATAACCGCTCTATTGGGTTTAAATTAGGGCTATAAGGCGGAAGATAATGAGTGCGTAGTTCTGTGAAAAAGTGCTGAATAATTTCACCATTTACTTTATCGTAACGTCTAACGTGAGCTGCCGCTAAATCATTCAAATTAATAGCACCTACAAGGTTTAACCTTGTTCTACTACCTGTCGTCTCTATCGCTTTACCTTGCCCTTTTTTTATCCAACCACAACTTACTTTTGTTGCTTGAGTTGGGTGCATGGCATCAATAAAGAATATAAGCTTATCAACAGCTTTCGCTTTTAACTCTGTGTATTCCTCAATAAAATTTTCTTGTTTTTCTTCATCAGATTTATGGGGGACACCTTTAGGGTATTTGTAGCTGAAATCGTGCTGATGCAGCCATTTATTCAAACCTGAAATAGAAAACCCTATGTACTCAATGATTTCGTAAGAGTAGCGGTAAGTGTTTTGCATAATATGAGCAACAACATCATCGGTTTGAGTTTGATTCAAATAGGGTTGTGAGCCGCCATTTCCTGGCGTTAACTTATCTTTATTTATAAAGTCATCAATATGTCTAACAATAGTGGTTTCATGAAGTCGTAATGCTTGGTCTATCATTGCTATTGACCAACCTTCAGAGCGCAGTAATACCGCTTTAATGCGATCACGAATACGGTCATCACGACTTGCATCATGTCGGGCTTCAAGCTCTACTTTTTTCTCTATGGTTAGTTTGATGATTTTCAATGATATATCATTGAAAATCATCATTGTATAAATCAAGCACCTTCACTGATAACGAGTATAAACTTATTATGTCTTAACTGGGGTAGTCTAATCCATTAAACCACGTCAATGTTTGCTCATTGTTAATAGAGGTTTTGGTCGTTCTACTCGACCAATGCACCAAAAAATGAACAATAGGGGGTAAATCACCACGTCAAACCTGTCAGACTTTTCGCATAAAGCAGCGGAAAATAAAACCCGCTGCCATTAAACATAAATTGGTATTAGTTATATTCCAAATTACTCAGTTTGCCAAATTCCAATTTACACACCCGGTCTGCTATCGAAAAATACCGATCATCATGAGTAATCGCAATGACCGTTTTATTTTTAGAAATAAGCCAAGGTAGTAATTCTTCATAAAATACTTTTCTGAAATGAGGGTCTTGATCCGCAGCCCACTCGTCAAATAATAATACGGGCCTATTTTCACAACAAGCCACGATTAAAGCGAGTCGTTTCTTCTGTCCTTGAGATAAATTTGTACTGGATAACACACCTAAATGACTGCTAACTTTTTTATCCATTTCTAAGCGTTTTAACCACTGTGTAACCTCTTCATCTGATACCGCCTGCCCCTTTTCATCGAGTACTTGATTAAATAAATGGAAATCAAAAAATACTGAGGATATGAAACTATTTAACGTTTCTAGTTGTGTTATAGGCTGATCATTTACTAACACTGTGCCCGATGTAGGGGCGTACAAGCCACTTAATAATTTTGCTAATGTACTTTTACCACTGCCATTACCACCAACAATAAATAATAACTCACCCTTTTTAACTTTTAAGTTAATAGGTCCGAGCGCAAACCCATCTTCATCGGCTACTTCTGGTGTGTAATTATATATAACATTATCGAGTTCTAAGCTCTCAAACGTAGACACAGAACTTTCTGTTGGTAATACATTCATTGGTTTTGCCGTTAATTCATTCATTATTCCTGCAGATTGAATTTGCTGCCAAGCAATGTTACCTCGTGTAAGAATAGGTAAATTAGATGAAATACTCAGCACAGGCCCTCTGATAAACAACGTCATAATCACATAGCCAGCTAATACATCTTGGCTTTCAGCCCAAGAACTGTCCGATAAAAATAATAACGCACCCAATATGACAAAAATCAATAATGTTACCCAGTTAACCATAATACTGATAAGGTTTTCTGATGCGACTATGACGGTTTGTGCTTTTTTAGCTGCACAACTCACGGTATTTTGAAATTGCACACGCCTTGGATAATTAAGAGTTAGTTCTTTGGCGCCTGTAACAACAGCAGAAAAGTGTTCATGTAAATTCCCTTCTACTTCTCTATGCTCGCTTAATAAATGACTTGAATGACTAAGTAACCATTTTGCACTTAATCCAGCCATCACTAAAACCATGACATAAAAATAAAAATATAGTGCTGACAACCAAAACATATAGACTAAACAACAACATAATAATGCAAGGTTGAATGCAAGCATAGGTAAGGCCCTAAAGGCCTCTCCTATTTTATCTAGATCTAAAGTAAGCAATGTTCTTATGCGAGACCCTCCAATGGCTTCTTGCTGTTGATATGGCATAGAAAAAATACCTGCAACTAAGTTTTCACGCATATGGCACAACACTTTAGCGCCGAGTCGTGCTAATTGACGATAACTTGCAATGCTCACTATAAAAAGCAGAGGTAAAACACCTAAATACACATAAGTGTCGTATTTATCAATCCAATGTAACCAGTTTGAATCCCCAGTATTATCATTAACAAACAAAGCACGATGTACTAACGCAATTTCCAGAAGTCCAAGTATCGCGGCAAGTATATGCCCAAAAACAACCATAGACACTTGCAAACGAAAGTTATCCCATAATGATTTAAGCATCATATGACAGTTCCTTCTTGCTTTCGTGTTGCTCTTTATTTTCATTGATTTTTTTATTAATATTTAACCTATAACTCAATTGCTTACCTACCTCTATTGCTAAATCATCACTTACTATAATACCTTGGTGATCTGACTTAATTTGATATTGTGCTACACAATCAGTACTTATATTTGCACTATATAAGTGGATACTTGCAGCGAAGTCACCTGCTGCAATGAGTGTTTCAGTAGCCCAATAAAAATCAACGGGCGCATTAATTCTTTGCTGCCAATCTGTATTTTGCTCTGTAACTAATTGCTGCCCTTCTTCTAATAAATTCAGCATAGCGATTAATTTCGCTGTTTTTATGCCACTTGGCAATAAGTTTTCAGCTAATAACCATGCACACAGATCATCTTTAAAGACTCTGTTATCTAATTGTTTAATAAGCCGTATATCGTCAAGTAATGGTTGATTTTTGCTTTGCGTAGTTGCCTCCATTATCAACCCGTTAAGCGCGTTTTTTTGAATAGGAGTGAATACTTTTCCTCCCATTAAACGTAAGGATTGCTGATAAAAGTCATACTTTTTCTGGCGTTGTGCATTTATGTTTAAACTCACTGTACTCTTGGTATTAGACGCTGTTTTAATCGGTGTTAAAATACTATCAATAATACCAAGCCAGCCAACCGTATGCCCTGCCTGTTCAAGTATTTCTGTCATTGCCGTTGCAATGTGGCCACCTAAAGACCAGCCCGCTAAATAATAAGGACCTTGTGGTTGTTGTGTTTGTATTCGTTCAACATAATCTTGTGCGATGTGTTCAATCACAGATGCTGAATCATTACTGCCTGCATTCGCATATTTACCTTGTTCTAACGCCATTGCGGCATTAATCCCCATGACATTGCAGTGTTCACTCAACGCACTTGCTAATGTAGCAAATGGCCCAGCGTATCCACTGGCTGGATGTACACACCATAGTGTAGGTACAGCGCCATCTGAAATATCAGCAGTTGCTAAAGGTAATATGTGCTCATCAGCAACGGTAACGTTCCTTACGGTATTACACTGTGAGTCTAAACCTGACTGGTATAATAGCTTAATTAATGACTCTATTTTACTGTGTGTAAACAGGTCGGTTAGTGCTAACTGTACGCCAAATTCACGCCTAATTGCTTGTTGTAACTGCACCATCCAAAGTGAATGTGCACCCAAAGAAAATAGCTCATCATCCATAAATACTTGGTCGCGATCTAGTAGTTTTGCAATACAATGACATAAAGCCTGCTCTAAAGGATTGCTCGCAACCCGCCCCTCTGATTGAGGTTTTTTTTCAGATGCTAACTGCTTAAAAGTATATTTATACAGTGCTTTACGGTCTGTTTTACCATTACTGGTTACATCAAATTTAGGTACTGTAATAAAATGAGTCGGCACCATCCAGCTAGGTAATTTTTCCGACATAAAATCAGCAAGTGTCTCAATGAATGAATTATCGTGTTCTGCTTTAGACACTACACAGGCAACTAATCGCTCTGGTGACTTTTCAGGAACTGCCAGTACAGTAACTTGATCTAACATAGGGTGCTGTAACATCACTGCTTCAATTTCAGATAATTCTAGGCGTTGTCCACGTAATTTAACCTGATTATCGGTGCGACCTAAATAGTCCAATAATAAAGAATTAGGGGTATTAATCCAACGTGCTAAATCGCCTGTTCGGTACATTCTTATTGTTTGATTATCAATGTTTACATCAATAAATCGTTCATTGGTAAGCGCTTGTTGATTAATATATCCTTTAGCTAAACCCGTACCTGCAATGTACAACTCTCCAGCAGCACCCAGTGGTAAACGCTTTAAGTGCTCATCTAAAATATATAATTGAGTATTGGCAATTGGTTTACCAATTGGCACTGTGTAACTATTCCAATCAGCTTCGATGAGTTTATTACAATGCCAGTAACTTACATCAATAGAAGCTTCGGTTGGCCCATAAAGGTTATACAGATCCAACTGAGGTAACGTGGTTATTACTTTTTTAGCAAGCGGTAAAGCTAATACTTCACCACTACATAATAAGGCTCTGATGCTGTTCAAAGCATTGTTTTTATTCGCGTTAATTCCGTCCATAAACACTTGTAACATCGAAGGTACAAAATGTAATACCGAGATTTTTTGTTCTTTAATCAACGTAATTAATGCATCGGGATCACGATGCGCTTGCGGTGCAGCTACCACTAACGTAGCCCCACTCATTATCGGCCAGAAAAACTCCCACACAGACACATCAAAACTATATGGTGTTTTTTGTAATACTTTGTCACTGCTCGATAATTGTATAAGTGATTGTTGCCAAAGGATCCTATTTCTCAAGCCTTGATGAGGAACTTCAACGCCTTTAGGGTTGCCAGTAGTGCCTGATGTATACATTACATAGGCAATATCGTCACTGCACACAGTTGGATAAGTATTGAGTTCATGTGCAACCTGCTCCAATGTCCCCATTTCATCTGCACTTTGTAATAAAGTAGAACACTCATCTAGTACAATAAAATCTTTCAACGCTTGTTGTACTGCACTCATATAATGAGATTGGCAAATGCCTAGTGAACTATTGGCATTACTTATCATATAGGCAATGCGTTCAGCGGGTAGTTCTGGGTTTAAAGGTAAATAAGCGGCTCCCGCTTTCACTATTGCTAATAGCGCCACGACCATTTCTAAAGAACGATCCATCATAACAGCAACAACTGGATTATGTTGTGGTGCACTTTTTTGACGAATTTTTAATGCTAAACAATCAGATAACGCAGCTAATTCAGAATACGTAAGCTGTTGAAAATTACCTGTGCTTTGATGACTAAATGTTGGATCCATGATAACTGCAATGGCATTGGGGTTTTGTAGTACTCTATTTGTCAAATCAACGACTAACGATTCAGCTGCAGGGTATTCAATCATTGTCTCATTCACGGTATCAAGGTGTAATGCTTGTTCGCTACTTAGCACTGATACGTCTTTCAATGGCGAATTGATAACACTTGTTACATCACAATCACGTAGGTTTTGGTCATCTTCCAAATTAGATAATAATGCCTCAAAACTTGATAGCATTTGCTGCGCAGTGTTTTCATTGAATAGGCTGGTATTATATTCAAACGCTAAATTCAAATTACCTTGTTCGTTTACATTAACGGCCATTGATACATCAAACTTAGCATGGCTATGCTCTTGACTAATAAAGTGCACATCCAAACCATCAATATGAGTATGTGTTTGATTTGCCCATTCTTGCACCGTTAGCAACGTTTGAAAAATAGGACTACGGCTAGTATCTCGCTCTGGAGCCAATGTTTCTACTAACTTTTCAAAAGGTAAGTCTTGATATTTTTGCGCTGCAATACTGTCAGTACGAACCGTATTAATTAATGCCGACAGTGTGTGAGCTGCATTTATTTTACAACGATAAACTTGTGTATTGGCAAATAAGCCAAAAATAGTTTCGCTACCAGGAATATGACGATTGGCAACAGGTGTACCAATACAAATTTCTTGTTGACCTGAATAACGGTTTAATAATAATGCCCATGCTGACATCATCACCACAAAACGACTACATTTTTGTTGTTTAGCAATAGCATTAATAGCTTGGCTTGTATGTTCAGACAAAGCACAACGAAGCATAGCTCCGGTATATTGCTGAACCTTAGGACGAGGATTATCAGTAGGTAAATTAAGTACCGGTAAATCGCCTTGCAAATAAGTCTGCCAATAAGCTAATTGCGTTGCTTGCGCTTGTTTTTGACTTAACGATTGCTGCCAACGTGCATAATCACTGTAGGCATAATTTGCTTTGACATCGTTATGCTCATTATCAACTTGCAAAAATTGTGGTTGCGACCTAGTTTCCGCCACTTTTTCATAGTTATCAAACAAGTCTTTTATTAAAAGCTGTAAGCTCCAGCCATCAGCAATAATATGATGAATAACCAATAATAAAACAGGTGCTGTACTGGCTATTTCACTTTCAACAAGCCAAGCACGCATTAATGGGGCTTGAGATAAATCAATTGGCCTGCTAATCAGTTCAGCTAATGCCAATTCAGGAGTTGATGCAACCTTTACTTGCTGCAATGTAAGCTGAGCTTGTAAATCTAACAATTGGCTGACGTGTATATTCTCTTGCTGCCCCATTGTGCTATCACTGGCACAAATACGTGTTTGTAATTGGGAATGCTGTTTTAAGAGTTGGGATAACGCATGTTGTAACCGAGAAATATCTAATGTACCAGATAATCGAGCGGCAACAGGAATATGATACGCTGCTGTATTTTCACCACTATCACGCATGAATTGATCTAAAAACCAAAGTCTTTGCTGCGCATACGATAAAGGTGAAGCCGCATAGAGATCACCGACTAAAGGATAATCACTCAACTCACCCTCTGATTTTTCTATTATTTGGTGAATAGCTAAAGCTTGCTGCTCCACTGTACTTGCATCAAATAACATATGCAGAGGCAGTTCACATGTAAACAACTCACGTAATGATAATAATAAGCGAGTTAATAGTAATGAATGTCCACCCAAAGCAAAAAAATCATCATCCACATTAATGGTGCTACCCGGTAGCAACGGCTTCCATAATTCAATGATTTGTTGTTCTATATCATTAGGCTCTCGGGATGCTTTTGTTAATTCAGTACCTAAACCACTCTCATCTTGCTGTACTGAAACACTCTGTTTACGTAGTGCTTTACGGTCAACTTTACCAGCACTTGTAAGAGGAAGTTGATCTAACTTCACCAATTTGCTTGGTAACATATAAAGAGGTAACCATTGTTTAAGCTCCCCAATAATTATGTCTTGTGATAATGCTTTATTTTTGTACTCGGTATGGTAAATGTAAAACGCAATTAATTGCTCATCACATAACATGACAAAAGCCGCACTAATAGCGCTAATCGTTTCTAAAGTGCGTGCTATTTCATCCGGTTCTATTCGGTAACCACGCCATTTAACTTGGTCATCACAACGGCCGCTATAATGTAATTCACCGTATTGGTCATAACTCGCTATATCACCCGTTAAATAAATACGTCCTGAATAAGGTAACCTTAAGTCAGATGAAGGTGTAATAAAGTGTCTGTTTGTTAGCCCCGATTGATCAAAATAACCTTGTGCTAATCCATCTCCAGCTATCACCAATTGTCCTGCACTTTCTACTGGTTGTAATTGCAAAGCATCATTAACAACATAACATTGATAATTAAGCAGTGGTCGGCCTAAATTAACGTCACCTGCTGATGTTATTTCTTTACAACAAGCCCAAATAGTCGCCTCTGTTGGACCATATACATTGAATAGGCGCTCCGCATTTGGCAATAAATCAGCAGCTAATGAAGGAACAAGGGCTTCTCCACCACTTAACAGGGTCATTGGTCGTTTGGCTTGCCATGCACAATCAAGTAATTGTCTCCAAGCGCCAGGGGTTGCTTGCATTACCGAGATAGGATGCTCATTTAACAACTCAATTAGTTGCTCAGGGTCTTTACTCTGAGGTGCTGTTGCGATAACAAGTCGAGCTCCTGTACACAATGGCAACAACATTTCTAGTAAACTAATATCAAAAGAAATCGATGTAATAGCTAACCATTGATCCGATGTCGTTAATGTTAACTTTTCTTGCATTGCATATAACAAGACATCAAGCGCCTTTAAACTGATCTCTACGCCTTTGGGTTTCCCTGTAGAACCTGATGTATATAAAATATATGCCGGTGCATTGTTATCAATAGCAATATAATTTAACCAATAACCTGTTTGCTGCGTAACTTCATTTAATGCTCCACAGGACACATTACTTTCAAATTTCACATGGTCTGCTTGAGTATCGGTAAGTATTAAATCAGCTTTACATTGTTTAATAATGTAGTGTTTTCGTTCGTCTGGTAAAACTGGGTCTAATGGAACAAAGCAAGCCCCGCATCGTAAAATAGCAAGCATACTAAATACAACATCAGCTGAGCGTTCTAAATGCAACACAACGCGTTGTCCAGCGGTAACTCCTCGATTATGTATATAGTCTGAAATCGCAGTTATCCTATCTGACGCCTCTGACCATGTCCAAGTTTGGCCGTCAACTTCAACAGCAATGTGCTCTGGCGTTAAGCTCATCCTTTGTGCTAACGATGATAATAAAGAGAATTCATTTTTCTCATTGCTACTGTCATTGTCATAAAATTGATTCAATGATTGAGGTAATGAGTTAAACGCCAGCAGTTCTGTCTGCTCTGTACCCGATAATAATCGTAATTGATTAATAGGATATTGTGAGTGCAAACAAATGTCATTTAACAAAATTTCAAAGTTATTGACTAAACGTAGCACCCACTCTTCGCAAAATAGGTCACTGTCATATTCTAATACCGCAGAAAGCCCACACGCCTCGTTCATGCCGATTTGTGGTTCTTCTATCATTAACGATAAATCGAATTTGCTTGCCTTCACATCAGCAGACTGTAAATTCATTTCAAGGTTGCCAAGCATTCTTTGATTATCACGCATTGGCTGTAACGAAAAGAATGCTTGAAATAAGGGTGAATGTGTTAATGAACGCACAGGTTGCAGCTTTTCAACTAACATTTCAAAAGGCACATCTTGGTGCTCAAGCGCTTGACGCATATCTTGACGCATGGTGTTCACAAAATCGTTAAAGCTTACTGAAGTGACTTTATTTGTACCTTCAGTATTAGGGTTAATTTCCTGTGAAGATGTAGTCACTAGCGTATTGGTGACCAAACCAACTAAATTTTCTAGCCCTGATTGATTACGCCCAGCAACAGGAATACCAATGCGTACGTTTGCTTGGTTGCTATAGCGCAATAACAATACGTGATAGGCTGAAAGAATTAATGTAAATAGAGTGCTTTGCTGCTCGTTCGCTAAAGTACGTAAAGAGTCGGTTAGCGATTGGGGTAAAGTAAAACGAACACTTTTACCATTAAAGCGTTGTCTGGCTGGTCGTTTTAAACGAGCTTGCATTTGTAAAGGTGCATGATCGTCACCTAAATAATCAACCCAATAATCAAGTTGATCCGCTAATACACCTTCTCTTTGTTGATGTTGCCATACTGCGTAGTCACGATAGTTAATCGTTAACGCTTTCCAACTCGGTGTTTCACCTTGTATTAAGGCTGAATACGCTAATGCCAATTCATCAATTAAAATATCACGCGACCAACCATCACAAATTATATGGTGCATCACTACAACTAAACGATACGATTGAGCACTGACTTCATAAAGTGCAATACGTATTAAAGGCTCATTCGTTAGGTTAAATGGCTGACGTACTAAACTGTCAATATCTTCGTCTATCCAACGTTGCCATTGCTCATTATTTTTGCTGCGATGGTCCTCCGCTTTATGTACTAACAACGCAATAGGAGAGTGACTTTGTGCTGCCAACGTTGCTTCACCGTCCACGAGTTCAAATCGACTTAGTAATCCATTATGGCGTACTAATAAATGGTCAAATGCCATTGTTAGCGCGTCACAATTTACTGTACCGTTAAGTTCTATAATCGCGGGAACATTATATGATGCTGAATCTGGAGCAAGCTGTTGCATAAACCAAAGACGTTGTTGTGAAAATGACAAAGGAGTATTTTCAAATGTAGTGAGAGGTAAAATCGCAGTACGCGTTGCTGTAACCTTAGCTGAACTTTCTTTTTGTTGTTCAATTATCAGCGCTAAATCACTTAGCACTGGCGTATCAAAAATTTGCCCTAAAGATAATTCAATATCAAACGTTTGATTGGTTCTAAATACAAATTGTGTTGCTAATAAAGAGTGCCCACCAATTTCAAAGAAATGACTATTTCGACCAATCACAGCATTTTTTAATAATACTTGCCAAATATCAGCCAATGCCTGTTCTGTTGGTGTTTGAACTGGTAAGTAGGTTTCTTTATTGGTATTTTCTAACTCAATACTGATCTGTACTAGACGTTTCGTATCAGGTTTACCATTAGGAGTTAATGGCATTTTATCTAAAAATATAAATTTAGCTGGCACCATATAATACGGTAAGCGTTCGTGCATATAAGCGGTAAGAGCTTCCACACGTTGTTCTTCATTTTGTTGCAATGAAGAAACATCTGTATGACTAGCTCTTTGTGCAGAGCCTTGTTCAATAAACGTATTTTCAGCGACACAATACGCAATTAATTGTTGGTTAATCGCCCTATCTACTAGCACAACAGCAGACATTATATCGCTATGTTCAACTAAAGATTGACGTACTGCATTTAATTCAATGCGGTAACCTCTTAATTTAATTTGCTCATCCATACGACCAATAAATTCAATATCACCACTATTAAGCAGTTTTACTCGATCACCTGTATGATAGTAGCGCTGAGTATATCCGTGTGCGTTACTTAACGATGCAAAACTTTTTTTATTGTTAAGCTCCGTTTGGGCATCACTTCCAAGGTAGCCACAACTCAACCCAGGGCCACAAATACACAGTTCACCGGCACAGCCGGGCAATACATGATTGCCATTTTTATCGATAATAATAAGGTTATTATCGCCAATCGGCACACCAATAGGTACGGTATGACACTCGCGTTGATCTGTCGGGCAAAATAATGCTTGTTCTTTGGCCTTAAAGTCAAACCAAAAACAGCCAATTGTCGCTTCTGTCGGACCATAGTGATTGTAAATACGACACGCACTATGACTCTGTACAATATCCTTATTCAGTTGTTCTGCCAATTCTATCGTAAACGCTTCTCCACCTAATACTAATGCAGTAGCGGGAAGTAATACTTGGCTCTCTTTAATACTTGAACGTAGTGCCTGATAATGAGATGGCACAATTTTTAAAACATCGATTTTCTCGTCTTGTAAATAATGACAGAATTGTTCACCATGACCGGCTAAATCCTGATCAACAATGTGTAATGTGCCGGCTTTACTCAACGATGAAAATATAGATGTATTACCTAAATCAGCATTGAGTGTTGATACACTGACATAACTTAAACCGGGTGCTAATGCTAAATGTGCAGTAATCGCATTTGTATAATGATGTAAATTATCATAAGTAATCGCCACTGCTTTAGGCTCACCCGTTGAACCTGAGGTATAAATTACATAAGCAATATCAGTGTCGACAGGTGTTGGCATTGAATAGGGTTCAGCACCGCCCGTGGTTATTAATAAGCTAGGTAAATCGGTGCAGATACCTGAATATTGCTCGTCAATTGTAACCGTATCTTTTGATTCAGCCGGATCAATAATTAATACCGCTGCACAGGTATGTTTAATTAAGTGATTTAAGCGCTGAACATGCTGATTGGGATCAAGAGGAATATAAGGTAAGCCTGCTTTCATACAGCTTAATAAAGCTATAATCATGTCTGCTGAACGAGGTAAGCAGATTGCCACAGCGGGTTTGGCTGTTAATTCGCCCGACAAAACACCTTTTTGTTTTAACTTTTTATGTAATGCTTGAGCAATCTGGTTAGTGTATTCATCTAACTGTTTATAGCTAAGTGTTACTCGCTCTTTTTCATCATTACCACTAAAAACCAATGCTGTACGCTGTGGGTGTTCTTGTGCCGTAGCAACAAAACTGGCAACTATTGAGGTTCTATTAACGCATGTTTGAATCGCTTTATTACTATCATCAAGCAAGCTAATTAATAATAATTCTTGCTGTTGTATTGTTTGTTCTGGTGCGTTTTGCCACGATATTAACAACCGTTCAAAAGCAGGTAATACATGGTTGGCTAAATGTTCAGGTAAGCTACGTTGATCCCATATTAAAATGAGCTTAACCTGTTGACCATAATCTAAGCAATAAAGTGTTATGCTACCTGGAGGCGTGTCACCTACCATGAATTCTGGCTCACCTAGCATATCAGGCCATTGTGTCATATCAAGGTAATTGAATCGCCACTGTGCGCGATACTCTTGAGCGTTAGCCAACGCACTTTGCGCATGTTCTGGCTGAAAGAAATCTAGCCATGCTTTATGCCCATCTAATGCGCCCGCAAGCCAAGCGTGTAATTCTCTAAATGTTGTTTGCTCTGTTACTTCTGCTGATATGGGTAACCATTGGCTATAACGACCTTGGGCTAAAGCTAACTCTTCATATTCATCACGCATATCTAGTTGCACTAAACAACTGGTTTGCTCTGTCGTATCTAAACGACTTTGTAAGCCTAGCCACACGGAAAGTAATAATGACTCACGTTCTTCTGGTACTAACGAAGAATTTACCTTACAAGTGAGTTGTTCCGTGCATAAATTTTCCACCGCGTTTTTACTATCATCTGATTTTAAATAATCTGCCACACTACGCGCACTCGCAGGTAGATAATCGGCGAGAGCTACTGTCGGCATTTGTTGAGCTGCCCAATAAGACTGCGCTTCTTCAGCGTCTTCACCTGAGATTGTATCTTCTTGCCAAGCAATAAAATTTAAATATTGCGTTGCTTCTTCGTCTGTAACTTTAGCGACAAGTTGCTCAGTAAGTACTAAATATCGTTCACTAATTTGTGACCATAAAATCGATAAACTCTGCCCATCACATACTAATGCTGATACGCTTATTAACACATGGGATAAATATTGCGCCTCATTGTTTACAATTAAATCAATATAAACATCATTAACCGAACTTTCATCTGCGCTATTATTTTCATGTTGTCTCAGTAAAAGGATACTGCGTGGGTTTATTGCGACCCTTTGTTCTGCTTCTGACAGCACTGTTTCGAGTAACGCTGTATTTTTTATTTGATGTAATGCGCTATCATGCTCAGTAAATTTAATATGTAATGAATGACCCATACTTTGCTGCGGATAACGTAAAGCAACATTTCGTTCGAAAGCCAAAGAAAAAACTTCATGTTGAGTAATGACTTGTTCACAAGCCTGTTTTAATACACCCAACAACGATGAAAGGTCTACCCCCTTGATTGCATCAAGCTGTAATTTTATGAGTAATTGACTGGTATTTGCTGCACGCGAAAACTGATGTAAATCCCACCGTTGTTTCTGCTGCATAGATAACGACCATAAGGTATCTGTGTCATTACTTTGTTGAATACCTTGTGTTTCTTGTGTTTCTATATTTTCTTCTTGGTTATTCATAATATAATCTGATAAAAAATGTTCATTAATCTGATCTCGCCAGTCCATAGTATTCATGAATTAGTGAGCGCTATAGTTTGTTTTAAACGTTTAGTAAGCTGTCTTGCAGAGACTCTGTGGTATTTTTAGATTTCCCCATCCCTCTTAATCCACTCGCACGCGATTGACGTTTCTGTCGTCGTTGTGTTGCACTTCCTCTGCTTTGGCTGAGTAGTTGATTAAGTGGCAGTGAGCTGTCTGTTACCGCAGCTTGCAATACATTGAGTAAACTTTGATTAAGCTTATCGATGGTTTCAACATCAAACATTGCTGTATTGAATGACCAATGACCAGATATTGCACGGCCCTGAGCTAAATGTTCAGTATCATCTGTTGTATTGCTTTCTTCGAGTAACAACGCTAAATCAAATCGCGTTTGCTCATGCTGCTGCACTAAAACATCAATGACAATTTCGCCTTTGTTTAAGCGCTCAACTGGGGTGTTTTGCAATACAAACAATGTTTGAAATATTGGGTGATACGAGGGGTCTCGGGGTGGATTAATCACTTCAACCAGCTTATCAAAAGGTAGATCTTGGTGCTCATACACACCTAGCATGGTTGCTTTTACCCTGTGTAATATTTGATTAAAACCTGGGTTAGAGTTGAGCTTCACACGTATAGGCAACACATTAACAAAAAAGCCAATTAAATTTTCTAATTCATGGCGACTCCTATTGGCTAAATCGGTACCAACAATCAAATCAGTTTGTCGGGTATGGCCGTGTAAAACCACATTAAATGCAGCCATCAACACCATGTATAACGTGACACCTTGCTGCGTTGCTAAAGCGTGTAACTGGTTACTTAACTGAGTTGAAATTTCACAATTTAATCGTGCCCCTACATTACTAGAATGTGCGCTACGAGGACGATCACTTGCTAATAACATTACTGGTGGTGCACCAGCCAATTGTTGTTGCCAAAAGTCTACTAATTGCTGTAACCAACTGCCTTGTAATGATTCACGCTGCCAATTAGCATAATCGGCATATTGTAAAGGTAATGCAGGTAAATCAGTGGCGTGGTCAATATGCTGATTCGCCTCTTTTTCATAGAAAAACATTAACTCACGTATCAGTATCGCCATAGACCATCCATCAGCAGCAATATGATGTAAAGTCACCACTAAAACATGCAAATCATTATGCGCAGTAATACATGTTGCTCGCCAAACAGGTGAACAAGTTAAATCAAATGCACGATCGGTTGTCTGTTTAATTAAGCTGTCGGCATGGTTTAAGAAATCCACTTCTTCAGTAAACAGTTTTGATACTAAGTGCGTAGTCAAAAACTGCTGTGGAACTGCTTCAATTTGTTGGTAGACTCCATTTTCAGCATCAATGTCTTGGATAAATCGAGTGCGTAATGTGGCATGACGGCGCATAAGTGCGCGACATGCTTTATCTAATGCAACTTGGTTTATTGGGCCAGATACTTTCAATACAGAAGACATATTATAATTATGACTCTGCAGATCTAAACTTTGCATAAACCACAAACGTTGTTGAGCATAAGACAGCGGATAACGGCCCTCACTACCTTCGTTTTCTATCAAATTAACAACTGACTTTAATGCTACTGTAGATTGATTTACGTCCACTCCTGCTTGATTTTGTATATTATCAATTGCACTGGCCATGCTAGCTAAAGTGGTATGCTCAAAGATTAAAGTAAGCGGTATTGATAAACCCGTTTCTTTACGCATACGAGATACTAATTGGGTCGCAATTAAAGAATGTCCACCCAACATGAAGAAATCATCTTCAGCAGAAATATCATCCAACAATAATAATGATTGCCACAGATTTGCTAACCATCGTTCACGCTCAGAATGCGGTGCTCTTCCTATTTGGCGACTTGAATCAACTGAAATTGATTTAGCTAATGCGCTTAAATCTAATTTTCCATTGCGGTTAAGCGGCATATCACTTACTACAACCCAATGCTCTGGCAGCATATAGGCTGGTAATTGAGCTTCAATAGAGCCTTTCAATTCATTGATTAATGCTTGTTCGTCTGTTGCTTCTGTTGATGAATAGGGTTGAATTACTGCAACTAACTGAGTAATTTGTTGCTCATTAGAAGATAACAACACCGCCGCTTCTACGACTAAGTTTTGTTGTAAAATAGTACTTCGAATACCACTTAGTTCTATTCTAAATCCACGGTGTTTAACTTGATGATCACGTCGACCACTAAATATACATGCGCCGGCATCATTCACATAAGCGATATCGCCAGTACGATACAATATATCATGGGTTAATAATGGGCGCCTTACGAATGCGTTTGCTGTTTGTTCTGGCCTGTTAATGTAGCCTTTACCAACCCCTTGCCCTGCAATACCTAATTCACCCATTAATCCTGGTGGTAACAATCGTTGTTGCTCATCCAAAATAAACAATTGAACCCCTGCATTTGGAAATCCAATAGGGAGAGTCATTGCGCTCATGTCTTCGTGTGCATTGAGATCGTCTTTATTGAGCGTATAAGCACACGCAATATCAGTACATTCTGTTGGTCCGTACATATTTACAAGACGTGTATTACAATCATCATTTGATAACCATGAATACAAACGACTCAAATCAATACTTTCACCACCCAGTAATAAATAACGTAAGCTATTTAATGTATTCACTCTGTATGCGTCATCATTTGATGTACTTTGTTGACACACAGCTAACACGCTATAAAAAGCACTAGGAGCACAATTAAGTAAAGTAATATTCCAACGCGTTATGCTTTGCGCAATTAAATCAGCATCAAAGTATTGCATCGCAGGAAACACTAACTCTCCACCCGCACATAAAGTCGCAAACAGGTTCTTTTGAGTAAGATCAAAAGCTAATGAGCTAATGATTAAGACACGATCATCACTATTAATTTGATATTCATCGACATACCAATCGAGTAAGTTTCGTACATTAGCATGGCTAACCATAGCGCCTTTAGGTTCACCCGTAGAGCCTGACGTGTAAATTGCATAAAGTGCACGGTTACTCAAACCCAGGTCTTGGAAAGAGTCATCTATAACTTGCTGTGTGTGGTTAATAACTTCAGTTAAGGTCGGTGCAATTGAACTTTGTTGCTGTGCCGCTATGGCTAAATCTAAAAATGCATGAATGCTCACATCTGCGTTAAACGCTTCATTTTGTAAACCTTCAATCTGCTTGATAAAACAGGTGTCGTACCATACGTTTTGACAGTCAGCATCTTGCAGTATTTTTAGTATGCGATCTTGTGGAAGCTGTCCATCTAATGGTAAATACATATATCCAGCTTTGATGGTCGCTAGCATCATAATCATCCAGCGTCGACCAGGTTGAGCTAGAATGGCGACACAAGGTGTTGTGTTTTCATTATGGTTACTCTGTTTATAACTTAACAATAAATGCGCTAATTTGTTCGCCTCTATATGTAAAGCTTGGTAGCTAATACTACCTTCACCATCACGAACAGCTATACCATCTGGATTACGTAATAAACCGGTCTCAAGTGCACTCAACAATGGATTATTTAGTTCATCAACCACTTTAGGTTGAGCCCCTGCCATATCTGTTGTGATTGTTAACATTTGGGGTTCACTTAACCATTGCATTTTAGTCGTAGTCAATGCTGAATCAGCCATTAACTGCTGCAGAACATTATTCATAACCGATAATATACCCGGTAACATTTGCTCTTTATCAGTTAAGGTAAGCGTAAATTGAGGTGCTAATGAAATAGCGAGACAACGTACATGTTCATCACCGCGCGCAGGTTCAATAACTAACACAGATAAAGCAGAGTCTGCTGTGGATAATGTAGCGGAAAGCGTAGTGATCAATTCAGCCTGTCGCGTTATTGATTGTAGTAACGCCGTCACAGATTGACATTGTGTTAACCATGTTGGCGATATCAATAATTCAATATGACCTAGGCCAACGATAAAGTCGTCTTGACCTTGTAAAAAGCACGTTACACAAAGCGCCGCCAATGCACTTAACCATTTCTGTTCATTAAGATGATTGTTTAAGCAGTGGTTTTTAATCCATTGTGTTTGTTCATCCGTCAAAATCCATTGGTTTGAAGCCGATAGTGCCTCTAATGTAAGATAAGGTTCACGCACTGCAAAACTGGCTGCAGAGAGTGATGATATCGCCTGTTGACGATATTGTAATAGCGTTGCCTGAGTTTGCGTCAACACAAAATCAGGCTGTTGCCAATAGTGATCAAATTGAGTTGGCAATAATGTTATAAAATCATAAAATTCGGTGATCATTAACTCAATGGTTTCTGAATCAAATAAATCAGGGTTATATTCAACACATAGATCGATGGCTCCATCTTGTTCACACAAGATCCATTCCATATCGTATTTTGCAGTACAAGTATCACTAATTTCTAATTTCGCAGACAGTTCATCACCATTGATAGCCTCAATTGACTTACCCACTGGCGTGTTTAATAAATTAAAACAGACTTGATTATAAGCTGTGTAGCCCGTTGCTCTATTAATAGGTAGTTGCCTAATTAGTCTATCAAAGGGAAGGGATTGATGGTCAAATGCACCAAGTAAACTCCCTCTAATTTGCTCTGCTAATTGACGAATGGTCGCGGTATGATTCAACTGGGTACGTAGCACCAATGAATTTAAAAATAAGCCAATCGTGTTTTCTATACCTTGACCTGCTCCATTAGGGTTACGCCCTGCAACAGGTAAAGTCACACACAAATCATCCATACCTGTTTGCTTATTCAGCATCAATTTAAATGCCGTCATTAACAACATAAAACGACTATATTTCCCGTCACTGGCTATGCTATCTAATGCGTCTATTACACGTTTATCAATATGCTGGTGTGATCGAGCACCACGCCAAGTTTGATATTCAGGGCGTTTTCGATCTAATGGTAATGAAATATATTGCTGTGCTCCATGCAGTGCTTTTTTCCAAAAATTAAGCTCTTTTCGCTCTTGCTCCGCGGTAAAATACTGATGCTGCCAATGACTAAAATCTAAGCTACTAAAAGCTGGACGTTCTAATGATTGCCCTTGATAACTTTTGGTAAAATCTTGCAGTAATAAATCAGTAGACCAAGCATCTGAAACAATATGATGTAACGTCACTAATAATAATGATTCATCCTCTGATATTTTAATAAGATGCGCGCGCATCAATGGATCTTGATGCAGATTAAAAGCGGTATTAGCTTCATCACGACACAATTTATCTGCTTTTTCTTGACGAAATTGCAGACTTGTTTCATTTTCTTGATCTAAGTTAGTGATCTTTATTTCTAATACATCATCACTAATTGTTTGCTCAGGTCTTGTTTGTGCTTCAGTTTGCATATGATGAATACGTGTACGTAATCCATCATGACAGCGCCAAACATTGTTTAATGCATTAATAACCTTTTGTTCATCTAATATCCCATTAAAGCGAATAGCCGCAGGTACATTATAAAGTGACGATTGAGGATTTAATTGATCTAAAAACCATAATCGTTGCTGTGAAAACGATAAAGGGTACATCCGTTTTGGGTCTACAACTTGTAATTGTGGTAGTAGAGCATGTTCATCCGATTTCAGTGGTGGGGTTGCCATTAACTCAGCCAAATAAGCCGCTTGGTATTTTAAAATTGGATGGTCAAAGAAATCAGCAATGGCAATATCTTGTCCACTAATTTTACGTAAGCGTGCTACAACTTGAGTGGCTAACAATGAATTTCCCCCTAATTGGAAAAAGTGATCATTAAGCCCACATTTTTCTATTTTCAATAATTCTGTCCAAATGGTAGCAAGTTGTTTTTCAGAACTAGTTTGAGGTGGCAACCATATTTTTTCTTTAGTTAATAGTTCATCTGCGTCTGCCAAGGCTTTAAGATCAACTTTACCATTCAGTGTTAACGGTAAGCGTTGTAATCCTACCCATTGGGTTGGCAACATATAATCAGGTAAATGTGTTGATAAATGTGCTAGTACCTCGTTTTCAATTCCTTTTGCTGCACTTTCAATTGATGCTTCATTATCAGCATGAGCATAGCCTTTATAAATTTGTCCCGAAGTGTCTTGGTAGTTATTTTTATTTTCAACATACCAAGCAACCAGACGAGGCTCACCGTTGCCACTGCTCGGATTATGTAAGCTCACACAGGCTTGTTTAATTGCTGGGTGTTGTAATATTTTATGAACAATAGCCTCTAATTCGACACGGTAACCTCTGAGTTTAACTTGGTCGTCAACACGGCCAAGAAATTCAATACACCCATCGGGCAGTAATCGCACTCTATCACGTGTATAAAAAGCAGATACTTGCCCAGCAGGCGTCTCTATTTGGGTAAATCGTTGCTGCTCTTTTTCAGATGCATTTATGTAACCTGCGGTTACCCCTGCCCCCAATACAACCAATTCACCGGCCATTAAAGGAAGAACATCACGCCCATTCGTATCAACAATTTTAAACCCTGTGTTAAGTAAAGGTCGACCAATGGGTACACTCGCACTAAAGTTAACGCTACTAGTATCAGCTGCACGCGATGATACTAGGAGATCTGTGTCCAACATAAAACAACCGATTGTGGTTTCAGACGGACCGTAATGATTAAATATTTTACAATTTAATTGGTGGGTTTCTTTTAAAGCTGAAATTGTTTTATATTGCGATAAAGAAAAAGTTTCTCCGCCTAAAATTAAAGCAATACTCGGTAATAAATGCTGAGCGGGTGTACCTGTTATTTCAGCATTATTCAATAATGCCTGCAGGTGAGAAGGGACCATTTTTACCAGATCAATTTGCTTTTCCTGTAAATAATCCGCGAATGCTTTATCATCTGTGATCGTAGAATAACGCATTAAATGCAAACAACCACCACTGGCCAGCGCACCAAACACAACGGTATAACCTAAATCTGCTGCTAATGTAGACACACACGCTAAATGACACTGTTGCTGGTTTGCAACAATATGTGTATCTCGCATGCCTGGAATATTCGTTAATAGGCTATCACAATAATTATTTAAGTTTTCAGTGGTAACTTTAACGCCTTTTGGTTCACCTGTTGTGCCTGAAGTATAGATAACATAAGCAAGCCTATCAGACTGACTAATAATAGTTTTTATAGGCTTATTTATATTAATTTCATTCTTAGTATCAATCGCTAAGGTGTTATAGCCCGCCTCTTTCAATACTGTATTGTGTTGTCCATCGGTTAAAATTACAGCCGGATTAATCAAGGCTAATAAATGTGCAGAACGAGCTGATATTGTTTGATTATTTTTCGTTATATCTTCAGCTTCCAACGGCACAAACGTAGCACCGGCTTTCAAACAAGCCAACATGCTCACAACACTCCATACACTGCGGGTCATATACACAGGAATCAGTGTAGGCTCTGCTTGGTCAGTGTTTAAGTATGATTTGAGTTGCTCTGCAATATGATTTGAAAAAATGTTTACTTGTTGGTAACTCAGTGTTTCTTCTTCATCTGTAATGGCAGGGCGTTCAGGATGTTGTTCAGCATATAACGTAAACTGGTTGATCAGGTTGAAATCATGGTTGTTTTTAGTTATCCCTTGTGACTCTGCCAACAATCTATCATCAGTGGGTATACGTAGTGTAATATCACTGATTAATTGTGTTGGTTTTACCATTGCTTGTTCTAATACTATCTGTATTCGCTTAAGTAACGTATGCGTGGTGTCTGAACTATACAAATGCGGCTTTGACTCAACATGTATTACAATTTGTGTGCCCGATTCATCTAATAGTTCTATAAAGCTAATTGCTAAAGGGCTATGGGCATTTTGCCTCGTTGGGGTTTTATGCAATTGCCCATCAATGTTTAATACCGTTAATGAACGTAATTGTGCATCAGACAATTGATCATAATACCCAATATCAGCTAACACCGGTTCCGTCTTTTTATGTATATGCGGATAATACTCTACATTGTCATTTAGTGTTTCGCGGCTACGCTCTATACGCTTACATAAAACATCAAAACTATCGTTTTCAAACAACTGTGATTGCATTGGAACGGATCTTTCCAAGCAGCCAATTAAGGTATCAAGCTCTTCAAAAGGACGACATGCAAATTTATGGTTTACTGTAATATTTTCACTTTCACTGAGTGTGTGAAGTACCAGCTGCGCTGCAGCTAACAAGGGTATTTTCAAGGCAAGCTGTTTACTGTCAACCCAGTTTAATAATGCTGCAGTCAGTTGATCAGGTACTTTTATAGAAGCACTATGAATACCCAATGACACTTGGCTAGCTAAATTATCTACACTAGATAGACTATCAACATGACGAGCCTCTTTTAAAGCAGCTGCTGAGCTTTCTTGCTTAGCTTGCCAAAGTAATTGGGCTTGTTGATAATTTTCATCGTCTTCATCTAGACACGATACCTGCCAATTTACAAATTGCTCATAGTCAGCATCAAGTGTATCGAGTGGTTGTGAATTAAGTGCATAATCTAGCTCTTTAACCAGTAACAATACTGAAGGAATATCACAACAGAGTGCTTTTACAGATAAGAGTAAATAACTTTCTTGGGTTTCATTATCAGTAGAAACATTCAACCAACAGGCAGCTTCCGACACGTATTGCGTCAGTACACCTTCATTATCTAGCTCTGCTGATGTTATATTTTTTTCAGTCCAACTAAAATGAGTCTGGCTACACACCTCATTGAGTAACTGCTGATGTGGATATTTGTATCCCGGTAATACCTTATATTCGTGTGCAAGCGCACTATGACGCTGCCAAATTGTATGTAAAGCCTGCTTAACCACATTCGCATTATGGCGCTTATCAACACGTAATACGATTTGATTTGTATGCTCAGGATTGTTATCCCAAAGCAGTTTTTGCTGTACAGATAACAAAAAAGATGACGTCTCAAACCCCATATTTTGATCAGCAGGGATCATACGATTTCACCTTCTTGTGTAATTAGCTCAGCCATCGCAACATTGATTTTTCTTTTACCTTCAAAAGGGTCTCGTGCATGCGCAACCATCATATTATCAAGTAACACAACATCCCCTTTTTGCCAGTCAAAACGAACCGCTAATTGCTCATAAAGATCCAAGGTGTAACGTGCTATTTCATCACTTATTGGTGAGCCATCGCCAAAATACACATGCCTAGGTAAGCCTTCTTCACCTTTTATCGCGATAAGAGATTCTCTGACTTCATCAGGTAAAAATGCGCTGTGATGTAATTGGATTTGGTTAAAAAAGCTTTTTTCGCCACTGTCTGGGTGCAGCGTAACAGCTCGACGAATTTCCCACGTACGTAAGCCATCGTCTTCTAACCATTTAAAGTTAACGCCACTATTTATGCATTTCTCTTCTACTTCTTGACGAATTTCTGTTTTGAAAAAATATTGCCAGCTTACATCTAAATTTCGACTAAAATTACGTACATAACGTAAGTGTTTAGTTTCGAACATTTCTCTAATTTCAGGATCCATTTGACGATACACTTCACGGCAATCAACTATAGGCGTGTGTCCACCAACCGGTGAAGGGATCGCGCAGAAGAAAAGCTGACGTGTAGGCCATTTATAAAGATGCGAACTTTCATTATGAAAAAGAATTGGCTTATCATTTGGGTATGGCGTTGAATGGTAAATTTTCTTACCTTCTTTTTCTTTTGGTAAATCACCATAGTTACCAAATAATGTTGGACAAATACTTTGCGCAAACGCTTCAAAGTCAGGCCCTGTTTCAAGTGAAAAATCACGAAATAAAATAGCACCATGTAAGCTCAAATCTTTTAATATTTGCTCGCGTTCTAATTGCGCCCAGCCACAAGCGTCGACCTCTTTACTGGTTGCTCTAATAACTAATGGCATTGACTTATCACTAGATAATGGTTGTTTTTCAACTAAAGCAACCGGAGCTATTCTTTGCACAGATTTACTCTTGAACTTACCAAAGCCTGCTTTTTTCTTTTCTTTTCTTCGTTTATTTGTCAGCGCGAGTTCAGTAGCATCTGTCATAGTATATTCCTCCATCAACCTTGTCGGTTGAGCAATAATTTGAGTAAGTAAAAGTTGAAATTCTGAAGCCATTAGTTGCATTGTATTTTCACTATAAAGCGATGTAGCGTAGTGCCAGTCACCTTTAATCGTACCGTCTTTTTCGTGCATAAATAGCGACTGATCGAATCGACATACTTGTTCATCTATATCTACAGTTTCAATGGTTAACCCATCAAGTTTTAATGATGATGACTGTGCATTTTGTAAAACAAATAGCACCTGTACAAGAGGATTTCGTCCAGTATCTCGGGGCGGATTTAATTGTTCAACTAAGTGATGAAAGGGCATATCTTGATGCACCAATCCATTATGAACAGTGCCGTTAACTCTTTTGAGAAGTGAAATAAAATCAGGGTTCCCGTCTAGATTTGAGCGTAATACTAATAAGTTAACAAAGAAACCTATTAGATCACGTGTAGCACTTTGCTCTCTGTTAGCAACATCGGTTCCTATCACTACATCTGTTTTGCCTGTTTTTAAATGAATAAACAATTTAAAAACACTTAATAATAAAACAAACAACGTTACGTCTTGTTGCTCGGCTAATGCTTTAAGTTTTAATGTGGTTTCACGGTCAAGTTCAAAGCGCTGACAACGACCCGTTAAGTCTTGACGCTCTGGCCGTTCAAAGTCTGATTTAAATTCGGTTACTGACATATTATCTAACGTGGTTAGCCAATAACGCTCAAGTTCCTCCATACGACCTTGCTTAAGGTATTCACGTTGCCATACAGCGTAGTGACGATATTGCAATTCATCGATGTAAGTTAACTGTGTTTCGGCTGATTTTAACAACTGATGATAAGCAAGTGAGAACTCTTTTATAAGTACATCCATTGACCATGCATCAGCAATAATATGATGTAAGGTGAAGGTGATATATCGAGTACACGCTGTATTAATAGCTATATCAGCCAAAGCAGGTGATAACACAACTACATTGAATAAAGGCCCGTTTTCTAAATCAAAGACTTGATGCGCTTCATTACGCGAAAATTCGCACACGCTGTCGTCTTTTAAATCGCTCATCGGCCATGTTAACATTTGAATAGGTAACGCCATTTCAGGCTCAATGAACTGAATAGGTCCTGTATCTGATATTACAAAACGCGTGCGTAACGATTCATGACGTGCAACGACATGCTCCATCGCGCGTGCAAACAGTTGCGGATCTAGTTGCCCTGTTACGCGTATGGTTGCATGAATATTGTATAACCCTTTTTGCTTCTGCCATTGGTTAACCACCCATAAGCTTTGTTGTGCATATGACAGTGGAATACCTTGTTCATCCATTGCTAAATCAGCGTTCAATTGAACAGATAACGCATTACTTTGAGTGTTTATTAATAAATTATCTATTAAGTATTCACCCAGTAACTCTATACTTCCGTCTTTTAAAAACAACGTGATAGGTATATCTATGCTGGTACTTTTTTGTATTTCATGCTTTATGTCCAATGCACTGATTGAATCAAGCCCTAAAGACGTTAAAGATGAACTTGGATGAATACGATCAGTTTGGGTTTCCAAATGCTGAGAAAATACATTTATTAACCATACTTTTAACTGTTGTTTTTGCTCATCTAATGGTAAATCGTTAAGCTGCGCCATTAGTTTAGGCTGGTTCTGCTGTTCACTTGGCGCATCTAAAACAGTTTGGCTGTCATCAATGGGAGTCGATTGCTTGATCTGACTCAATAATCCATCAACGACTCTAGATGTAAAGTATGTACGTAAGCGTGACCAATCTACATTAACAATAGCTTTGTTTGCTGTGTTTCCGGCCATTGCCACTAATGCAGCTTGAGTATTTAATGGCTTTATACCCACTTGAGCCATGGCTTTGTTAACTAGTTCACTGGCTGCCATGCCATCACCTTGCCAAGGACCCCAATTAATACTCTGAGCTGGCAATCCACATTGACGACGATGCTGCGCTAACCAATCAAGGAAGTAATTAGCTGAGCTATAAGCAGTTTGACCTGTGTAACCCCACAATGAGGCGATTGAACTAAATAGTACAAAGTATTTAGGCTTAAGTGCCTGGCTGTATTCATGTAACCATAAAGCCCCTGATACTTTTGGGCTCCATACCTTATCAAGTTGCTGTGGGGTAATCTCATCAAACAACTGACTATCTGCGGCAATGCCTGCTAAATGAAAAATACCAGTTAATAACTCAGTACGCGATTCATCTTGTTCAATGTCATTAGGTAATTCACTAAAGAAAACTTTTACCTGCTCTTTATTTGCAACATCCAATGCTTTGCACAATACATGACAACCCTGCTCTTGCCATTTAGCTATTTGTACAGCAATATCTGACGTAATCGCTTGTTCGCCACGTCTACTGGTTATAATAAGCGTAGTGGCTCCCTCAACGACAAGATAATTAGCTAAGGCTAATCCGAGTGCACCCAAACCACCTGTAATAACAAATGCACCATTGCGTAACTGCCATGGTTGTTCGTTATCTTGAGGTAAAGATAGTAATCGAGGTACTTGTACTTCTCCATCACGAATCCTACATTCACTATCTACAGTGTGTGTATTTACGATTTTCAAGAGAGCCGAATGGTCCCTGCTATCGGATGCTGTAATACCTAGAGGTAAATCAATAATACAGCCTAGCTTATCGTTATACTCATGCACTAATGAGCGGATCGCTCCCCATAGCGGAGCGTATGTTAAACCTGTTTGCAAGTGTACTTCTTGATCAGTTTTACCCGCCAAAACATCAGCATGTAAATTAGGTACACTCATAAAAACACGACACGTATTAGGTAATTTAACCAACAAGGTTTGTAATATAGATACAACATGCTGAGCAGGTTGTAACAATACTGATTGATCGTTTACCTGCTCGTTAAATTCGATGACATCAGTAAAATATACCAATACATTTATGGGTGAATTAGCACTAAGTAGCGCTTCAAGACTCATTAACTGTTGTTCAATCACTGACTGGTTTATTAGTTTAATACATGCCATTGCTGCGTTTGATAATACCGAAGGTAACTCACCGGTATGGAAAATAACCAAAGGGGCTGACTGGTTTGTTTCACCCACAGTAATTGGTTGCCATTGAACCTGATACTGTAATCCGTCACCTGAGTCAGATTTTTGCAGTGTGCTTATCAACTTAGGAATAACTGCATGCAATAATGCTTGCTGCTCGGCGGTGAATGTTTCTTGTTTAATGAGTTTAGTTAACGCATCTGGTAAATCTTTTAGCAGGTTCGCTGATACAAGTGATCTTTGAGAGTTACTCGGTGTTAACCAGTAACTTTGTCGGTCAAAGCAATACCCTGGTACCGGTATTTTATTGCCTATCTTTGTTTCAGTTTGTATTTGAATCGCGGCCACGTTAATGTCACTTCCATGGCACCATGCTTGCGCCAAAATGTCTGCTATTCGTATACTATTTTGAGTGTATGTTTCAGCTATGTTTTGTGTATTGTTATTTTCACGCAATGTTGGAAAAGTACGCACCTTTAAAGACGTACAATGTTGTTTTGCTATACTTTTAACTAATGCGCTGAGTTGCGGTTTAGGACCTATATCAATAAAGAATAGCGTATTTTCATCATTCGTTACTTCATCAAAAATCGTGTGTAATGCTTGTTCAAACTGTACCGGTTTTACAATATGATCTCGCCAATAATTGCCATTAATATCGTCTTCAATAACTTGGCGACCTAACACAGTAGAAAACCAAGGCATTGTTGGCTTTTTATAAGTGATTAGCTCTGCAAAGCTATAAAATGACTCCGCCATATCAGACATCATACGTGAATGAAATGGGTGTGTAGTTAGTAATACTTGATTACGAATATCAGCTTTATCTAAGCTTTCTTTTAATGAGTGAATAACCTGTTGGTCACCTGAAAAAACCACTTGTCTCGCTGAATTTACAGCAGCAATATCAAATGCCCAAGTTGCTTGGTCTCCTATTAACGCTTCAACATCAACTAATGAACTTGTCACCGCTAACATAGTGCCCTGCACGCAACTCTGTGTTAGTAAACCGCGTTTTAATAACAAACTCAGGCCATCTTCTAAAGTGAATACATCACTGGCATACGCCACTGCATATTCACCCACACTATGTCCAATAACAGCAGATGGTTTAATACCCGCTGATTTAAGCAGTTTTACAATGCCAGTTTGTACAACATAAAGTGATACTTGTGCCCATAATGGTTGTTGTAAAGGCTCACTTAATGCAACACCGTCTTGATTGGAGGTATGCTCACCAAATAAAACATCTGTTAATTTATAGCTCAATAATTCACGGTTTTTTTCAATATCGATGTCGCTAAACTGTTTGTGTAAATGGCTTAATTGCGCTTCACAATAAAGAACATGTTCTTTAAATAGCGCCACATTGTTAAACAAATCGCTTGCCATATTATGATAAAGCGCACCTTGCCCGGTAAATAATAATATCGGATTAAACGGCTTAGCTGAGCCCGTGTGCTCAACATAATCAAGTGCTAGTACATCTTGTCTATTCACTGCGGCCAATGCACATAATTGATTAATTAGTTCATCTTTAGAGCTAAATCGTAGTGCCGCACGTAATACAAATTGGCTACGTGTTGAGCATACTCGTATTAAATGTTCTACATTACCGCCACTTTTGAGCCATTGTGCCCATTGTTTAGCTTGGCCTGTTAATGCACCCGATGTTTTTGCACTAATAAATACAAGAGGTAATGATCTCTCATCAACTTCAGTCGTTATGTCTACTTTTGAAGTCGTTTGGACTGGGGCAGCCCCAACGACAAAATGCACATTTGTTCCGCTCATTCCAAAAGCACTTACTCCAGCTAATGCTGGTAACACAGATGGAGCATTCGTATCAGCGTTCATGCTTTCTGGATTTAATAGTGTCGGCCATTTACAACTTTCATTAACTGGTTTAACGGCTAAACCTGACCAGTTAATATGTGCATTCGGTGAGGTAAAGTGTAGGTTTGCAGGTATTCTTTGATGCTTTAAACACAGTAATGTTTTTATCAATGCAGCACTGCCTGCAGCTGATTCTAAGTGACCTAAATTCGACTTTAATGCACCAAGCAATAATGGCGACTTTCGATCTTTAGCAATCACATCGGCCAAGGCATTTACTTCAATTGGATCGCCCAATGCAGTGCCTGTACCGTGTGTTTCAATATAGCTAATTTGATCAGCACTAACACCCGCCCGGCGTATAGTTTGTTTTAATAATTTACGTTGCGCTTGTCCGTTTGGCGCTGTTAGGCCATGACTTCGTCCATCTTGATTAGCGCTACTCGCTCGAATTACACCATGAATGGTATCGCCATCACGTTGTGCATCTGACAAACGTTTTAGCATAACTAATGAACAGCCTTCACTTCGGATGTATCCATCAGCATCGTCACTAAATGTACGACAACGTGATGTGGGAGATAGTGCTTGCATTGCCTCTAATGGCATATAGCTTTCTGGGTTAAGGATTAAGTTCACTCCACCCGCAATTGCTTGTTCACTTTCTCCCGACAAGATACTCTGACACGCTAAGTGAATACTATATGCCGATGAAGAACATGCTGTATCGACATGTAATGCTGGCCCTTGCGTACCTAAAAAATATGCAAGCCGCCCTGCTGCCGCACTGCGAGCTGTACCTAAACCAACACCTACTGCATTTGTCGTACGGTTTTCACTTTTATCAGCAAGGTGTGCATAATCATCCGTACTTGAACCTATAAATATCCCTATTTGACGGTTATGACATGCTTCAAGAGTTAATGATGCGTTTTCAAGTAATCGTATTGTTACTTCATATAATAATCGTTGTTGTGGATCTAAACAGGCTGCATCACGGGGTGAAATTTCAAAAAAACTCGGATCAAATTTGTCAACATCGGCTAGAAAACCACCTTGTATTTTTTCATCGCTTAATGATATTTCACGTTTGCGATTTTCAGGTACCATGCCTACCGCATCTCCCCCGTCATTAAGCCACTGCCAAAACTCTTGTGTTGATTCTATGTCGGCTTGACCATTGCCCGCAGGTAAGCGACAAGCCATACCAATGACAGCAATGTCTTCATCTTGCGTATTTACATTAGGATATTTTTGGTCTGCTTCTATTTCCTCACCAGAGAGGTGATTACATAACTCGCCTATCGTTGGATAATTCCATAAACTAACTGGGTCTATGTGCATGTCTAAATACTCAGAAAGCTCCGCAATTAAGGTAACCGCTGCAGCTGAATCCATGCCTAAATCAACAAATGCCGTTTTGTGAGATAATTGCTGCGTAGTTAATCCGTATCGATTAACTAAATAACTTACTAACCAAGAATGAATAATCGCTGAATCTGTAATCTCTGTACTGTGTTTATCGGTTTTTGCATGTCTATCCTTGTCAAATACATCTGCTGTTTTGTTTTTTTCTAAACGTGTTTTTCCCCCAATAAGCAAAGGAACTTGACCGACAATAGCATGTGAACCATCTAAGTATTTCTCTTTACTGGCGTAGTGTTGTATTTTTCCACTAGAAGTACGTGGTAAGGTCATTGGGCGTATAAACATTATATCTACAATGACTAAGTTAAGCTCTGTAGCTATACGACGACGTATAAGGCTCGCTAATTCATTAAGATCACAACGCTTGATCCCTTGGCGGCTAAGTTCTTGAACAATAACTAGCTTTTCTTCTATGCCATTTCCTGCAACACGCGGGTGCTCTATACTAAATGCCGCACATCCATCTGTTAGAATATGTTCATGACAATCAGTAATTAAGCTTTCTATATCTTGAGGGTAAAAATTACGTCCATTAAGAACGATCAAATCCTTACTACGGCCACTAATGTAAAGCTGTTCTTTTTGTAAAAAGCCTAGATCACCCGTTCTTAACCAAGGGCCTTCTCCGGTATTTAAATAAGCCTGAAAGGTTTGCTCCGTCAGTTTGTCTTTTTTCCAATAACCTTGCGCTACTGAAGGTCCTCGAACCCAGACTTCACCTATTTCTAAGTTATTACAACGTTGCTGTGTTTGCGGGTTAACAACACCAACCTCGTGATCGGTGCCTTGTGTGCCACAACTTACAAAAGAGATGCTCTGTTCGTTATTCTCAGTGGTTATAAGTTTACCTGCTTGCAGTGCGCTTGCCTCAACAGAAACCGATAATGTTAATGCATCACACTCTCCAGCGGTAACAAGCAAGGTTGCTTCGGCCATGCCATAAGCAGGATAAAAAGCTTGAGGCTTAAATCCTGTTACCGCAAACTTATTATTAAAATCTTCTATCGTTTGTTTACGCACTGGCTCTGCGCCAGATAACGCAATACGCCAATGACTTAAATTAAGTGTTTTAAGTTGTTCATCCGTTATTCTATCAATACAAAGTTGGTATGCGAAGTTAGGTGCGGCTGTTAATGATGCACCATGATCAGAAATAGCTTTTAACCAACGGTATGGTTTTTGTAAAAACGCAACCGGCTCCATTAAAAAGGCGTGCATACCCACATAGATTGGAGTGAGCAATCCTCCAATTAATCCCATGTCATGATAGGGGGGCAACCAACTTACAATAGACTCTTCTGGACGTAACGCAGATTTATTTTGAATAACTTTTAAGTTAGCTAATAAATTACTGTGGCTGACCATCACACCTTTTGGTGATCCTGTTGAGCCCGAGGTATACTGTAGAAAAGCCAACGACTCTACGTTAAATACCGGTTTTTTCCAAGTGTGTATTTCAGAGTCTGTAATATCATCGACGAGTATTAATTTAGGTGCAGTCATTGCCCCTAAATCAGTCTCTTTAATCACCTCAATAATAGACTCTTCATCACGTTTCTTAGTTAAAATAATACGCGAAGCACAATCTTTAATGAGTGCGCTTAACTTTCCACCATCACGACGTCTGTTGCCAATGGGATAAGAAGGAACGGCTATAGTGCCTGAATAAAGACAGGCAAAAAAAGCCGTAATGTAATCTAAATCAGGGGAGAACATAAGTAATACCCTGTCACCAGCTTGAGTATGTTGCTGTAACTTTACTGCTACAGCTTTAACGCGTTGTTCAAACTCAAAAAAAGTTAAACTATATTGTTCAATCTCACCTGAACGAAGAAATGTATATAGTAATTTTTCTGGTTGTTTAGCAACCTGCATTTGTAAAAGATCGACTAATGAAGTCACTGATAAAGGGCACAGTTCAGTTTTCACGCCAGATTTACTCCGTACATTAAATTATGTTATGCAAAGGGATAAGTTAAGTGAGCGGATATACATATGACCCACGAATTCATATGATTTCAGCAATTACACTGTTATAAAACCAACCCTACAGATGGATGTTCACACTTGAGTAATAATCGCTCATAAAATATGAAAAACTAAATACATATTTATGCGTCAGCATGCAGAGGTTAGCCCTGCATGCTGTGATTTTTCTGTGTAATCAGCTAAATTTCAAAATCTACTGATAAGGTTGCTTTTGTGCCATTGCCAACAAAAACAGACTGAGAAGTATACGAACCTGAATACCAACGTTCATCCGTTACGTTGTCTACTTTTAGTCTCACTTTTACATTGTTGTCGAATTGATATGTGGCCATGACATCAACCAATGTAAAATCAGGTAAATCAAAGCTATTCGCGTTATCAACTGGACGTTCACCAACATAATTCACGCCAAGAGAAAGGCTTAGCCCTTTTTTACCCATTGCTTCAAGGTCATAACGAAGCCACACTGCACCACTGCTATCAGGCGTACCACGAGCGCTGTTGCCGATCGTTTCCGGTCTATCATCATCTTTTTCTATTTCAGCGGTGAAGTCAGAATAGTTAGCGCTAATTACCCAATGCGGTGTCATACGGCCAAGTATGCTTGCTTCAAAGCCTTTACTGCTAATTTCGTCGATAACGTTGGTTACGTTAAACGACGATACATCCAAAACACCTGTTTTAAGGATGTCAAAATAAGCAATTGAAGCGGTTAAGTCTTCGTCTATATTCCACTTAATACCGTATTCTTGACCACTAGATTCAATGACACTGGCTTCATTAGCGACAATGCTTACATCAAATTGTTGTCCGTAGCTTGCGTATAACGAAACATCTTCAACTGGTGAATATAAAATGGCTGATTTTGGTGCAAACGTGTCTTTAGATTGGCTATCATCTAAGCTATTAAATGCAAAATCATTGGCAGCAAAGGTAAGTATATTCAAGCTTTTACCGACTACATCATAAGTATGATGGTCAAACCTAGCACCCAGTACTACTTGCCACTGATCATTAAAGCGAATTTGGTCTTGTACATAAAAGCCTGTTGATACAATGTCAGTTTTAAATTGGTTTAATACAACATCGTCTGTATATTCAAACTGATTATTTAAGCCAGGTATAGCTGAAAGTGCAGTAGGTAAGATAATCTTTGTCGCATTTTGCGGATTAAAGGGATCAACATGCGAGGCTAAACTGTAGTTTACTAGTGCAGGGTTAACAGCACGTAGTGTTTGGCGTAAAAACTCGTTGTAATGTATACGCTCATCCCTGTCGACTTTGCGCTGATTAACATTAAAACCGAACAATAAACCATGCTCAGTACCAAATGCATCAATCTCTCCTATTAAATTAATATCTAAGTTTAACTCGTCTTTGATATCATCAGCAGAACTAAAGGTACGATAAATACGTGAATTAGTATCATTTAACCACACTGCAGGTGAATTTAATGCACTTTGAAAATTTTCAGTAAATGGGTTATATAACTCGTCATCAGTATCATCATGACCTAAGCGAAACTTACTGACCAGTGCCCAATCATTATCGATAAACCACTCATGAGTTAGTTGAAAAGTATAGATAGCAGTTTCTACATCGGTTCCACCACCTAAGTAAGTGTTATTTGATAAAACAGAAATATCTCCATCTATCGCAGCAATGCCCTGATCGCGTGTACGCGTAGAGCTATTAAACTCCATTTCAGCGGTGATTTTTTGTGATTCATTAATTTGATAGATTACGGCTGGTGCGATGAATACGCGATCGGTTTTCACTTCATCACGGTAACTTTGTGCGTCATTTATTTCAACATTTAGACGAAATTGAAGGTCTTCACTTACCTTCTTATTATAGTCGATATTAAGTTGATAAAAATCATCGCTAGCCAGTGCAAAAGATAAATGTGTAAAATCTTCTTTTTGAGGTTTCTTCGTGATTAAGTTAATAATACCACCGGGTTCACCACGCCCATAAAGAGCAGAGCTTGAACCTTTTAATATTTCAATTTTTTCAATATTTGCTAATGACGGAAAAGAAAATCCTTGGCTCACTTCACGTAAGCCATTTTTCAAAATACCACCGCTGTTTTCATTAAGACGAAAGCCCCTAATATTAGTATGGCCTAATGGATCAACAATATTAACTGACGGAGAATTTCGGTATACGTCGTCTAATTGTAAAGCCAACTGGCTATCTATCAGTGCCTGATTTACAACATCAACAGGTTGAGCTATATCCAAGTTATTGGTGTAGGTTTTTGTAGCTGAAGAAGCAAAGTCATTACGATATTCACCTGATGTGATTTTACCTACAATGGTTAAATGCTCAATGTCGTCATTCGAAGATGCTTCTTTAGTAACACTTTCATTCGCATAAGCACTTGATAAGCCTAATGCCATGGTGACCGCAAACGCTAATTTTTTTTTACTATATAAATTTACTGATTTTTTACTGTTCCTGTTAGACATCTATAACAACTTTTAATATAAACGATAATTGATTGCATTTAGATTACCATTCAGTGAGGTGTTATACAATAACCTGTAACGAGTTAATTGGTTAAATTTTTACAATCTGAACATGGATGTAAACTGTTTAACAAAACAGATTAAATATTCAGATTCATTAAGTGGAATTAAATTAATTGACAACATTCCGCAGCAATTGAAGTTCATTCAGTTATTTTGTTCATTGGCGTGATCATGAAGCACCGTTGTCAGCTAAATTATAAAGCGTCGCTATTTAAGATCCAAACAGGTGTAAAATCTTGTTTTTCTTTTATGATAGTCCGGTAATACATCCACCTTTTTCTCGAATGGTTAGTACGTTGATCCCATTCATCCGTTGAAATAACCACAGCATTATTGGTTTGCTTGTCGCTTTACCTACTTGGTTTAATACCGTTTCGTTTTCCTTTTTTAGGGGGTCCCTTATTTAATATTATCCTGAGTTATAAAGCATCAAACAGAGTGTCATTATCATCATGAGCGCATTGATACGCTCTGGCTTTTTCAAAAAAATATTGTTGAGATGAAGTTGTGGATCTTTAATGAAACGAAAGCCTCTTTCTACACCTTGCTGCTCTTTATAGCTAGCGAGTAATGTGGCTAGCTCCATGCCTTGATTAGTCAGGTCGTTCGTTGACAAGATAAATAGACCTAATTTATTTCTGCTCGGTCTTTGTTTTATTCACAGGAGCCAAGTGTTATGTGCAACTCATAATGCAAAATTGACGGTTGCTTACCTGCCTTGGGTCGTCCTCGCCCCGTAAATTTATTTATAGGGACAAGGTGATAATCCACTTTGTGGTATTTAAGCTTCTTTTCAAAGGCAATAGCTGCTCGCTGTGAGGTTTCCCGCTTGTTAGCTTGCTCTCAATAGTGATCCCCATGATAGGGCGATTATCCCGCAAGGTCAGTACCATGAAGAATGCTTTGAAATACCTCACTTTGATATCCATATTTGTCGTAAAATAATCGAATATCAAGCGCAAGTGTGGGTCAACGAAAAAGGTCAACGCTTTGTTGCTCCCTTTCCTGATGGCGTTATTAAGGAGGTACAATATCGAAAAACGGTTAAAGCCCATGCTGTGCGTAATACTATGATGCCGATCGGTGAATAGTTTAATAAATCCCATAGCCTTTACTGG
>SPKZ01015877.1_pt1 | contig 38199 bp, 36 predicted proteins | sample 2456571 | NCBI WGS metagenome assembly SPKZ01 (sample SAMN11192286, study PRJNA482655) | marine metagenome | biome: ENVO:00000447; feature: ENVO:00000244|ENVO:00000211|ENVO:00000569|ENVO:00002023; material: ENVO:00002151; isolation source: ocean water from marine abyssalpelagic zone ...
GAGGAGTTTTACCGTGGATATTCAGCAAGCATTGGCGCAGGTCGTCGAAGGCGAGTCACTCTCAAGGGAGCAGATGGCAGCCGTGATGCACCAGGTAATGTCCGGTGATGCGACGGACGCGCAGATTGGCGGACTCCTGGTGGCACTGCGTATCAAGGGTGAGACAATCGATGAAATTGCCGGCGCAGCCGGGGTGATGCGTGAGCTGGCCACGCCGGTTTCCGTGCCGCAGGACAATCTGGTTGACCTGGTGGGTACCGGTGGTGACGGCGCAAATCTGTTTAATGTCTCTACTGCTGCGACCTTTGTTGTGGCTGCGGCCGGTGCCCGTGTGGCCAAGCACGGCAATCGCTCAGTCTCCAGCACCAGCGGCAGCTCTGACGTGCTTGAGGCTCTTGGTGTGCCGCTGGATTTAGCGCCGGATCAGGTCGAACGCGCCATCAATGAAGTTGGCATGGGTTTTATGTTCGCCCCTACCCACCACAGCGCCATGCGCTATGCGGTTGGCCCGCGACGCGAATTGGGCTTGCGCACACTCTTCAATGTGCTTGGACCCCTCACGAATCCTGCCGGGGTTAAGCGTCAGGTACTGGGGGTTTACTCTCCAGAGCTGTGCGAGCCCATGGCGCATGCTCTGCAGGCGCTGGGCAGTGAGCACGCCATGGTGGTCCACTCTGATGACGGCCTGGACGAAATATCTATCGCAGCATCTACTCAGGTCAGTGAGTTGAGAGATGGCTGCATTACCAATTATCGCATCGCGCCAGCGGACGTTGGCATTGCCCAGCAGAGCCTTGAGGGCTTGGGTGTCGACAGCGCCCGGGCTTCGGCCAGCCTCATCCGAAATGCGCTGAAGGGCAAAGACGATGATGTTTCAAAGCGCGCCGCTGCGCTGATCGCAATAAACGCTGGCGCCACTATCTATGTCAGCGGTATCGCGGCCACACTTGCCGATGGCGTGGATATGGCTGAAGACCTGATGGCATCGGGTCAGGCCGCTGAAAAGCTCAAGGCCTTCGTGGATTTCACGCAAATGATGCGGGGCCTGTCCTGAATGGCTAATCCGCCGACCATTCTGCGCAAGATCATTGACCGCAAGTATGAAGAAGTCGCTGATCGTGTTGCGCAGACGCCTCTGAGTGAACTTGAGAAGGCGATTGCTGCACAAACACCTGTGCGTGGTTTCGCCACGGCCATGAGGGCGTCGCTGCATGCGGGTCGTTCGGCGGTGATTGCCGAAGTGAAAAAGGCGTCGCCCAGTAAAGGCGTGATTCGCGAGCAGTTTTTCCCCGCCGAAATAGCGGCCAGCTACGAGCGCGGCGGTGCCAGTTGCCTGTCAGTGCTGACGGACGTCGATTTCTTTCAGGGCGGCGATGCCTATCTGCAGCAGGCTAGGGCAGCCTGCGCTTTGCCTGTTTTGCGTAAGGACTTCACCGTCGACCCTTACCAGGTGGTTGAGGCGAGAGCGATAGGGGCCGATGCTATTTTGCTCATCGTTGCGGCACTGGAGCAATCGCAGATGGTGGAGCTGGCGGCCACCGCCGCAGAGTGCGCCCTTGATGTGCTGGTTGAAGTCCATGACCGCGCAGAGCTGGATCGTGCGCTGGAACTGGACACGCCACTGGTGGGTATCAATAACCGGGATCTGCACAGTTTCGATACGTCGTTGGACACCACGTTCTCACTCCTACCCCACATCCCCGAAGATCGTATTGTGATTACCGAGAGCGGAATTCACACAGCCGATGATGTCGCTGCCATGCGAGAGCATAATGTTAATGCGTTCCTGGTGGGGGAGGCCTTTATGCGGGCCGAGGAACCCGGCGATAGGTTGCAGGAGCTGTTCTTCGCCCGCTAAGCAACGGCTGTGCGGGATGCTAACGCGTCCCGAACACCACCATTGTTTTTCCGGAGACCGATACCAGCCCATCCTGCTCGAGCGTTTTCAGCACCCGGCCTGCCATCTCTCGGGAGCATCCTACGATCTTGCCCAGCTCCTGACGCGTGATCTTGATCTGCATGCCATCCGGGTGGGTCATGGCATCCGGCTCTTTGCACAGATCCAGCAGGGTCTGGGCGATGCGGCCTGACACATCGACAAAGGCCAGGTTCTTCAATTTTCGCGTGGTTGCTCGCAGCCGATTGCCCATCTGTCGCGCGATCGCAAACAGGATGTCCGGGAACTGGTCCTTGATCTCATGAAACTTCTCGTAGGAAATCTCGGCGACTTCGCAGGCTGTCTTCGCCTGAATAATAGCGCTTCGGGGGTTGTCCTCTTCTTCGAGATCAGGGAACAAGCCCATCTCGCCAAAGAAATCCCCAGTGTTGAGGTAGCTAACTACCATCATGTGGCCTTTCTTGTCTTGCTCGTCTTCAATCATGACTGAAACGGAGCCGTCGAGCATGAGGTAGAGGGACGAGCTTGCCTCGCCCTGGCGCAGGATGACGCTCTTGGCTTGGTACTCCTTGCGTTCGCAGTGACGCAAAAAGTTGTCCACATTGGGTATGGCGTTTACCAGTTGTGGTTTAAGCACGTTGTCGCCTCTATCCTGTCCAAGCGGTTTCGATTCTACCCCAGCGCGGGAGTGAGTAAAACGCCGGGGCCTGTGCTAACCTCGCCGGCCCCTAATGTCTCTCGCAGGAATGACCATGCAGGCAACAGTAAAGTGGATGGACGGTGCCATGTTTATTGGCGAGTCCGGCAGCGGCCACTCCGTGGTCATGGATGGCCCCGAGGATCTCGGTGGACGGAATATGGGTTTCAGGCCCATGGAAATGTTGCTGTTGGGTACCGGTGGCTGCTCAATCTACGATGTGATGAGCATGTTGAAGAAGTCTCGTCAGCAAGTGACTGATTGCCGGGTGGAGGTGCAGGCAGAGCGCGCCGATCAGGTGCCTGCGGTGTTTACCCGAATCAATCTGCACTTCGTTGTGACCGGCATTGCTCTGAAAGAGTCACAGGTAAAGCGCGCCGTGAGCCTGTCGGCTGAAAAGTACTGCTCCGCTTCCATCATGCTGGGGGCTGCGGGCGTTGAAATCAGCCACAGCTACGAAATCGCAGAGGCCCATACGGGCCAGGATTGAATGCGGCGCTACAGCCAGTAACTGCTGCGAGTCATTACCTGCGACACAACCGACATGGCGTCCTTCACCGGGCGGGGGAAGTCACTACCACCCGCGGCCAGTGCGTTTTCGCCGTGCCGCTGTTCGTCCTCCAGCATCTTCTGCAGGATGAGCTGTGACTTCCTGTCGTCGTCTGGCAGCTGCTTAAGATGGTCCTTGAGATGCTTGCAGACGCGCTCTTCCGTCGCCGCCACAAACCCCAGTGATACCTTGTCGCTGATGGCGCCCGCAGCAGCGCCCAGTGCAAATGACAGCCCGTACCAAGCGGGGTTGAGGGCGCTGGGCCTTGATCCCAACTCCTTGAGGCGCTCTTCGCACCACACCAGGTGGTCCACCTCTTCAGCGGCGGCCTGTTCCATTTCTTCGCGAACCTCAGGAAGGCGGGCCGTCAGTGATTGCCCCTGATACAGCGCCTGTGCACAAACCTCCCCCGTGTGGTTAACCCGCATGAGCCCTGCCACGTGTCGGCGCTCGGTATCAGGCAGTTCAGTATCTGCGTGACCGTCAGCCGGCGAAGGGCGTGCCGCGGTATTGCCGCGGGCGCCTAGTGTCCGCAAAACGGTATCCGCTTCGCCGAGCAGTTTGTCCAGAAGTGTCAGTTGCCGCTGGCCCATGGTGATTACCGATTGTCAGGTGTCTTGACTATAGCGCTCGATGGCCCGCCATCCAATGTCGCCGCGCATCACACAGCCGTCCCAGGTAATGTCCTCAGCCGCGGCGTAGCATGCTTCTTGCGCAGCTTTGATATTGTCACCCAGCGCTGTCACACACAGAACACGGCCGCCGTTGGTCACGATTGCCTCATCAGCCTGTGCGGTTCCTGCGTGAAATACCTTGATGTGCTCTGGTTGGGGCTCATCCAGTCCAGCGATGGGCTGGCCTTTGTCGTAGCTGCCGGGGTAGCCGCCCGCGGCCAGCACCACACCCATGGCACAACGCACATCCCAGTTGGCCTCGGCAGTGTTCAGATCACCGGACAGGGCTTGCTGGCACAATGACACCAGATCGGAGTTCAGCCGCATCATGATGGGCTGGGTTTCCGGGTCACCAAAGCGACAGTTGTACTCGATAACTTTTGGCTGCCCGTCAGGGGTAATCATCAATCCCGCGTAGAGGAAGCCCGTATAGGCATTGCCTTCGGCGGCCATGCCCTCGACGGTGGGTAGAATCACCTGCTCCATAATGCGCTGGTGCACGGATGCGTCGACTACCGGGGCGGGAGAATACGCGCCCATACCGCCGGTGTTGGGGCCGGTATCACCCTCGCCGATGCGCTTGTGATCCTGGCTGGTGGCCATCGGCAATACGTTCTTGCCATCTGCGATAACGATAAAGCTGGCCTCTTCGCCTTCCAGGAATTCCTCGATCACCACACGGCAGCCTGCATCGCCAAACGCGTTGCCGGATAGCATGTCCCGTACCGCTTCTTCTGCCTGCGCCAGGGTCTCCGCGACGATCACGCCTTTGCCGGCAGCCAGGCCATCCGCCTTAACCACAATAGGCGCACCTTGCTCACGCAAGTACGCCAATGCTGGCTCCAGCTCGGTAAAGTTGCCGTAGGCCGCGGTAGGAATATTGTGCCGGGCCAGGAAGTCCTTGGTGAAGGCTTTGGAGCCTTCTAGCTGTGCAGCGCCCTTGCTGGGTCCAAAACACGGCAGACTCTTCTCGGCGAAGAAATCTACAATGCCGTCCACCAATGGGGCTTCGGGGCCCACTATGGTCAGGCCGCAATCATTGCTTTCAGCGAAGTTCGCCAGGGCGGCGAAGTCCATCACGTCCAGCGCGACATTTTCCAAGCCTGATTCCAGTGCCGTGCCGGCATTGCCCGGCGCCACGTACACTGTATTAACGCTGGGCGATTGCGCCGCTTTCCATGCCAGTGCGTGCTCGCGCCCGCCGCTGCCAATAACCAGTACATTCATATCAGTGCCTGAAGTGCCTCATACCGGTGAACACCATCGCCATGCCGTGCTCGTCGGCTGCGGCGATGACCTCGTCATCGCGAATAGAGCCGCCGGGCTGGATCACCGCAGCAATGCCGCGCTCACCGGCGCTGTCGATGCCGTCGCGGAAGGGGAAGAAGGCATCAGAGGCCATGACCGAGCCGCGAACAGCCAGTCCTGCGTGCTCGGCTTTGATGGCCGCTATACGAGCGGAATTTACCCGACTCATTTGCCCCGCGCCGACGCCAACAGTCTGGCCGCCGCTCGCGTAAATGATGGCATTGGATTTAACGAACTTCGCGACTTTCCAAGCAAACAGCAGGTCGTTCCACTGCCCATCGGTAGGCGCCACTTTGGTGACTACCTTCAGGTCTTCGCGGTTGACCATTCCCAGGTCGCGGTCCTGTACCAGCAACCCACCATTGACCCGCTTGTAGTCCATTGCCGGCAGACCCAGACCCCACTCTCCACAGGCCAGCAGGCGCACATTCTTCTTCTCTGCCACCGCAGCCTGTGCCTCAGCGCTCACGCTGGGCGCGATAATGACTTCCACAAACTGACGCTCAACGATCGCCATCGCGGTGGCCGCATCCAGCTCCCGGTTGAACGCGATAATGCCGCCAAAGGCAGACTCTGGGTCTGTTTCAAAGGCCAGATCGTAAGCCTTGCCAATCGTCTCGGCCACAGCCACGCCGCAAGGGTTCGCGTGCTTGACGATCACACAGGCGGGCGCGTCAAAGTTCTTCACACACTCCAGCGCAGCGTCGGTATCGGCAACGTTGTTGTAAGACAGTTCTTTACCCTGAAGCTGGGTCGCGGTAGCAATACCAGCCTCCGCCGGGTTCGCTTCCACATAGAACGCGGCCTTCTGGTGAGGGTTCTCGCCGTAGCGCATTTCCTGTGCCTTGAGGAACTGCGTGTTAAAGGTGCGGGGGAAGTCGGCAGAACCACCGGGTACCTGTCGGCCAAAGTAATTGGCGATGGCGCCGTCGTAGGCTGCCGTGTGCTCGTAGGCCTTAATGGCAAGATCGAAACGCGTCGCCAGACTGGTAGCGCCCGCATTGTTGCTCATTTCATCGATGATGGCGCCGTAATCGTCGGCATTCACCACAATGTTCACAAAGCGGTGGTTCTTGGCCGCTGCGCGCACCATGGTGGGCCCACCGATATCGATGTTCTCAACGGCGTCTTCCAGCGTGCAGTCTGGTTTGGCGACTGTGGCTTCAAAGGGGTAGAGGTTCACCACAACCATATCGATGGCGTCGATCTTATGCTCGGCCATCACGGCATCGTCCTGGCCCCGACGGCCGAGGATGCCGCCGTGCACTTTGGGGTGCAGGGTTTTTACCCGCCCGTCCATCATTTCCGGGAAGCCCGTGTAGTCGGAGACTTCCGTCACGGCAATGTTATTTTCCTTGAGTAGCCGGTACGTACCGCCGGTGGAGAGCAGTTCCACACCCAGATCGGTGAGCTGGCGGGCGAATTCTACGATGCCGGTTTTATCAGAGACGCTGATCAGCGCCCGCTTAACCGGTACGAGATTGGTGTCGTTCATTGCGCGGGACGTTCCTTACTGGTTGCGGGGGTCTATCAGATCGTAGCGTTTCAGCTTTTTGCGCAGCGTGCCGCGGTTCAGGCCCAGCATGACGGAGGCCTTTGTCTGGTTGTTGCGCGTGTAGTTCATGATTTCCTTCAGTAACGGCTCTTCAATTTGCGACAGCACCATGTCGTAGAAATCGGTGGTCATCTGTCCGTCCAGTTCATCGAGGTATTGACGAACAGACGCTGAAACTGCGTCTCGGAGGTGGTTGGGGGAAACATCCTGCCGCAGAGTCTGAAGACCCTCATCGTTGGCGGCGGTGTGCTCGGCCAGTGTTTCAGCCTTGGTCATGCTGCAATGTCCTCGTGCAAAAGTGTGGTTTGAATGTGGTTGATCATGTTCAGTTGGTCGTCTGCCTCGCCCAGCGCGTTGAACCGCTTGCGCCAGTCACCACTCACTGGAAGGTGTTGCAGGTACCATCCCGTGTGCTTGCGCGCGATGCGCACGCCCATGAAATCGCCGTAAAAATCGTGCAGTGCGCGCAGGTGTCCGCGCATGATGTCGAACCGCGCACTCAAACTGGGTGCGGGCTTGTGCTCACCCCGTGTCAGGTAATGGGCGATCTGGCCGCACAGCCAGGGTTGGCCCTGGGCACCTCGGCCAATCATGATGCCGGCCGCTCCCGTGTAATCACGTACGCGCGCGGCTTGCTCGGGGCTGGTGATATCGCCATTGGCGAAAACGGGAAAGCTGGTGGCCGCGACAATGGCAGCTATGGTGTCGTACTCCGCTGTGCCATTGAATTTATCGGCGCGAGTGCGCCCATGGACAGCTAGCGCCTGAATGCCCGCTTGTTCCGCAATACGTGCGATGGCAACGCCATTGCGTGCCTCTGGCGTACTGCCAGTGCGTATTTTCAGGGTGACGGGCACGTCGACGGCAGTGACAACCGCATCCAGTATGCGAGCAACCAGCGCCTCGTCGGCCAGCAACGCAGAGCCCGCCGCCTTCTTGCAGACTTTTTTTGCCGGGCAACCCATATTGATGTCGATGATCTGAGCGCCCTGACCCACGTTGTATCGGGCAGCCTCTGCCATGGTGGCGGGGTCATTGCCCACAATCTGTACCGAGCGAGGCTCGGCCTCGCCATCGTGTCGACTACGCAGCAGGGTTTTGCGCGACTCCCTCAGGGTAGGATCCGCAGTGACCATTTCTGATACCACCAAGCCTGCCCCCTGTTCGGCGCACAGGCGTCGAAACGGCAGGTCGGTGACGCCGGCCATAGGGGCCAGCGCTACAGGGTTTGGCAGGGCATACGGCCCGATCTGCAGCATGGTAGAAATGGTCTGAAAAAAGAGGCGGTATCATACTCGACCGCCCTCGGCTGTTGAAGCCGATTGCGCAAAAAATCGTCAGTTTTTGCGCCCGATCAGGCATGCCCAGCCCTCGCGCTCAGCCGCAATCGTCAGTTCCAATTCAGGCCTGTAGTGGGTGATGATGTCTTCAGCCTGGGAGCTGAGAAGCCCCGCCAGCACCAGGGTGGCGCCGGGGCTCATCAGCGGGAGCAGAGTGTCCTTCAATGCCAGAAGGGGCCCAGCCAGAATGTTAGCCAGTACCAGATCGCACCGGGCGTTCCACGCCTCGATGTCAAACTCCCCCGGCAGTGCCACGGTTACCTGAGGGTCGGCGATGCCATTGCGCGCCGCATTGTCAGCGGTTGCGATCAGGGCCTGGGGATCATTATCAACGCACAGGGCATCTCGTGCCCCGAGTTTCAGTGCCGCTACCGCGAGAATGCCAGAGCCGCAGCCGTAATCCGCGACCTGAAGTCCCTCTGGGCTTATGCCGTCCAAGGCCTCCAGGCAGAGAGCGGTTGTGGGGTGGGTGCCAGTGCCGAAGGCCAGGCCCGGATCCAGCAACAAGTTAACGGCTGTAGGGTCGGGTGGCTCCAGCCACGAAGGGCAAATCCAAAGGCGCTCACCGAACTGCATGGGCTGGTAGTGTTGCATCCATTCCCGCTCCCAGTCTTTGTCCTCCAGGATTTCCACGCGCTGATTACTGCCGTCCAGCAGATCCTCAGGCAGTTCTGCCAGAACCCGGTCCATGTCACTATCGGCCGGGTAAAGTGCGGTGAGTCGTGTTTGGTTCCAGAGGGGCGTTTCGCCCACGGCCGGCTCCAGCACAGGTTGGTCAGCATTGTCTTCCAGCGTGACGGCTACGGCACCGGTGGCGAGTAGAGCATCTTCGAGCGGTTCTACGCAGGCTGGACGGGTGTCCAGGCGCAGCTGCAACCATGTCATGAACGCGAGTCTTCCAGTTTGCTTTCGAGGTAGTGAATGCTGACTCCGCCCGCCTGAAAGGCGCGATCAATCACCAGTTCACGGTGCAGCGGGGTATTGGTCCGTATGCCTTCGACAATCAATTCGTCCAGCGCCTGGCGCATCCGTGCCAGCGCCACCTCGCGGGTTTCCCCGTGACTAATCACCTTGGCGATCAGGCTGTCGTAAAAGGGCGGGACGCTGTATCCGTCGTACAGGTGTGAGTCCACGCGTATGCCTGGCCCTCCGGGGGCATGGAAGGTGGTCACTTTGCCGGGTGAGGGGAGGAAGTTTTGCGGATCCTCGGCGTTAATCCGGCACTCAAAGGCATGCCCCGTGAAGGTCACGTCATCCTGCGCAAACGACAGCGGCATACCACTGGCAATGCGCAGCTGTTCCTTCACGATATCAATGCCGGTAATCAGTTCGGTCACCGGATGTTCCACCTGCACCCGGGTGTTCATCTCAATGAAGTAAAAGCCGCCGTCTTCGTACAGGAACTCGAAGGTACCAGCACCGCGATAGCCGATCTCAATGCAGGCGCTGACGCACGCCTCTGCGACCTGTTGGCGCAGGTGTTCGTCGATATCTGGCGCTGGCGCTTCTTCCAAGACCTTCTGGTGTCTGCGCTGCAGGGAGCAGTCACGATCACCCAGATGGATGGCGTTGCCTTGGCCATCGGCGATAACCTGGATCTCCACATGCCGGGGCTTTTGCAGAAATTTCTCCAGGTAGACGACGTCCGAGCCGAAGGCTGCAGCTGCCTCGCTCTGGGTTACCTGTACTGAATTGATCAGTGCCGCTTCGTTGTGAACCACGCGCATACCACGCCCGCCACCACCTGCCGCTGCTTTGACGATTACCGGGAATCCGATGCGCCTGGCGATTTCCAGCGTGCGTTCGTCGTCGTCAGTGAGTGGGCCGTCGGAGCCAGGTACCGTTGGCACGCCCGCTTTTTTCATGGCATCAATGGCTGATACCTTGTCGCCCATCAGTCGAATGGTATCCGCCGTCGGGCCGATAAAAGTGAATCCGCTTTTTTCCACCTGGTCGGCAAAATCGGCATTCTCGGCCAGGAATCCGTAGCCAGGATGGATTCCCTTGGCATTGGTCACCTCCGCCGCACTGATAATTGCCGGCACATTCAGGTAGCTTTCCGTGGACGGCGCTGGGCCAATGCACACAGATTCATCTGCCATCTTGACGTGCATCAGCGCTTCATCAGGTTTTGAGTGAACTGCCACCGTGGCAATTCCCATTTCTTTACAGGCGCGCAGAATACGCAGTGCTATCTCACCGCGATTGGCGATGAGCACCTTCTCTAGCATAGGCATTGGCGAATCTCCGGGCTGTCGGGCTAGTCGTTAAACGATGCTGACCAGTGGTTGGTCAAACTCCACCGGTTCGCCGTTTTCCACCAGAATCGCCTCGACGGTGCCAGCCTTGTCGGCTTCGATCTGATTCATCATCTTCATGGCTTCAACAATGCACAGAACATCACCAACTTTGACCGTCTGGCCAACCTCAACAAAGGATGGGGCGCTGGGCGAGGGTGCACGGTAAAAGGTGCCGACCATGGGCGAGATGACCTGGTGGCCAGAGGTGGTCTGCGCGGGTGCTGCCGCCTCAGCCGCGGGGGCTGGTGCAGCGGGTGCGGCTACCGCCGGTACCGGTGCAACGGGCGCCGGCATCGGTGCTGCCATAGGCTGTGGAACGTAGCCGGGTACGGCCTGGCTGGCACCACTGTTGCGGCTGATACGGACAGCCTCCTCACCCTCTTTGATCTCGATTTCGTCGATGTTGGATTCCTCCAACAGTTCGATCAGTTTCTTGACCTTGCGAATATCCATGTGCGTTTCCTCAGTGAGTGCGGATCACTGGTCCAGTTGGTTGATGGCAGCTTGCAGGCCCAACTCGTAGCCCTGCGCACCCAGCCCGCAGATCACGCCCACGGCCAGGTCAGAAAAGAAGGAGTGCTGGCGGAACTCTTCCCGCGCATGCACGTTGGACAGGTGTATCTCGATAAACGGGATGGCAACGGCAGCCAGGGCATCGCGCAAGGCGACACTGGTATGGGTAAAGGCGGCCGGGTTTATCAGGATGAAATTGACACCCTCATGACGCGCATCCTGCACACGTTCGACCAGTTCGTACTCGGCATTACTCTGCATGCTCAGCAGGTGGTGACCGCGCTCGCGTGCTATCTCTTCCAGTCGTGCATTGATGTCGTGCAGCGTGGTATGGCCGTAAACCTCGGGCTCGCGTTCACCGAGCAGGTTCAGGTTGGGGCCATGCAAAACGAGGATTGATGCCATGGGAGTCGCCGACGGTGTATTGGTTATTATCTGCGCGAAGTGTGGACCATAAAATAGTGCCTGTCTAGGCGGAATGTAAATTTTTGGATTTTGGCTGCATTTCGCAGCCGATTTGCAGAAGATCGGACGTTTTTAGACGTTTGCGCCTTTTTCTAAGCGCGATCGCAGCCGATGTTGCATCGGCTGCTAAATGTATCTATCTTGCTTCGAAATTGCTCTAGTTTGCGGTGACTAGCTCGGAACTGACCGAAACAGCCTCCAAAGCCTCCAAAACCACTGCTGAGCTCAGTATTTGGGGTAAGAGCAGTGGCGGCTGATCAGGTTTACCGGAGTACATCAGGTAAAGGGGGATACCGCTGCGACCGTGGCTCTCGATGAACTTCGCAATGTCGGCGTCGTAGTTCGTCCAGTCTGCCACCATGTAGGTAACGCCGTGGGCTTCGAAGGCGGCTCGCATGTCATCCGTGAACAGCACAGCCTGCTCATTGGCGATGCAGGTGATGCACCAATCGGCCGTCACGTCCACGAAAACCGGCTGGCCATTATCGCGGTGCTCGCGCAGCGCCTGCTCTGACCACGCCACCGTACCCTCAATGGATGAGCCCGCACTGCCCGGGTTTGGTGAGCGCCAACTACCCATGGCAATGGCCAGAGCCACCAATGCAATCGACACCACTTGCTGCCAGCGTCCCCGGTGCCATAGCCAGAGACCCAACGTCAGCACCAGTGCCCCGCCGATGGCTACTGTCATCGTGTCTACGCCGGTTTGGCGTCCGGCCACCCAGAATAACCACAGAGCAGTGGCATACAGGGGGAAGGCCAGCGCCTCCTTAAGTGTTTCCATCCACGCGCCGGGTTTGGGCATCAAACGCCGGGCAAGAGCGCTGTGTGCCAGCAGCACCATGGGTGCCGCCATTCCTGCGCCCAATGCCGCGAATACGGTCAGGCCCACCGCGGCGGGTTGCGTCAGGGCAAACCCCAGTGCTGTTCCCATGAAGGGCGCCGTGCAGGGGCTGGCAACGACCACTGCCAGCACGCCGGTGAAGAAACTGCCTGCATCGCCCTCTTTGGCGGCGAGATCGCCTCCCAGGTTCATCAGGTTGCCGCCAAACTGCACCACGCCGGATAGCGACAATCCCATGGCAATGAACAGATAGGCCAGTGCAATCACAAAGCCGGGGCTCTGTAACTGAAAGCCCCAGCCTATGGCATTGCCGGCTTGCTGCAGTGCAATCAGGATCGCCGCCACCGCGACAAAACTGACCACAACTCCTGCCCCGTATACCCAGGCGTGGCGCGAGGCATGCGCGTCGTTACCGCTGGTAAAACTCAGCACTTTCAGCGAGAGAACGGGGAACACGCAGGGCATCAGGTTGAGAATGATGCCGCCCAGGAAGGCCAGCACCATCATGTACGCCAAAGTGCCGGCGCCTGCAAACTCTGTCGCAGCAGGTTCAGTTTTGGCCGAGCCTCTAGCGTTAGTGGGTGCTTCCTCACTGACGCTGCCATCTACGAAATTTACGGCAAACTGCTGGCTCCGTGGCGGGTAACACAGGCCTGCATCGGCGCAGCCCTGAGATGTCATTCGCAGGGTGGCGGCCTCGGGCACCCGCTGGGGCACTGCGGTGATATCAGCACTGCCGTAGTACACGCGCACCTCGCCAAAGAACTCGTCTACGCGCTCAAGGGCAGTGGGCAAGGCAACCTCCAGCGGGATGTCGCCACTGGCGTCACTCAGCTCGAATTTGAACTGGTGTTGGTAGAGGTAGTACTCGGGCTCAATCTGCCAGTAAATGCGCAAAGCGCCGTCTTCTTGCACATCCACCGCCACCTGATACGCCTCTTCGACGGGCAGGAACTCGGGGCCGCTCAACGCAGCGCCGAATGGGTCGGTTGCCGACCCCGCACCCAGACTGGTGCCGGTCTGGGCAGACAGTGTCGGGCTGAGCAGTAGCAGCAGAATGGCCAAAAATGCGCGCATGGGGTCTCCGAGTGGTCAATGGCGCGGGGCGCGCATTATACCTGCGCTGATTGCCGCACCCAAAAGCGTGAACAGCCCGCTGCTATAGTGAGGGAGCGAGTCCGTCCGTGATACTGTGATAGATTCACTTGCGCCGTTGAAGTTTCAGGCCACGTCAGGTTTTACGCCGTTAAGAGGTAAAGATGCCAAAATTTTCTCGCTCTATCGTCGCATATGGACTGGCTGTGATTAGCGCCCAGGCTTTGGCGGACTCTCTCACTCTTTCTGATGCTTGGGTGCGCGCGTTGCCCCCGGTGCAAAAGGTGACTGCGGGTTACGTAACAGTGAGCAATACATCGGACTCGCCAATTGTGCTGACAGGCGGCGCCAGTCCCGTTGCCAGCAAGGTAGAGATCCACACGACAAAAGAAGTAGATGGCTACATGCGCATGCAGCCTGTGCCGGAGCTCCTGGTCCCTGCCGGTGGCGAAGTATCCCTTGCGCCGGGTGGAGATCATCTCATGCTGATGGGGTTGGAGCGCATGCCAGTAGACGGTGAAGAGGTGCAGATTTGCCTCACGACTAAAGGTGGTGACACTGCTTGCACCGCTGCCCAGGTGCGCCGTGACGACAAGGGCGGCCACCATCACCATTAATTGAACGAACTGCAATACGGTATCTCATGAATAATCCCGCTCCACGTTCCAGCTTTTTCGAAAAGATCCGCGATTTCAGCGACGATTACATGCCCGGCGGCGGTATATTGCGCTGGTTGGGCGGGCTGCTCGCTCTTTATTTGTTGATATGTGTCGGGGTTGGCATCTACTGGAGTATGGCGCCAGAACCCTTCGACGTTCGCGAGCGCGCATCGCTCTATGCGTCGGAAGAAAACGGGCAGCTGGTCACGGGCTCTGTTACCACCGCTGCCCTGATGGGCGTCATGGATACCCTGCTCGAAAAGCCGGGTGGCTATCTTCACAACGATATTCTTCCGCCGGGGCTGTGGCTGGATAACATCCCTAACTGGGAATACGGCGCCCTGATTCAATCCCGTGATTTGGCGCGTGCTCTGCGCGAGGTATTCAGCCGCTCCCAGTCACAGTCAACAGAGGACAAAGATCTGGCGCTGGCCGAGCCACGCTTCAACTTTCAATCCGATAGCTGGATGTTGCCAGCGACGGAGTCGGAGTATAAGGCCGGGCTGGCGTACACCCGCAGCTATTTCCACCGCTTGTCGGATCCGGGCGTTACCGATGGGCAATTCTATGCCCGTGCCGACAACCTGCGTTATTGGTTGACGATCGTGGATACGCGCCTTGGCAGTCTGTCTCAACGACTCACCGCCAGCGTAGGCCAGCGACGGATCAACACCGACCTGGCAGGCGATTCGGTGGCGTCGCAGTCCACAGGCACTCCGGGGGATATGATCGTGAAAACCCCCTGGAATGAAATCGATGATGTGTTCTTTGAGGCGCGCGGTGCATCGTGGGCGCTGATTCACTTTCTGAAGGCAGCGGAAGTGGACTTTGCGGACGTTCTGGAAAAGAAGAATGCCACGGTCAGCCTGCAGCAAATCATTCGCGAGCTGGAAGCCACTCAGGAAACGGTGTGGAGTCCGATGATCCTCAACGGAACCGGGTTCGGCTTTCTGGCGAACCACTCATTGGTGATGGCGTCGTATATCAGCCGGGCGAACGCCGCGATTATCGATTTACGCGACCTGCTTGCACAGGGCTAGGGCGTTATTTGCGCCTGTCGTAACGCAGGCGCGTCCCGGTATCTAAGGACAGGCGAATTTCTTCAGCGCTGATCTCGGCGGGGAAGTAGCAACCCGAGAGTTTGGCATCCATCAGGCTGGCACCCTCGAGGTTGGTGTTGCGGAAATCGATACCGGACAGATCTGAATTACGGAAGTAGGCATTACTGAAATCCAGCCCATCCGCGTTCATAGTGCGCAGATCACGCCCGCGATAGTCGCCACTCTGCAGCTCACTGGTGTCCAGTGTGTCGCGTTGTGCGTTGAAGGCCTGGACATCTTCGTTGCGCAGCAACTGGTAAAGCGGATCGGGTTTGATGACAGGCTTATTCATGGATTCATCCTTGTGGCGGTTGCCGTGAGTACCCTGACTGCACCGGTTGCAGCCCGGGGCGACAGCCCACAAGCTTAAGCCACCGTGGACGCTAAGGGTAGTGTGGCGAGGTTTAACCGCTTGGGAACCAGAACAATTCAAGGCTTTTTGTTGACCCGAAGCTGGGCTGACACGGGCGAAGGTGTGCAGCTGGAGTATTGGTTCGCCACACCGGAAGGCGCCCGCTTGGTGCGCATCCCTGGGGAGCGAAGTGTGTTCTTCCTGCGCCAAAGCGATCAGGAGGCCGCTAAACCTCTAGTGGTGAGTAATCGGCAACTGGAGCTACGCCCGTTGCCGCTCACGTCCTTTGACGGTCAACCGGTGACCGCCGTCTACAGCCCCTCGCACAAAGCTGCCCGGCAACTCAGCGATAGGCTGGCCGATCGCAACATTGAATGCCTGGAAGCCGATATCAATCCGGCAGACCGGTACCTGATGGAGCGGTTTATCTCTGGGAGTGCTGAAATACACGGCGACTGGACCGCGCAAGGCTTGCCCGCCTCGCCCTGCCAGATACGTGCTGGCAGCTACCAGCCGGAATTTCGTGTGCTCTCCTTGGACATAGAAACGGCCATGCACGAGTTGTCACTCTTTTCCATCGGTGTGCACTCGTGGGGGTCAGGGGAAGAACAGCGCCGCGTGTTTATGGTTGGTAACGAGTGTCACCAGGACGAGGATTGGATCGAGTACTTTCCCGATCAGCGTGCGCTATTGACGCGTTTTCTCGACTGGCTTGCCGAGTCGGACCCCGACGTCATTATTGGCTGGAATGTTGTGAACTTTGACCTCTGGTACCTACAGCGTGTGGCTGAGGCCGAGGGTATAGCACTGAAGATGGGCCGATTAGGCTCAGAAGTGTATTGGCGCAGCCTGGATGAGGACGGCGAGCGTCGCGCTGCACGACTGTCTGGGCGTGTCGTGCTGGATGGTATTGAATTGCTGCGAGCGGCCTTTTATCGGTTCGAAAGCTTTTCTCTCAACCACGTGGCCGGCGAGATACTGGGGGACAGCAAATTACTGCACGGCAGCGGCCGCGGCGAGGAGATCGCTGAGTTGTTCGTGTCAGACAAGCCGGCGTTGGCGCGGTACAACCTGAAAGATTGCCTTTTGGTCTCCGAGATATTCCAGCGCGAGGGCTTGCTGGCCTTTGCGATCGCCCGCAGCACCATGACGGGATTGAATATCGACCGATTGGGCGCATCTGTCGCCGCATTCGACAACCTGTATCTGCCCAGACTGCATCGCGCGGGGTTTGTTGCACCTAATGCGCCGGCTGAACCGCCGGACAGCCCCGGTGGCTTTGTGCTGGATTCGCAGCCGGGTATCTACAGTCACGTACTGGTGCTGGACTTTAAGAGCTTGTACCCCAGCATCATCCGCAGTTTCCATATCGACCCTCTGGGCCTGGCGTTGGGGGTGAATCCGGCTGCCGACCCAAAACAATCAGTGCCGGGGTTTCGCGGCGGCCGCTTTGCGCGTGAAGGTCACATTCTTCCCGGTCTGATCGAGCGCTTGTGGCAACTGCGCGATGAGGCGAAGGCCTCGGGCAATCAGGCCCTGTCGCAGGCGATAAAAATCATCATGAACTCGTTTTACGGCGTGCTGGGTTCGCCGGGATGTCGCTTCTTTGATCCGCGCCTGGCCAGTTCCATCACACTGCGTGGCCACGAGATACTCCAGCAGTCTCGGGATTACATCGAGCGCGCGGGTCACAGGGTCATCTATGGCGATACAGATTCAGTGTTTGTGTGGATTCACACTGCGAGCAACGCCGAGCAGGCGGCAGCGGCTGGGAAAGCGCTGGAGGCCGACCTCAATCAATGGTGGTCTGAGCGATTGACGTCGGAGTTTGGGCTGGTATCGGCGCTTGAGTTGGAATTCGAAACCCATTTTCTGCGGTTCCTTATGCCCACTGTGCGTGGCTCTGACAAAGGCAGTAAAAAGCGTTACGCGGGCATTGTTGAGGCCGGCGGCGAGCTGCGAACGGTGTTCAAGGGCCTGGAGAATGTCCGCACTGACTGGACTCGCCTTGCCCGGCAGTTTCAGGAAGAGCTCTACGAGCGCGTCTTTCGCGAACAACCCTATGAGTCCTACGTCAAGCAAACTGCCCAGTCGCTTTCTGCTGGTGAGTGTGATGATTTACTGGTCTATCGCAAGCGCCTGCGTCGGCGCTTGCAGGACTACCAGCGAAATGTGCCACCCCACGTGCAGGCCGCCCGACTGTATGAGGAGCGTGGGCTGGCGCGTCCCCGACGCGGTGATTGGGTGGAGTATGTCATCACACAGGCAGGCGCAGAGCCGGTATTGGCGCGCCAGTCCCCGCTGGATTACCAGCATTACCGGGACAAGCAGCTGGCACCGGTTGCTGACGGCATTCTGTCATTCCTCGGAACATCCTTCGCTGCACTGACCGATCAACAGATCACATTGTTTTAAACAGTGGCAATAGTGGGTCGAATCTGGGCCCTGCGCCACAGCATTGTCTGTAGCGCTTCGTTTCTGGTTAAGCTAACCACCGTTTTTTCAGTGCTTGTTGTGACAGAGTGGAATTCTCCATGATCAGACTGATGTTCGTATTACTGATAAGTGTGGGCACTTCACTCGACGTTCGTGCCCAACCGGCAGTGGGTGGCTACGCGGTGCAGGTGATCGATGACGGGGGGCGCATTATAAGTCGGTCAGTGTCAGGCATTGCGAACCCGGAGCTTGGGATGCCCGTCTCAGCGGAGACGGTCTTTCATGTCGCTTCATTGTCAAAGCAGGTTACTGCCGCGGCATTGGTAATGGCGATCGAGGATGGTCGGGTGAGTTTGGATGCGCCGCTCTCGCGTTTTGTGCCTGAAGCGAAAAAGTATGGCGACAGGCTAACACTTGCCCACCTCATCTATTTCTCCAGTGGGCTGACAGAGCCCTATGCGTTAGAACGGCAGTCCGGCATGCCCTGGTTCACGCACTACTATTTCTCCATTGACGAAGCGATTGCGACCAGCCTCTCTGCAGAGGCGCTCCAGTTTCAGCCTGGCGATGCTTGGCAGTACAGCAACATCAATTACATGCTCATCACCAAGGTGATTGAGTCCCTGTACGGTGTTTCGCTTTCTGACTTCGTAGAGAACCGTATTTTCGAGCCGTTGGGGATGCACGCATCGCGGGTGAACGATGACATAACGGAAGTCATCCCACTGCGGGCCGACGGCGTACTTCCGCGCACGCCCGATGTGCTAGCTGCCTTGTCAGATGTTGGCATAGTGGCCCAAGCGGGCGACGGAATTGTTTTGATGCGGAGAAACTCGCCACATATTGGTGGGAGCGGGGTCATGTCCAGCCTTAGCGACTGGGCCCGCTGGCAGAGGGAGATACTGACGCAGGACGCCTTCGGTGAAGCATTTTGGTCCCAGATGCTGTCGCAGAGGCGATTCAGTCATAAAAAACATAACGACGCCATGGGCCTGGTGCACGGCGATATCGATGGCCACTCGGTGGTCTGGTTTGCAGGCGACGATATTGACGCCTCGAGCCACAGCATCGTTGCCACCGATGCGGGGCTCGCGTCGGTTTGCTTCTGCAACAATCGGTTTACCGATTGCCGCTCGATGGCTATCGCTGCGATCAGGGCCGCGTTGGACGCGCCCCTCTAACGCTCACAAGATTACTCACGCTTTAGTCGCCAAAGAAGCTTGCTCGCAGCGCCGGGTGATCCTCGGCGGGCAGGCGCGGCCCGTAGCGTGATACGACTTTCCCGGCGGCCAGGCTGGCGAAGCGGCCCGCAGTGGGGAAGTCCTCACCACGCGTGACACTGTATAGGAAAGCGCCGGCAAACATATCGCCCGCGCCGTTGGTATCCACGGCTTGAACCTGATGCGCGGGGATTTCGTGCAAGGCTTCGCCGTCAAAAGCCAGTGCGCCGCGAGAGCCGCGAGTAATGACAAACTGTCTGGCGATAGCTTTCAGTGCTTCAATCGCACTGTCCATGTCATCGGTCTGGCCCCAGCCCAGTGCTTCTTCTTCATTGCAGAAAACGAGATCAACACCACCCCCCATCATCTCCGCCAGCCCGTCTCTGAAGAATTCCACCATCCCAGGGTCAGACAGGCTCAAAGACGTTTTAACGCCAGCCGCTTCAGCGATCTCGCGTGCGCGTATGGCGGCCGCTCGGCCAGTGGGTGATGTCACCAGATAGCCTTCGATATACAGGTACTCGGAATCTTCAATGGCAGGCGGATCCAGCTGCTCCTCCGACAGACTCTCGGAGATCGCGAGGAAAGTGTTCATACTGCGCTCGGCATCCGGTGTGATCAGCACCAGGCACTTGCCGGTGGTGCCTTCGGGACGTCCATTCCGTAGGCAGTGATCGACCCCTGCAGCCTCCATGTCTGCCAGATAGATGGCGCCGTCTTCATCGTTGGCCACCTTGCAGGTCATGAACGTGGGGGCGCCAAACAGGGCGGCGGCGATCATTGAGTTCCCCGCACTACCGCCGCTGGCGTGGCTGGCTTTAACCATGTGGCCCGCAAGGTGTTGGAGAAGCTCACTCTGCCGGTACTGATCAACCAGAGTCATCATGCCCTTGTCGACACCCATGGCATTCAGATCCTGGTCATCAACCTTGATTTCTGTATCGACTAGCGCGGCGCCCAGGCCGTAAACCTTGTACTTCTTCATGTGGGGGTGTCCTGTGTAAAACAGCGGGTCATTATCCTGATCCGCAGGGTATTTGAAAGCGCTGCGTCATGGGCTTGGTGCTGCGGCGCAGCCAGTTAGCATGATGGGCTCGTGGCTGGGATTTCTGCCCACTCTATCGCTGCGACTACACTGAGTTGCGGTACACTCGCGCCTCATGAGTCGTACCCAACGCCCCCTGCTTAAAATAATCCTTGCCCTGTCCGTTATCGGCCTGTTGGGACTTATCTACCTTGATGCGCGCATCACCACTACGTTCATCGACAAAATGTGGGAACTGCCCGCCAAAGTCTATGCGAGGCCCCTGGAATTGTTTGTGGGCGCCCAGGTGTCTGCGGACGACCTGGCCTACGAGCTGGAGGCACTGGGGTACCGCAAGGTGCGCAGTGCAGGTCAGCCCGGGCAGGTGTCCCGCGCGGGCGAACGCTTTGATATCTATACTCGCGGATTCAGTTTTCCCAATGAGCGCGAACCTGCCCAGCGAATATCCCTGAGCATCGCTGGTGATCGCGTGCAGACGATGAGCAGCGGGGGACAATCGCTGGATCTCATGCGCTTGGACCCTGTGCAAATTGGGGGAATCTACCCTTCCCATGGCGAAGACCGCATTCTGGTGAGGTTGTCGGATGTGCCCGACACGCTAACCGGTGCTCTGCTGGCTGTCGAAGATCAACATTTCTACGATCACTGGGGCTTTTCCATCACGGGTATCGCCCGGGCGGCCCTGAGCAATTTCAGATCAGGTCAGGTTGTTGCTGGCGGCAGCACAATTACCCAGCAATTGGTAAAGAACTATTACCTAACGCCCGAACGCACCATTGTGCGCAAACTGACAGAACTGGTGATGGCGGTACTGCTGGAGCTGCATTACGACAAGTCCGAGATACTCGAGAGCTACCTCAACGAAGTGTACCTGGGCCAGGAAGGGCCTCGGGCCATCCATGGCTTTGCGCTGGCGGCACGGCATTATTTCGATACGCCGTTGGAGCAATTGGGGCTGCACCAGCAGGCACTGCTGGTAGGTATGATCAAAGGTCCCTCTCTGTACAACCCCTTGCGTAATCCAGAGCGCGCCACTGAGCGTCGTGATCTGGTACTCAATGTGATGGTGGAGCAGGGGGTGATTAGCGCTGAGCATGCCACTATCGCCAAGGCCATGCCCCTGGGGCTGAATAGCAATCGTACGGTCAGGGATACACACCCGGGCTTCCTTGACCTGGTGCGACGCCAGCTCAGGCAGCAGTACCGTGACGAGGACCTTACGACGCTTGGCTTGAGTATCTTCACGACCTTTGACCCGCTGCTGCAGCGCCAACTTGAGCGCAGTACTGCCAGGGTAATGGACCAGATAGACCCCGAGGGTGGCTTGGAAACTGCCAGCGTGGTGACTCGATTCGACAACGGAGAGGTTGCTGCGCTAGTGGGTGGGCGGCGAGTACGCTATGCAGGTTTTAACCGTGCGCTGGATGCCCGCAGGCCAGCGGGGTCTCTGCTCAAACCTGCGGTCTACCTCGCTGCACTGGAGCAGCCCCAGCAGTATTCCCTGGCCTCGGTGTTGTCTGATGAACGTGTGGAAGTGACAGGCCCTAATGGCCAGGTCTGGGAGCCACGCAATTTTGATCGTCAACCTCACGGTGACGTGTTGCTCTATCAGGCACTCGCCAACTCGTACAACCTGGCCACGGCGCGTTTGGGCATGAATCTGGGTATCCCCACGGTGGTCGACATGCTGCGCCGACTGGGTATCACGGGCGATATCCCTGCGGTGCCGGCATTGATGTTAGGCGCTGGCGAGTATTCGCCAATGATGATGGCGGCGATGTACCAGTCCATCGCCGCGGGCGGATTCCGCCAGCCACTTCGCAGTATTCGTGATGTCGTGGATGCCAACGGCGAGCCGCTCTCCCGTTATGCATTGAACTACGAGCGTACCGTGGGCATAGAACCGGTTCACCTGTTGCAATACGGCATGCGTGCGGTGGTGCAGGAAGGTACGGGCCGCGGTGTGTACCGCTACCTGCCCAGTGACTTCGCGGTCGCCGGAAAAACCGGTACCACTAACGATGGCCGTGATTCCTGGTTTGCTGGTTTCTCCGGCGATCTAATGACCGTGAGCTGGATCGGCCGCGATGATAACGGTGGCACTGGCCTGACCGGCAGCTCCGGTGCATTGAAGGTATGGGCAGACTTTATGGCCGGCGCTGCCAAGCGGCCGCTGGCCTACCGCATGCCCAATGGCATTGAGCCGGACTATATCGACGAGTCACTGGGTTATCGCACTGGTAAGGGCTGCCCGAACTCTCGTATGCTTCCCTTCATTGCTGGGTCGGAACCTGTGCAGCGCACTAATTGCTCGGCGCGCTCAAACCCGGTGAAAGACTGGTTTCAGCGCTTGTTTGGTGGGGGTAGCTAACAATGATAAAGCCATTTAGGGCCTTAACGGTCCTGGCGATGGTAACCGTTGCCAGCGGGTGTTCGGTGTACAGTTTGCCGGGGCAACAACCTGCGCCCACCGCACCGCCACCGCCCAGCCCAGAAGCCGCACCCTCTGCGCCATCTAGTACACCCGCACCTCCACAACGTGAGCCCGCGCGTGACCCCAATGCCAGTGACGCCTACGGTGGTCTGGTTGAGCGTGCTGCCGCCGCCCGTAGTCGTGGCGACTATGAACAGGCACTCAGTTATCTGGAGCGCGCGCAGCGTATCGACGCTGACTCCGGTGAAATCTACCTGGAATTGGCCAGAACCTATGCAGCCAGCGGTGATGATGCGTCCGCGCGAGCGGCTGCCGAGCGAGGGTTGTTGTACTGTCGAGGCAGTGAGTGTGAGGCCCTCAGGGAATTCACGCGATAGCGCTTTTTGAGCCGGTTGACTGAGCGACTCATTCGCTATCGCACGCTGACGTTAAAGCCAGCGTCAGCCGGCTCAAAGTGCAAGAACTGGTTAATGCACTGGGGGATTTCTCCGGCGGAGTGACTGACAAAAATCACCTGCGTATCGGCGTGCGCGACGATGTGGTCGACTGCCCTAAGAATCAACGCGCGGTGATAGCCGTCCAAACCCAACGTGGGTTCGTCCAGCAGGAGGATAGCGGGAGACTTCACCATTGCCCGCGCTAGCAAAACCATGCGCTGCAGGCCAAACGAGAGTTCATCGAAGTTGGCGTTAGCAATGTCCCCCAGTCCCAGGCAGTTGAGCCATTCCTGCGCCCCCTGGCGCTGTGAATCTCCCCAGTTGTCATACAAGCCCAGCGAGTCGAAGTAGCCAGATACCACCACTTCAATCACACGCATGCGAGCCGCGAAGTTCAGATGCAGTTGGGTGTCTACCTGACCAAACTTCTGCTTGATATCCCATACACTCTCGCCGCTGCCACGACGCACGCCGAACAATTCGATGTCCTGTCCATAGGCTTTGTGATTATCGCCGGTGATGAGGCTGAGCAGGGTGGTCTTGCCACAACCGTTGGGGCCAGCGACGCAACAGTGCTGGCCCCGGGCAAACCTCCAGTTAACACCGGCTAGCACTTGCAGCTCTCCGTACCGCACTGCAACGTCTCGCAGCCGCAACAAGGGCGCTTGCTCTTCCAGCGTGTAGGAGCGTGGGAAGGGTGGCGGCAGCGCTCCAAGCTCGGGCAGTGGGGGCATGAGACTGGAGGCAACCTCTGGACGGGCGAGCACGTGTTCGGCCTCCCCGCTGGCTAAGACTTCTCCCTTCGACATTGCCAGCACATGGGTCGTGGTGGTCGGTATATCCGTCGGTTGGCGACAGAAAACAATAACGGGCATGCCGTCAGTCTGTAATTCCTCGATGATTGCCGCGAGCGTTGTTTGCGACGCCTTGTCCAGCCCGTCCAGCGGATTGTCCAATAGCAGCAGGCCAGGCTTTGCGAGAATGGCGCTGGCAAGCAGGGTCTTGCGCATCTCGCCCGTACTGATGAAGCGCAACCCTCTATTGAGAATATGGTCGATACCGACGCGCTGGCACAGGTCGGTTATGTCCAGCTCGCTTGCTCCGCTTGAAGCCAGCATGTCGATGACGCGGGTTCCCGCGTCCTGGGCGTCGGCACTGAATTCTGCGGTGTCGAGCTTCCTGTCGCGTTCGCACAGCGCCTTGGCTTGCTCGAAACAGACATAATTGACGCCGCTGTTGCGCACCTTGTCGTCCAGGGTCACTTGCCCCGTATGTCTGGCTTGCCCGCTAACGATGCGAGCGATGCTGGTTTTACCTGCCCCATTGGCTCCGATTACTGCCCAGTGCTGCCCCTTGAAAATGCGCCATTCAATGCGCCTGAGCGCCGGCAGTGCGCGGTAGGTCAGCCCGACATTCTTGAGGCTGAGTAACGTGTTGGCAGTGTCTGTCGAGGTGTCACTCATGGGGGATAGAGGCAAAGAAAAGAGGCGGCGGCAGTGTACCAAAGCGCGGCGCTACGGTTTGGCGACCGATCAACTTGTCTCTGCACGGTATCACTGGCTTAATCGGAGCCCCTACCGGCCGGTCAAAAGAGTCGCCTCTTGAGCACGCCCCACATAGACACTCTGCGCGAGCAGCTAAAGCGACATCGAGTCCGAAAGCCTCTGTTGCGGCCGCTGATGAAGCGTTCATCGGTGGCCATCGTATTGCGCGAGCATGATGACGATACCCAGGTGCTGATGATCAAGCGTGCAGAGCGCGAAGGCGATCCCTGGTCAGGCCATATGGCTTTTCCCGGTGGGCGTAGAGATCCCACAGACAAAAATGGCTTCGAAGTTGCGTTGAGGGAAACCCGGGAGGAAGTGGGGCTTGCGCTCACGCCGGATGATCACTGCCTGGGTCGGCTGTCGGATATCAATGCGCGGCCTAGCCGCCGGGTATTGGGGATGGCGGTCAGTGCGTTTGTCTTTCATCTTCAGCGCGACGTGAAGTTCGTTCCGAACTACGAAGTGGCTGAAGTGGTATGGATTCCGCTCTCCTTTCTGCTGGATACAGCCAACAGAGAGCGCATGGTCTGGGAGCGTGGCAATATCAAGCTGCCCTTGCCCTGTTACTTTTACGAGGGCAGGCGTATCTGGGGCCTGTCGTTGGCCATGCTTGATGAGTTAATGGATGTTCTGGAAGGGCCGAACGCAGCGCGGGCCCAATGGCGTTAGCGCACGTCGGTCTACTCGGAACCGCCAGGTTGGTTGGCGTCCAGCTCAGTGTCCCCGCGAACAAACGCCTTGGTATCCAGCTTTAGCTCGCGCAGGGCAGGGTCATCACGTGACGCTTCAAGCAGGGCCTCGTCTTCGATCCTGCCCATCACGTGAGCTTCAATCAGTTCCATTAGCACAGGTGTCATTTGGGGCTCATGGTCAAAGCGTGGGCCGTTCACCAGATTTCCCGTCACGACATCATCGACGCGACTCAGCCAAAAGCCGCCGCAGTTGGACAAGCTGTAGTCGCCGACTCGTCCGTAGCTGATATTGGGTGTGTCAGGATTAAAGCCGCCCGGTACCTGTTTCTTAATTTTGTGCAGTGCCATCACCCAGCGGGTGCCCGGCGGGAAATTTTCTACATCCGGACGACAATAGTCACCGGTCTTCATCCAGATTCGGATGATGTCAAAGGCATCACCGCCGCGCAGGTCAGACTCTACGCCCAGGTCTATGGAGTTGCCCTTGGTGGCGATAACTGTTCCGCTCACTACCCGGTCCACCTGCCAATGCACCTCAGCAAAGCTGCCTTTCCACAAGCAGCTGCATTCCGCGCTAACGGTCTTGGGTGTCAGTGCCAATAGTGCGATGGCAGTTATACGGAGTACCCAGGGCATACTGTTGCTGCGCTCACTTCAGGGCTTTGGCAGCATCCAGTGCAAAATAGGTCAGGATGCCGTCGCATCCCGCGCGCTTGAATGCCATTAACGATTCCAGCACGACGGCCTCTTTTGAGAGCCATCCCTGTTCAAACGCGGCCACATGCATCGCGTACTCACCGCTTACCTGATAAGCAAAGGTGGGTGACTTTAGCTCCTGCTTCACGCGCTGGACGACATCGAGGTACGGCATACCCGGTTTGACCATGATCATGTCGGCCCCCTCGGCCAGATCCAGCGCGCACTCATGCAGGGCTTCGTCGCTGTTGGCGACATCCATTTGGTAGCTGTACTTATTGCCACCCTTGATGTTGCCGGCAGAACCCACAGCGTCCCGGAATGGCCCGTAGTAGCTGGAAGCATACTTCGCCGCATAGGACATGATCAGTGTGTTGTGATGCCCCGCAGATTCCAGCGTACTTCGGATGGCGCCGATACGGCCATCCATCATGTCTGAAGGCGCTACGACGTCTGCTCCCGCTGCGGCGTGAGAGGCGGCCTGCTGCACCAGTACCTCAACGGTGGTGTCGTTCAATACGTAACCAGCGTCATCGATAATGCCGTCCTGACCGTGGGTGGTGAATGGGTCAAGCGCGACATCGGTGATGACGCCCAGGTCAGGCACTGCATCTTTCAGCGCCTGCACGGCCCGTTGAACCAGACCGTCTGCGCTGTAAGCTTCCTCTGCATTCAGGCTTTTTTTCTCGGCACCCACCACGGGGAACAGTGCCAGCGCAGGAATGCCCATTGCGTGGGCGTCTCTAGCCAATGTGAGCAACAAGTCGATGGACAGCCTTTCAACCCCTGGCATTGAGGGGACGGCCTCTCTCTGCCCCGTGCCTTCCAGCACGAATACCGGGTAAATGAGGTCGCTGGGAGTCAGCTGATTCTCGCTCACCAGCGCTCGTGAGAATGCGTGCGCCCGCAGGCGGCGCATCCGTGTTTGGGGATAGTGTCCACGCTGCGTGTTAAAGACCATAAGCTTGTTCCCTAGAGTGCCGCGAATGCCTGGGCCGCGGCATCAACTGTCGCAGCGATATCCTCATCACTGTGCGCCGCTGACATAAAGCCCGCTTCGTATGACGCTGGGGCCAGGTACACACCGGCCTCCAGCATTGCATGGAAGAAGCGGTTGAAGGCATCAGTGTCGCAATTCATAACCTGAGTGTAATTGCTGACACTCTCTGCGTCTGTGAAAAAGCCGCCGAACATGGTCCCGGCGTGATTGGTTGTGAAAGGTACGCCAGCGCGCTCAGCGGCGCTCTCCATGCCCGCACACAGTGCCCGCGTGCGCTCAAAAAGCGGCTCGTAAAATCCGGGGGCAGAGATAACCTCCATCGTAGCAAGGCCCGCCGCCATCGCAATGGGGTTACCCGAGAGTGTACCCGCCTGGTACACCGGGCCCAGCGGTGCGATTTGCTCCATGATGTCGCGCTTTCCACCAAAAGCGCCCACCGGCATGCCGCCGCCGATAACCTTACCGAGGCAGGTCAGGTCTGCCTCAATACCGTAATAGCCCTGCGCGCCCTGTAAACCGAACCGGAAGCCGGTCATTACCTCATCGAGGATGAGTATCGCTCCGTACTCGTCACAAACAGCACGCAGTGTTTCCAAAAAACCGGGTAGCGGCGGAATGCAATTCATGTTGCCGGCTACGGGTTCCACGATGATGCACGCCACGTCGTTGCCTATCTCTTCAAAAGCCGCCCGAACGCTGTCGCTATCGTTATAGGTCAATGTGACGGTGTGGTCGGCAAGCGAGGCAGGTACGCCCGGCGAACTGGGCACACCGAAGGTGAGCGCTCCTGATCCTGCTTTGACTAAAAGTGAATCAGAGTGGCCGTGGTAGCAGCCTTCAAACTTGACGATCTTGTCACGCCCGGTGGCACCGCGAGCGAGCCTGATGGCACTCATCGTAGCTTCGGTGCCAGAGTTGACCATCCGCACCAGGTCCATGCCCGGCATGATGTCGCAGACGCGATCCGCCAAGGCCGTTTCCAGTTCGGTGGGTGCCCCAAAACTCAATCCTTTTGCGCTTTGCTCAACGACTGCCTCGCGCACATGGGGGTGATTGTGACCCATGATCATGGGTCCCCAAGAGAGCACATAGTCTATGTAGCGCTTGCCCTGCGGATCGAAGAGGTACGGGCCCTGCGCGTGATCGACAAAAATAGGTGTGCCGCCCACAGCCTTGAATGCTCGTACAGGCGAGTTAACGCCGCCGGGAATATGTGATTTGGCTTTTTCAAAGAGCGTTTCGGATGCAGTCATGGCTAAGCCTTTGGGTTGCTGGTACTCGTTTGGGGCGCAAATTATGGTGGCAAGCAGCCGCGATAGCCAGTCGCCAAACTGGTCAATACCTAGAAGGGTTTCAGGACCGCCAGGATGACGATGGCAAAGAGGAAGAGCACAGGAACCTCATTGAAGAAGCGATAAAACACATGCCCGTGCCGGTTGCGGTCATTGTTAATCTGGGTGACATAGCGGCCACATTGGAAATGGTAAACAACCAGAAAGGCCACTCCCCCCAGTTTTATCCAGAGCCATGTCGCGGCCAGATAGTACTGGGGGTTCATCCACATCATGGCCAGGCCGAACCCGATCGCCAGCACCATAAATGGGGTGACAAACCGATAGAGCTTGCGTGCCATGACGGCCAGTTGAGCGCGCGTCTCATCGTGTTCTGATGCCGCGTAGTAAACGAAGATGCGGGGCAGATAAAACAGTCCGGCAAACCAGCAAACCACGAAGATAATATGAAAAGCTTTTAGCCACAGCATTGGCGAAGCGTGTCTCCCGTTTTACAGACGGTGTGATGTCGCATGATACGTCTTGAGCGCTCGGCTCGCTAAAGCCTAGCCAGTGAAAACCGCTCTATGCTTTCGCGGGTAACAATACCCTGCAGCACTCGCTGGCCGCCTGTGCCCCGACTGTACACCAATGCCGCCTCTGCCGTTTCGCGTTTCAGGGCATCCATAGTCTGTCGCAGAGTGGCTTGTTCTGGGACCGATACCACGCTCCAGCGCCGAATATCGGCATGGGTCAGGTCTATCGGCTGTTCGTCGTCCGATTCTTCCTGTGCTCGAAGCCAGTCTGACAGGGCGTTGCCATTGACCAGATAGAGATCCTCACCATCCCGTGTCAGCAAGCACCAGCCGGGCGTCGCATTCAAGAAAGTGTCCAATGCGGTATGCGCAAGGCTGCTGTCCATCCGCGTAACGCTGATCTCCATGCTGCTGGTGACATTGGTGCGGTGCAGCAATTGATTGAGGGGATCATCAGGCACCTGCCGCTTCAGATGCCGCAATACCGTTTGGTGAGCGGATCGCTGGCGAAACACACCTGTATTGGTGAGGTTGGCGGTGACGATTGCGAGCATCGCTGGCATAGCGATACTGATGGTTTGGGTTAACTCGATGATCGCCAGTATGGCTGCCAGAGGCGCGGACAGCACTGCACCCATGGCGGCCCCCATACCCAGCATGATGTAGAGGGCAGGTTGGGAGGCCAGTTGAGGGAACAGTTCCTGGCCGACGGTGCCCAGCGCTCCGCCCATACACGCACCGATCAGCAGACTGGGGCCGATCAGGCCGATGGGCATCCCCATACCCGCGCTAAAGGCAGTGGCAATGAGCTTGCTGGCGGCGATTGCCAGTAAGAGCGCAAGGCTGAGTTTGCCGGCAAGGACGAGACCCAGAGTGTCATACCCGATTCCCAGGATCTGCGGCACCATAATGGCCATCGAGCCTGTCAGTAAACCTGCGAGCGTGAAGCGCAACAGCACCGGCCAATGTGAGCATCCCGCAGAGAGCCGGCTAATGCGAATAAACAGTGCGATGGCAGCCCCACAGCAGGCGCCAAGGAGAACCACATAGGGTATTTCCCACAGCGAGTTGAGCGTAACCGGTGGCATAGAGAACTCGGCGGCGCCACCGCCAAACTGACGACTGATGGCCGCGGCAGAGACGGCTGCAAGGATCACCGGCAAGAAACCCGCCACCGTGTACTCGGCCACGATAACTTCCATGGCGAAGATAACGCCCGCCAGCGGCGTATTGAATGCGGCCGCGATACCGCCGGCCGTGCCACAAGCGATCAACACCCTGAGGCTATTGTTGGGGAGGCCGAGCCGCTGGCCCAGCTGACTGTTGATGGCGCCGCCCAGATGAACCCCAGGGCCCTCGCGTCCGCCGGATTGGCCGGTTGCCAGGGCGAAGGCGCCGGCAATGAACTGTACGATCGCGTTCCGAACGGGTAGCACGCCATAGTGCGAGTGCATCCGACTCAGAACGTGCACTATCCCGGTCTCCCGGTCCTCGGGCCGCAGAAATGAGAACACCACGCCCAGCACCACTGCGCCGGCAACGGGTAAGGCAAACAGAGCCCAGCGCGGCAGCGATTCGAACCCCTCGCCGCTGCCGTCAACGCCCCACAACAGGGCGATCTCCTGAATACTGACTTCAAAAGCCAGCACTATGAGGCCAGACGCGATACCGCCGATCAGGCCGAGCAAGGCGTAGGCCAGTGTCGACTCGTAGTTGGTCAGGTAGCGGCGGTATTGGGCCAGTAACCGGTTCAGCATGTGAATGAGGTTGCGCCTTTGGGAAGCCAATATTACCAGTTAAAAGGTGAGGCAATGCTTTTATACTGTCGCCCCCGAGAGAATTGCGCCCCAGAGGAATAAGGCGGGTTGTTATGGCTAGTGTAGGCATTGTCGGCGGCACCGGGTACACCGGTGTGGAACTGCTGCGACTGTTGGCGGCTCATCCTGAAGCCGACGTCACCGTGATTACTTCCCGCGCGGAGGCAGGGCGCCGCGTTGATGATCTCTATCCGAACCTGCGAGGCCACTGCAAATTGGCCTTCTCCGATCCCGCCAGCGCTGAGCTCGCGAAATGCGATATCGTGTTTTTTGCCACGCCGCACAACGTGGCCATGCACTCGGTACCCGAGTTGATCGCTGCACAGACTCGGGTAATTGATCTGTCGGCCGACTACCGTATCCGCGATGCCCAGCTGTGGTCCCAGTGGTACGGCGAGCCTCATGCCAGCCCTGATCTTCTCTCGAAAGCCGTTTATGGCCTGCCTGAATTACATCGCGATGCTATCGCCGGGGCGCAGCTGGTGGCCTGTGCCGGGTGTTACCCCACCTCTGTGCAGCTGGGCTTCCTGCCTCTGCTGGAAGCCGGCGTGGTGGACTCCTCTAACTTGATTGCCAGTTCTGTGTCCGGCGTCAGTGGTGCTGGCCGCCAGGCTAAAGTCGACAACCTGTTGAGTGAGGCTTCCGATAGCTTCAAGGCTTACGGTGTCAGTGGTCATCGTCACCTGCCGGAAATCGAGCAAGGGTTGAGCGCTGTCGCGGGTGAGCCTGTTTCAGTGACTTTCGTACCCCATCTCCTTCCTATAGTCAGGGGTATTCACTCTACGCTGTATGCACAGCTGACACGGACAGACGTGGATTTGCAGGGATTGTTTGCAGAGCGCTACGCCGATGAACCATTTGTCGATGTTCTGGCGCCCGGCACCTATCCGCAGACTCGTACCGTGCGAGGTACCAATCGCGTGCTGATCAGTGTGGAGCAGCCGCAGGGGCGCAATACGGTAGTTGTGATGGTCACGGAAGACAACCTGGTGAAGGGAGCGTCTGGCCAGGCGATTCAGGCGATGAACCTGATGCTCGGCTTGCCGGAGACCCAGGGATTGACGCAGATTGGCTTGCTGCCCTGATCCATGCCAGACACTACCTACAAAACGGTTGTCCGCCGCGAGCACCCTTACAGAGGGCTGTTTCGGGCGGGGTTAGTGGCGCTGTTAATTGCGGGAGGGGTCGCGGCTGGCTTTTTTCTCGGTGGCACAGTGCCCGAACAATCGGAAAATTCGGTGGTTGAGGATATCCAGGTGGCCGCTGAGGCCGATCTGGGCGTGCTTTCGCTGGAGCAGCAGATCGTGTCACTGGATACGCGTAATGAGGTGGACCGCGCCACCATTGAGATCTTGCGGCGTGAAATTGCACAGCAGAAACTGCAAATTGCGGAGCTGGAAGAAGGTATCCAGTTTTATCGCGGTCTAATGGCTCCGGGTGAGATCGGGCAGGGCTTGAGCCTTCGGCCCATGGAGTTGGTATCAACGGGGGTGGAAAGGCGTTACCTCTATCGCCTCGTTGCGCAGCAAGAGGCCCGCAAGCACAGCACGCTACAGGGTGAACTGTATGCTGAAATCGTGGGTACCGTGGATGGTGAGCGTAAGACCTACCCTCTGTCATCACTGACAGATGACATGGAAACCAGTGTGCAAAAACTGCGTTTCAAATATTTTCAGTCCGTCGAGGGTGAGCTCACACTTCCGGAAGGGTTCCAGCCCGAAGTGATCAATGTGGTGGCGTCTGCACGTACACCTCGTAATATGGAAGCCCGTGAGCAATACATCTGGCAACCACAGGAGAGATTTACCAATGTTGGGAAGTAAGAAGGCCGGGCAGGTATCGGGCCATACCACGCTGGTTTCCAGTGATACGACGATCGTGGGTGATCTTCACTTCGCGGGTAACCTAGATATTGAAGGACTGGTGCAGGGTAATGTGATTGCCAAACCGGACACGCCCGCGATTGTACGGGTGGTTGGCAAGGGTCGAGTGGAGGGCGATATTCGCGCACCGCTGGTCGTTGTGAACGGTGAAGTGAAGGGTGAGGTCCACAGTGCCGAGCGCCTGGAACTGGCGGCCAATGCCCGCGTCGAGGGCAATGTGTTTTATGCGCTGCTGGAAATGTCGGTGGGTGCCGAAGTGAATGGCAACCTCACCCACATAGACCCGCCGGTTACCGAGAAAGCCAAGCGCAAGCGTGCCTCCACGCCGCCAAATAAGGACACAGCCCCGGGCACTGCGCCGGCTGGCCAAACTTGACCAAAATACTGGGTTTTACCATAATCTCCGTCCAATCAACGCTGCGAGATGCTCGCCCCAACCACTATGGCTGTTGCTGAAAGCTTCAATCCCACTGGAATCAACCTCACTGCTCGCGCGATCGACAAGGTGCGCGAATTGGTCAGTGAAGAGGAGAATGCCGACCTCAAGCTGCGTGTGTACATCACTGGCGGTGGCTGTTCGGGGTTTCAATACGGGTTCACTTTTGAGGAAGATGCAGCGGACGACGACACAGCCATTCAGGAGGGCGGTGTCACAGTGGTGGTGGATCCAATGAGCTATCAATATCTCGTGGGCTCAGAAGTGGACTACACTGAGGGTCTTGAGGGGTCTCGCTTTATCGTCAACAACCCCAATGCCACAACCACCTGCGGGTGTGGCGCGTCCTTCTCGATCTGACCCTTGAATTTGCGCACACAGGCTTCCCTCGGCTTCGCCCTTGCTGTTGCGCTGTCGTTACTGGCCTCCGTCAGCTATGCCCAGACTGAGGGTTATGTCGCCGATATACAGCTGCAATCCACTGAGGAGTTTGCCCAGATGCTCTCTCGTGCGGACGCGCTGGTGCAGAGCGGCGAAGTCCCCTTGGATGGGCAGCCGCGGGTAGCGTTTGTCATGCATGGCCCGGGCGTGAGATCACTGCTACGCCCTGCTTATCTGGAAAACAAGTCTGTGGTGGATCTCGCCGCCAGGTTGTCCGCGCTGGGTGTTATTGAAATTCGTGCTTGCGAGACCTGGATGGGTGGTAATGCCATCGACCCTAACGAGTTGCAGCCGTTTGTCGGTACAGTCGCTAATGGTCGGATTGAGGTAGAGCGACTGGTCTCAGAGCGGGGCTACGTCAAGTTTTAGTAAAGCACTGCCGGGGCGGCCAATGCTCAGGCAGGAAAAATCCCACCGAGAATGCGCTCGCCCCGTGCCCCCGTCACTACCGGCGCGTTGCCCGGTAGCTGCTGCAACGTTTGTTCAGCCAGCCATGCAAAGGCCACGGCCTCTACCCACTCCGGGTCTAACCCGATAGCCGAGGTGTCTTCTAGCTTGCGCGGTGAGAGGTGACGGAAAAGCCGTCGCATCAGGTCGACATTGCGCGCTCCGCCGCCACACACGTAAATCTCGTCCACCGGGATTTCCGCGTCGGTAATCGACCGGGCGATCGAGGTGGCCGTGAGCTCAGACAGAGTCGATTGCACGTCCTGCGCACTGATTTTCGGCATTGCTGCCAGATAAGCCTCCAGCCAGGGGCGGTTGAAGAGCTCTTTGCCAGTGCTACGCGGTCCATCGCTGCTGAAATAATCGTCGCTAAGCATGGCGGCCAGCAAATCGTTATTGCAATCGCCTTCTGCGGACCACTGGCCATCGCGGTCAAAGGCTTGGTTCTGATGCTGCAAAACCCATTGGTCGAGCAGTGTGTTGCCCGGCCCGCTATCGAACCCACCCATCAATGTCTCACCACTGAGCAGGGTGACATTGGCGAAGCCGCCGATATTTACGATGGCGCGGTTTTTACCGGCTTGGGCAAACGCGGCAGCATGGAAAGCGGGAGCCAGTGGTGCGCCCTCACCGCCGGCCGCAATGTCACGTCGGCGGAAATCGGCAATGGTGGTGATCCCCGTTCGCTCAGCGATGGTGTTCGGATCGCCGATTTGCACAGTAAAGGCAGGCACATTGCCCGCGGACGGGGGCCGATGCCGTATTGTCTGCCCATGGCTGCCGATTGCGGCGACGGCCGAGGGTGCTACGCCCGCCTTTGCCAGCAGTGCATCGACCGCGTCGGCAAACAGTATGCCCAGTCGACGATCGAGGCTACCCATGCGCTCAATCTCAGCGCTGCCGCTGTGACTGATATCCGCAATCTCTTGTCTAATGTCAGCGGGCAGCGGGAAATCAAGGCTCGCCTTCAGCGCAATGCTTGCATCGCAGGTCACCAGGGCGGCATCAATGCCGTCGGCGCTGGTGCCTGACATAAGCCCGATCAATAGACGTTCGGGCATGGGAGGGATCAGTGTGCGTCGCTATTGCTGGCTGCGCTCGCCTTGGCAACACGCGACTCGGCCTGCTGCAGGGATGCCAGCTGCTGGGAGACGCCGCTGATCGCTTCCTGGAAACGCGGCAACTCCGACTTGGGTAGGGATTTCGCTTTTGGTAGCTGCTTGTGCACGGTGCGCGGGTTGCGGTGCACACCATCGACCAAAAATTCATAGTGCAGATGTGGCCCGGTGGCGGCACCGGTCATGCCAACGGTGCCTATCACCTGGTTCTGGGCAACGCGCTGTCCTTGTTTCACACGGCGCTTGTGTAAATGAAGGTACTTGGTGACGTAGCGCTCGCCGTGTTGAATGAAAACGTAATTGCCGTTGGCCTTCGTATAGCCCGCTTTTGTCACACGTCCATCGCCCGCCGCATACACGGGCGTGCCGGTGGGCGCCGCATAGTCAGTACCACGGTGTGGGCGGCGTGTTTTATAAATTGGGTGCAGGCGACGCATATTGAAGTTAGAGCTAATGCGGGTGAAATCGACCGGCGCCATGAGGAAGGCCTTCTTCATACTCACCCCGTCCTCGTTGTAATAGGAGGTGGTGCCGCTGCTGTCTGTGTACCGATACGCGTTAAAGGTCTTGCCCTGATTGGTGAACGAGGCGGCAATCAGGGCACCGTCATCAAACTTTTCCCCGTCCAGGTACTGTTCCTCATAAATGAGGTGCATGGTGTCGCCCTTGCGAGGGTCCAGTACAAAATCGATAACACCGCCAAACACCTGTGCCATTTCCATGATCATGTTGTTGCTGAGCCCGGCTTCCTGGCCCGCAATAAAAAGCGACGAGACGATCTCACCAGACGCCCAGGTCTCACGCACTTCAGGTTCCCTCAAGACGCGCTCGCTGGTGTAGCCGTCGCCTTCACTGAAATAAGTGACTGTTTCCTGGCGTGACAGCACATGGCGTACTGCTGCCAGACTGCCGTCATCGGCAGTTTGGAAGGCGATGGTTTGCCGCGGGTAGAGCTTGCCCAGCCCTTTGCCGTGCTCTGCGGTATTGACCACTTTATACATATCGCGGTCGTTGAAGCCTGCGCGTTTGAACACCAAAGACAGGTTGTCGCCGGATCGTACGGTTTGTTCTACCCACTGGGGTGTTGGTGGCTCCACCTCAGCCGTTGGAATGTCGATGGCCTCAACGGTTGGCTGCGAGGCTATTTCAGGGGTGGGCGTGGCTGAGTCCTGCGCCGTTTGCACAGTTTTACCGTTGGTCTCTGGCGATTCGCCAGGCAACAAGAGGGTAGCAGTGACGATGAAAAGCAGCGACAAACCTGCCCCGATTATGTGGCTGGTTTGAATGCCTTTGCGCTCACTGCGAACTGCGGTGGCTCCCCGCGGTTTTTTCGCTGTCAGCATGCCCCGATGTTCATTCCATATGGTCGCCGTTGAGTATATAAAAAAACCGCTCGGGACTACAGCGCCTCGCGCTTGCAATTGGGTTGCCATACGGTATCGTTGTCGCCCCTTTTTTGGCCTCCCGACTCTGGAGCGAAGAGCAATCAAATGAGCAGTGAACTACTGAAAGACCTAGAGGCCCGTGGCCTTATCTTCCAGATCGCAGGTGAGGCCGAATTGCCTGCCTGGTTGGATGGTGGTTCTCGCACGCTCTATTGTGGGTTTGATCCTACCGCCGACAGTCTCCACATCGGCTCCCTGGTGCCGTTGCTCATGTTGCGTCGCTTTCAGTTGGCCGGTCACAAGCCGCTGGCGCTGGTGGGCGGTGCAACCGGGCTAATCGGTGATCCCAGCTTCAAGGCGCAGGAGCGTCAGCTAAACACCCCTGATGTGGTTGCCGGGTGGGTGGATAAGATCCGCGACCAGGTCTCCAAGTTTATTGATTTCGATGCCGGCGAAGCCTCAGCAGAAGTAGTGAACAACCTCGACTGGACAGAGGATGTCAGTGTGTTGGATTTCCTGCGGGATATTGGCAAGCACTTTTCCGTTAACGCCATGATCCAGAAGGAGTCAGTGAAGCAGCGCATTGAGCGTGAAGGCAGTGGTATCAGTTTTACTGAATTCTCTTACATGATCCTGCAGTCCTATGACTTCGCAGAACTGAATAAGCGGCACGGTTGCAGTTTGCAAATTGGCGGGTCAGATCAGTGGGGGAACATCACCGGCGGCATCGACCTGACTCGCAGGTTGCACGGCAATCAAGCCTTTGGCTTGACCATGCCATTGATTACGAAATCAGATGGCACCAAATTTGGAAAGACGGAGTCAGGCACGGTATGGCTGGATCCGGCGCGCACCTCGCCCTATGCCTTCTACCAGTTTTGGTTGGGTACGGCGGATGCTGACGTATACAACTTCCTCCGCTTCTTCACGTTCCTGGATGTCGACGCTATCGCAGAGATTGAGCGGGCCGATGCTGAGCGGCAGGGCAGACCCGCTGCACAGGGCGTATTGGCCGAGGAGGTCACGCGAATCGTGCATGGCGACGAGGGCCTTGCGGCTGCCGTGAGGATTACTGATGCCTTGTTCAGTGGTTCCTTTGAGGCACTATCCGAAGATGATTTTGGGCAGCTGCGTCAGGACGGTCTCCCTGCGTCCACAGTAGCGCGGGCCGAACTACCGGAGACCCTGACCCAGATGCTGACTGAGGCGGGAATGGCCGCTTCGGGCAAGCAGGTCAAGGATGCCCTTGGGCGAGATGCGGTGCTGGTAAACGGTGTGGCGGCTTCCTGGGCGCAAAATGCTGCGGTTGCGGACGTATTCAGCCAGGACGCGGCTCGCTTTGGTCGCTTTTACCTGGTGCGCCTGGGTAAGAAGAAATACCACCTTTTCGAGATGGTGTAGCGTTTGTCGCCACCTGTGAGGCGGTTTTTACTCCTCGCATGAAAAAAATTTACAAAGTGCTTGCGCCCAGAATTCTGGCTGCGTATAGTGCGCGTCCTCTCGGGGGGCAGGGCGCAAAGCGCACCTCGAAGAGTTGCTCAAAAAGCAAGCAAAATCAATTGCTTATCTCATAGAGCTAATTTCACCTGAAGGTGGTCTGCAGCAGCATAAAGTTTTAAAAATGTGTTGCTAAGGAGCGGATGGTGAGTATAATACGCGTCCGCGTTTGGGGATGACCCCGAACCACAACCCACTCCTGGCGAGTTGGGTGTTGCTTAACAAGTAGATGAAGACAGATGTGTGGGCACTTGTTGGAGTAGTTGTCACAACTATTCAGACACAACAAGTGACCATTGATTCATAGTTTTATGGAACATTGATTTCGAATTGTGTCTGAGCCGAGATTTTGGGTAGTAAGTGGGGTTACCACGTAACTGCCTCCTCTTGCTCTTATGAGTAGAGGTTAAAGATTAAACTGAAGAGTTTGATCATGGCTCAGATTGAACGCTGGCGGCAGGCCTAACACATGCAAGTCGAGCGAGAAAGCCCTTCGGGGTGAGTAGAGCGGC
>SPKZ01023833.1_pt1 | contig 38194 bp, 72 predicted proteins | sample 2456571 | NCBI WGS metagenome assembly SPKZ01 (sample SAMN11192286, study PRJNA482655) | marine metagenome | biome: ENVO:00000447; feature: ENVO:00000244|ENVO:00000211|ENVO:00000569|ENVO:00002023; material: ENVO:00002151; isolation source: ocean water from marine abyssalpelagic zone ...
AAGTTACACTTATTTCTTTTCCGCTTCCTGTCCTCATTGTAGGCTCTTTATGTCCGATACTTGCACCAGTTGTTGTTACTTTAATAGAATCAACACTTGTCCGTTGAGCCCCAATAACCTTGTTGACAAATTGAGGTAATTTATTAAACTTTAAATTAAGCCTGTTTTCTGCTTCACGTTCTGATAGTTCATCTTCTGTATATTGCTCTCCAAAGATAAAATCAACATCAGTCTCCGCCCTGTTCATATTATCTTCATGATAAAGATAAGCTGCATCTGCTCTTTTTCTTGCTTCTTCTAATATAGAATCATCTGACTTATCTGTTTTGAGATCAATAGGCTTTGGAACTATACCTGTCGTTTTATCTTCCATGTGCTTTCCTTTTGTACATATTTTGTTGTATTTCCATTATGTTTGATGTAATTGTAGCGAAAGTTTGTGGTATTGACAATGCAGCATATCTGAATCCGTCCGCCCAATCTGAAGCCCAGTCATGTAATGGCGTATCTTTATATCTGTTCATTTTCTCGTCAAACTCTTTTTGATAGGCTTTTAAACCTCTTCTACCTTCTTCTGTTCTCTTCTCGTCAAACCAACAATGAGCTAATAATTCTCTACATGCTTCAATGCCATCTTCTCGTCCTACGTTTGGAGCAAATTCTACATTGAATCCTAAGTCAACTAATTTCTGGTACCTTGTTTGTAGTGTATCACTTGTCATACTTCTTACATTTGCATCATGTGGGACAAATAAAGTATCTATGTTTATATCATGTTCATCTCTTAGTTTGTACATATAATCACTGTAATGTTTTAAAGGTTCGTTTCTATTTGCATAACAATCTATAAACCTTACTTCTTTACCATGTATCTGCCAAATCCAAAGAGTCATTTGATCGTTGATACCTAAATCCATTGCTGCGAAAGTTCTTAAACTTGATTCCATTGGTACAGTTGATATTCTTCCTGCTTTCTTAGCTTTAGTAAGTGCAGTAGCAAAGTATTGATTCTCTGTGTCTACATCTTCCCATGACCCTTCGTACCATTTAGCTCTTAAGTCAGGTGGTAAGTTTTTAAGGAATTGTACATATTTAGGGTCACTATCTGCTAAATGTCTATTTTCCTCTATGTTTGCAGGAACAAATATTTTACTTATTCCTAACTCTTCAAACTTCACTCCATTCTCAAAGTCTGGATTGGTAACGTGCCAGTATTTTTTAACCCATTCGTGACCAGGTCCACCAGGATTAGTTGTTGCTAAAAATTGAGGTTGTAAATCTTTCTCTGTAGAACGCAAGGACCCCATGAGTTTCTCAAATAGTTCTTGTGTTGGTATATGTGTAAGTTCTTCAATTAATATCTTATGGTATTCGTGACCTTGATATGATGTGTAAGAGTCTGCATTACCTAAGTGTCCTGTGTATATAATAGCACCTTTTGGAAATGTAAACTTAGCAGGGTTTCCAGTTTTCTTCGCTCCATACTTAGACCATACTTGATTAGCTCTATCTACAAAGTCGGTTAAATCCTTTGCATTACGTCTAATAACAAGACCTCTAAACTTTGGATGCTCAATATCGTATAAGAACCATCTAATAGCTGCATCTGTCTTTCCTCCACCTCTTGATCCACCAAATAGCATATAAGAAGCTATTGAAGATAACATTATCCTTTGTTTGGCTGTTGGCTCCCATACGTTTCTTTTAACTGGTGCTGTCATAGGTCTATCACTTTCTCTTTTTCTGGTAGTTTAGTGACTTCTATTACTCCATTGTTGTTGTTAACTTGTACTTGACTACTTGCGTGTCTATCATTCACGTTTAATGTGATACTCGCTTTGTCTATTGCTTCAATACAGTTTTTGTAATCATTACTTGTTAAGTCTGTGTCGTGTTGTTCTATTACGTCAAAGTCTCCATTCTTAATCTTTATGGGCTTCTTGTACTTGCCATCTTCTAATAACTTATTAATCTTATCAATTGCTTTTACTTGTGTTTCATATATCTTTAGTTTTAAATTGTCTTTATCAAAATCTATTTTTAATCTTTGTTGGACTGCATGGTCTATTGCTTGAATCTCATTCGCACTTTTATCGCACTTTTTCAAATTCTCTAACATTACACTAGCTTCGACTAAATGGGCGTTACGTGGCTCTTCTTTTCCGACTATTTTACGAATATTACTCTCACTTGTTTTGTATTGTTTTGCTAACTCTGTTTTAGTGTATTCTCCAGTGTCCCACTTAGCTATTATATTACTCTTCTGTCTATCTGATATTTTAGCCATTTACTTAACTCTCATATGCTTACCATTAATATCTAATCTTGGAATCAAAGCACCACTTTTAGATAGATACTGTAGTCCTGTTTTATAATCTGTATGTAACGACATTCCACTTCTATTACTACCGCTCTTATCTGTATCATCTACACCGATATCAAATACCATAGTCACTCCTGCAATAATAAACATAAATATAATTAAGAATCCAATATCACTTTTTATCTTTTCATACACTTCCATTACTTATCCTCTAATTTATCAATTTTCTTTCTTAAACACTTCTCACATAACTTCAAGTAATTCTCTACTCTTGATCTACAATACTTTTGATTGCACTTCTTCATTATCTACACCCCATAAATACCCAGTAACAGCTATTACCTTGATACATTAACACTGCATTGCTAGAATTGCATCCTAATGGTGGTAATGGCTTCATAGGTGGAACACAAGCGTATGATGTAACTGCGATTAGTATTATTAGTAATATCTTTTTCATCTACTTCTCCTTTAATGCTTCTAGTAGTTTATCATTATCAACATTCTCAATAATATCTTTAATGTCAATATCTCTTAAAAATCTCATATCTGGATATTCTAAAGTCATTGTAATAGTTCCCTCTTCTTCTGTGGTTTCAGCTTTTAATATAGATATTGTTTCTATTATTAATTCTTTCATTCTTTCCCCTTATTAATTTAAACAGGTAGTCTTATTTAACTACCCTATTAAACTAACTTTGTGCTTCTTTGTTTTCACATAACCAATTAAAAAAAGCTCTCTTATTAATAAAGTTAAACGGTGCAGGGTCCTCTAATTGCTCCTCTGTAAATCGGAAGGCACAATTAGGCACATCATAAATAACCTTCTTCTTAACAACACCTTCTTTAACGATAATCTCTTTTGACATTTGTTTTCCTTGTTTTAAAATTGTTTCTTATTATACCATATTGGCTATCTTTCCATTACCTTTTTAATTCGTTTACATATCTCATTCGCTACAATAATAACTCTCCTCAACTTGATAATAGTTTTCTGTTGGTCTGCTATTATCTGGTTAAGATGCTTTATTTTAGCCCTGCTGTTCATTAATTATTTTTTGCCTAACTCTCTAAGCATCTTCTTGCCTTCTTCTATAAGTGCTTGACCCTTCTCTAATTTATCTTGGTATTCTTGTTCGGCTTCCCATTCTTCCTTAGTTACTTTACTTCCTTCTTGTATAACTACGTGTCTGCCATTGTAGAAACATAGATATGATTTTTCTTTATCATCTTGTAACTCTTTGATCATCTCCATTCTAGCAATTCTAATAGTGCTAGGATTAAACGTATACACATATTTCTTATCCATTATTTATCACCTTCATACTTATATTTTTTGATTACTTTAAATTTTCGTGTTACTTGACATTGAGCCACACCCCAATAAAAGTTAGTTTCTTTTCTCTTTGCTGTCATGCTTATCCTCTCTAAGTAATTTATTACAAGCTTCTTCTATTGCTTTCTCATATTCTTTCATATCATCTATTGTAACTTTCATGAATGGCTCATTTATCCATGCTACACATCGCCATCCTTTGACCGCAGCAATAATTATAAATAAATAGAAAATAGCTCCACATATTAATACATAACCTAATTCTGACATATTATATCCTTAACTAAGCCCACCCATGAAAATTAAAAGGAGATAGTGGACTTATTTAAAGACATAGGGTGTGACCCCTACGCTACTGTTTCGATATCTAATCTAATATCTTCTAAATTTTCATTTGCTGAATCTTCATCTGATTCTGTGATAATTTCATCACCTACAGGCTTAACCAACTCATACATTTCCTGGTCTTCTGGGTTTTTTAACTCACCATTTACAAACTCAAATCCTAACGTTACTGTTACTGCTCTTACTTCTGTTATTTCTTCGATCGATTCTAGTACTTTCATTTATATTCCTTTTTTTGTTTTTATAAAATTTGCCAATCTTCTGATAAAATATCTGCTTGTGAAGCTAACCAACCCATACAAATACTTCCTGTTGCTGTTTTCATAATGATATAGTCATCTACTGTTGCAATTCCACCTTGATTCTCCGCGTGTGCTTTTGTGTGAGGATTCCAAAACTGTTTAGAATCTAAATCCTTAGTTCCTTTTCCAACAGTAATCCACATATCTTTACCATTCCACCCCTCTCTTGCTACTTTCTTCCCTAACTTCATGGCTTCAATTGCCAGTCCAAAAGATAAGTAAACCATGTCTTTTTTTTCTTCCATTAAATATTTTCCTCTTTTTGTTTCTTATTCTGTTTAGTCCAATTAAAGCCTTGAAAATTATTGACTCTATTGGATACCTTTTTCTTGAATATATACCATAACACTAATACTACTGGGATTAAAGGCAAGTAAATAATCATACAAACCTTTCTTAATCGTCTAGTAAATCTTCTACTATATCCATTCCTATTGAAGCACCAACTACAGCACCTCCAATAGTACCAACAATATCTAGCAAGTCGCCATCTTCTGCTCCTAATACATCTGTAGCAATAGTTGAGCCTACATTTGCACCAACGTTGCCACCAAGTAGTCCACCGCCAATTTCTAATAGATCATCAAACATATTCTTTTCCTTTTATTGATTTAAAAACTTCTTACCTCTAGCCCATTTTCTATTTACTATCGACTCTTTTGCTTCAAGAAGATCATCTCCCTTCTTTATACCTGCTAATCTTAGTAACAAGTAAGACTTTACATTCATGCCGTTACTGACACAAAATAACTTTAACTCTTCATTGGTTTTAACCTTAACTGGCTCAATGATTTTGTTTTCAATCTTGCAATAAACCTCTAAGCCTTTCATTAAAGCTTTATAGAGACTCGTTTTATCTCCGATTACTTGGTAAACTTGGGAAGTATATATCCCTAATTGTCTAGCAAGTTCGGCTGGTGATGGTTTAATTTTTAATGATTGTTTTCTCATGTACCTCCCCTGTGTTTTATTAATATATTATAGCATAAGTTTATTAATACCTTATACTATATTTAGTTAAGTTTGTAAATTCTTTTTAGTAATTATAAACTACTCTTACAATGCCGTTCTTTTTAACTATTCTACAATTGTCTAACATTCTCATTACTCTTTGTCTAACTTTCATTTTGTTTCCTTTTTATTTACATTTACAATTTTACTTATTTACAAAAAACAACCTACTTACACTATTATGTCGATATAGTGCAAATATGGTTATTTACATTTTTAGTTATTATAGTTTTGATTATATTGTTGCTGCGGCTGTCGTTGTTGTTGATTGTTTTGCTGTTGGTTATTATTATAATTACCTTGCTGCTGTGGTTGATCCTCAAATATCCCAACCATAACCATGTCTTTACCTTCTTGTCTTGGGAACGCTGCAAAATTGATAGTTGGATCAATTAACATATATTCTTTACCTTCTTGTGTAGTTCCAATTACTCCAACATTTACCCATCTTGTTTTGTCTTGACCATCTTTTTGATAACTTCCGTTTGCTACTGCTAATTTTTTCATTTACTTTCCTTTAATGTTTTAATTTCTTTTTCAAGCTTCTCAACATAATCAAAAATCTCATTGATTTTCTTCTCGTAATTGTCTTTATCAAACCATTCTACAAACTGTGGGTCATTTTCCCCTATCTTCTCTGTGTTTAGGGCTTGTTTTCTAGTTATCATTTAATTTCCTTCTTAATAGTTTGGTATATCTTAGTTACAAATCCATCGCCCCTTAAAGCCCCTGCAAGTGCAACAATAGTTATGGTAAATCCTGCCCAAATCCAGAAGCTGCTGAATATAAACTGTATTACTTCAATCATTTTCTAAATCCTTTAATTTTAAATATAATTGGCTCAATCTTTCTTTTCTCTAAATTCCAGACTGCCACCCTCTTACACTTTTCTTCGTGTGCTTTTATTTGTTTAAGTGTCATTTTTGTTCATCTTCATATATATTGCCTACTACTTCAAAATTAGCAGTATATTCAGCTCCAAGCATTGCACCAGAATTGGAATGTAAAAATATTGATGATAAAAGAAATGCTGCATCTTCATTTGACCAACGAATAACACCTTTTACTGAATCACCAAATCCGTTTAATATATCCCCTTCATAAATCTCAATACCGTTTTTATCTTTTAATCCTGTGTATTGCATAAGTTTAATTTGCTGTGAAAAGTAAGGATTGTCCAGTACTTCGCCATCTTCCAATCTTCTCTTATCAGATTTAAATAAAATCCAATCATTGCCCTCTATTCCACTTCTAATAAATTCAACATCATTGTGCATAACCTTATTGCTTTCGTCCCAACCTCTAAACTTTAATATTCTACCACTCATTATATTCTCCTTTTACCTTATCAAGTTTCCCATCTACACACTCGATTGTTATATCCTTCAAAGACTTTCCTTTGACTACCTCGCTAATTGGACTTGTGAAAACATACGTCACGCCATTCTCTTTGATACAATGGGCTATTTTCTTATCCACAAATATTGACTTTGTGTTAGCTGTTGCTGTTATAGCTAGTAGTGCTATTAGTAAGTACTTCATTTTAATAACCTTTAATAAATTTTTCTCTTTGCCTTTTATTATAAACAACTCTATGATAAATCACGCTAATTATTGTAAATATAACAGATACCGACCATATATTAAAATCCATTTCAAAAGCCCATCTAATCAAAGATAATATCCCAACAATTAATATATAATCTAATATAGACACAATAACTATTCCCTTAAACGTTTTCATTTCTTACTCCTTTTGATATAAAATAGTACTCTTTATTCACTTTGATATAGCTTAATCGGTTAATGATTTATAGTTACTATTTACTAGGGAATTGAGGTAAAGTTATACCCTTCTGCCCCATGTATCTTACAAGCGTATCAATCACTAATTCAAATTCATCTATATTTAGCTTTGTCGTGCTGTCTTTGGTGTATAGACTCTTAACTACTGGCTTAAATAGATGCTCTTTTACTTTCAACATATCCCATTTTGTATTGATTTTAATTACATCTTGGATAAACATATCTTCTTTGTTTAAAGTACTTGCAATTAGTTCACACCATTTGTGTATTGATTTGTTTTGCTGTAACGTCCTCTTATCCATGTTCTTGATATCAACTGAATAAACCGCACCATCTTTAAACGAGTCGATTAACTCTCTATCTTCTTCACTATGAGGGATTAAACGCCCCTCATGCTTTATAAATGTTATTTTCACTACTTACTCAAAATCTTATAACTTGCTGCTTTCTTTGATTCATACTTTGACATATCAACATCTTTTAAAAGCTTCTTATTATCTTTTACCACATCAGCCCATTTTGTAGATGTGCTTTCTTTAGCATACGATACAGTTACTCCACCACCAAAAGTTTTTCCACCTTTGTAATATTTATACAGTTTCTCTTTTGCTTTTGCCAGTACTTCATTTCCTGCATCTGCAATTTGTTTAGCTGCTTTAAATTCTTCTGCTGCTTCCATAAAATATTTATTATCTGATAAGTCAAATTCTAATACTTTCAATGTATCTTTTTCATCATCAAATTTATCCCAAGCTGTTTTAATTTCTAAATAGTCTTGTTTACTTCTTCCGATTGCTTCACTAATTGCAATTTCTTCTGTCTTTGGATTATATGCAACTAAGTATCCAGTTCGAACAGTATCAACAACCATCATCTGGTGATGAATTTGTAAAAGGTAGTTTTCTGGAAGATCACCACAATTTTTTATGTCATTAAATGTTTTTTCACTAACTTTAATTTCAATCAATGTATCTTTATCAAAATTTAAACCATCTAATGAAGCTAAATATTCTTTATTGACTGCAACCATTGGCATAAATGAATCACCCATTAATGTTTCAGCTTTTAATCTAACCATATCTTCAAGGTCATTCCCTTGTCTCATAGCGTTTGAATAAAAAGGCGTGTATTCACCTCTTAAATTCATTGCTAACTGCTCACGACTCATAAATGGACTTGTATTCATAACACTTGGAGTTCTTGAAGCTGTTTTATAATGCTTTGCTCTTAAGTCGTGCCATTCTTGTGATCCCTGCTCTACATTTACTATTTCATACATTATTTAGCCTTTTTATTTTTTTCAATTCTCTTATTAAGTAAAGTTTCTATTGAAGCATAATCTTTACCTTTTAAATCTTCTAACTTATCAATCATTACGAAAGTACACAATTCAACTTCTTCTATTTTTGCAACTTGATTTAATTTTCTTAAGTACTTAACTTGTACATCTGATATAATTTGATATTCTTCTTCATTTTGACTCGTAATGTTTGCATTGTCTTTATCATATAATGCAAGTCCAAATATATCTCCAAATGTTCTCAATGCTCTTTTAGTTGCATCAGATTCTGCTTCTTTAGTTGCACTCTCGTGTGCTTTCCCTAAGTCGGCATCTATTCCTTGACCAAATCCAAATCCATCACGCTTAATATTGTCAACTGTTATTGTGACTTTACAAGTATAACCCACATAATTAATCATTTTTGTATTATCGTTTTTCTTGGCTTTTTGTTCTGTTTGTACCATTGTCATTTCTAAAGTTTCCAGACTCCACCCATCAAATTCAAACGCTCTGTTTGCTTCACTAATTGCGTGTTTAGCTGTTATGTATCCTACTTGTGAAAAGCCACTCTTTCTAGACTTAATATTCTTCTGGTTTAATGGCTCTTTTAATATTGTCTTATTCATATTAAATCCCTTAACGTATCGTTTAATTGCTCTGTAAAATCAAATCCATCATACTCTCTTGCTCTAGCTTGTAATTCATCAATCGTATTTCTTAACTCTACTAATTCGTCATCTATATCGTCCATGAATGAATCTAAACTATCACTAACCTTATCTAATCTCTTTTGGTGCTGTTCTAAAGCATATGTATTACCATCAATCATCTCTTACCCTTCCATTCTCATAAGTTCAGTCTCTAACTCGCTTGTGTAGTTATGACCTTCGTAATCTTCTGCCAGTTGATACACTAACTCAATATCATATTTTAAATCTGTGTGACGTTTTTTAAGTTCCTCAATAGCATATAATCTTCTAAACTTTTTATAATCATTATTTATAGTCTCTTGGTGTTCATCTTCTGTTATTGATCTGTCATAATTATAATTTTCCATTACTTACTCCCTTGATTCATAGCTTCGATTCTCACAACCAAAGGTGTTTTAAAAACTAACTTTCTATCTTTGGCTAACTGTTCCTGTGTTTGTCTTAGTATCTCTTTGAACTCTGTGTAATCTTCCATGTCTTACTCCTTTTTAGATAACCCAATTCTATATGAATACTTCTTTAATATAGCTTAATGTGTTAATGATTTATAGTTATATTATGAATGTTTTAGACTTCTATATATTTCTCTGAAAATATGACAAAAACATTATGTTAGTTGCCATGTGAGATAAATGAGTCAATCCGCTCTCTTCATCAAGTTCAACACCTTTTAAATATTCAAAAGTATGGCGAAGTAAAGCATCTTTATATCTACGCTCTGCATCTTCTACCTGCTGCCATGAATTAGGTGCATATTTTTCAGCACCATACGTTAAGACTCTAGCAATATCTTCTATGCATCTTGGATCTACCAACGACATCAATAACTTTACTTTGTCATATTTTAAGCCTTTATCTTTCATTTAATATCCATTGACAAACAACCTCTATGGCTTTAAATTCTGTAGGATATGCAATGTCTGTTATTGTCCTATCATTTCTATATTTTGAATCATTCAAGCCAAATTCAACCATATACCTACCATCATTTGCAGTGCTTTTATAAGAAAAAATCCAATATCCCTCATCGTAAGCCCACTCTTTACATTCGTGGGCAAGTTCGTGTATATTTATCTCAGACATAAGACCAAATTTATCATTGGATTCACTTTTGTATGAATACGATACATGCTGGTCTGAAATGTGATCATGGACGTTAACTATTTCCTCTTTTAAAACCTCACTTAATAATTCTTTACTAATAATTTTACTCATTTCTAAATCCTTTAAACTTCTGTTTGCAAAGATGGCTTACACATCATAGCTGTTTCATATTCACGACCCATAGACATTAATTCTTCAATCTTTTTAATATCATCCCATGCTTTACCATTATTAAAAGATACTTCTATAGAATCAAAGACGATTGGTATAATTTCTGTATATACTTCTATAGATCCAGTCTCTTCACACATAGGACTCTGCTTAAATACCAAAATACCATCTTGCATATCTGGGTTAGGTGGTATTATTCCTTGCCCTATAATCTCATTGCCTGTTTTCTTGCATAACCCTTTAAATATCATTTCTAAGTCCTTTAAATATATGTGCTATTACATCAACTGTCCAGCCATTACCTATCATCTTGTATCTTTGTGTATTTGATACATTATCAGTATAGTTATCTGGTACTGTTTGCAATCTCTCACATTCAATAGGTGTTAACCTTCTATTTTGCTCTTGTATTACTCCATAAGGGATACCTTTAAACATATTTGCCGTTAAACAAGATGCTTTTCCCTCTAATTTATTACTGTGATAATGCCATCTAGGTTTCCCATTTCTTAATCTACTCATATAGTCAAAAGCTTTATCTGAAAGATTTAAATTATCACTCCATTCTTCTTGTAAAACTTCTTTTAGTGAGATGTTTTTATCTACTGGTTGTTCTATTCCAGGGATATTAGTCCAATATAATCTTCTTCTATTTTGTGCAGTCAAAAGATTACTATTAATCATTATTGGATCAACTCCTAAAAGTTCAGAAATAACGGCTTCACTTTCTTTAGTCATTTTAACATTTTCAAGTAAGAAATATTTTGGCTTAAGTTCTTCTAATAATCTCACATATTCAAAAAATAACTTACTTCTTTCATCATCAAAATTTAATTGTTTACCTGCAAAACTGAATCCCTGGCATGGGCTTCCACCAATTAATAAATCAATATTTGGTACATCTTCTACTTCGATATCACAAATATTCCCTAATCTATTTTTAGTATCTTGCGGATAGTTTTTATCTGCTACCTGGATAGCATATTTATCTATCTCACTACTAAAATAATTATCAACTTTAATTCCTGCTCTCTCTAGTGCAATTCTTCCACAACTCATTCCATCGAATAAACTTAATACATTCATATCTTAATCCTTTATTTATTTAATTCTAGCCACTCAACTATTTCAGCATATGTTCTAAACTGGTTCCAATTATGTAAAACCTCTTTATGTTGTGCGACATATGGGTATTCTTTATCTTTAGTATTTCTTATGTCAAAACTTTTTTTTGATGCTAATGCCATTGCTAAATTCTTATCCCTTATTATTCCCATCTTTCTTTCCTTTATATTTTATGACTCTATAAACTTAACATCTGGATTTTGCAGGACAAACAATCTCATCTTAATCTTATATACATCTGTGAGCATACCCTTCACATCTTCAACTATCGTATTCCCATTTTGAACATATCTAAAATCTGCACTATAAGTTATCTTCCGTAAAGTTTTACCATTCCATTTTACAGTTGGTATAAGGTCATACTTTGGCTGTAGCGTTAATTCTGATATTTTGCCACCTCTTAGTAGTAAAGCTAATTGATCGTATCTCCTAGCTTCCTTCTTTGAGTCAAACAATACTTTATCTCCACCTATTACTCTATATACTTTGTGATTACCGTATTTATTCTTTTTCATACCATCAACCCATCAATCAAAAATGCAACTGCTATAATCATTAGAACGATTATGATTTTCTTTTGTGTTTTAGTTTTCATCTTACATTCCTTCGTACAAAGTCGCTAAACTCTCATAATTTTCTATAACCTTGCTACTCTTCTTAACACTCTTTGCTTTACGCTCCCTGTCTGCTTTAAGCCCCTTTTCTTTGCATCTGTCACACTTTGCGTCACATTGGTTTATGATCGCTGTTCTGCACGTTGGGCAGGGGATTAGTATTGTTTTAGTTCTACACATTGTCTTTACCTTGTAATTCAATCATATATTTAGTTAATGCTTCTTCTGTTAAGTATCCTTCTGGCTCATTATCATCTCCTAAAACCATTGCTTCATATGTATCTACTCCATTGCTATAAAAACATTTACCAAATACAATTGACAATCTAATCCCATTGTCAAAAGTGATTATACTTTGTTGTGCTTTATCCATTTCAAGTATATCTCCATCAGGAAAAATTCTTTTATATACTTCTGGTGTATCTTGCTTTAGTCTATTCTGCTCTATTGCAACGCTATGTTCTTTAAACTCTAAATCCTTAAATGTTTTCATCTTCTTACTCCTTAATTGATTTAAAAGTTTAGAATAATAATACTTTATTCCACCTTAAACCGTTAACAATTAATAGTTATATTTAAACATTCATCTTTTAGCTATAATTAGGAAAGGATTTACAATGAAGTTCAATTTTTTCAAAGACTATCTAAATAAAAAAGATATAGTGGGTTTCAAGTCTGATATGATTTTAAAGCTTGAATGTGAAGAAGATGGGATTAAATGGTATACGCTAGAAAGTGATTTAATATTTAATAGTGGTAAGGCTGTTTATACTGTGCCTAAAGAAGTGTTTGAAACCGATTTGACTACAATTCCGAAATGTTTAAAATGGCTTTATAAACCTAATGGTAAATATTCTATGTCTGCTGTATTACATGATTTTTTATATGACGAGCCTAACACTACAAGACTTCACGCTGATTATATTTTCTTACTCGCTATGAAGTCACAAGGAGTAAATTTCTTTACTCGGTGGATTTTCTTTAGTTCTGTAAGAATCTTTGGTGGACGTTATAGATAGGAATGGTTACATATGCTATGGCTTTGCCTGTGTACCCTTGAACAAACTTCGCAGCTGTTGTTATTGATACAGACATTGGAAAAGCGTAGTGTGATTTTTTGTTATGGAACATTATTACATTAAATTTCACTCAAATACTCCTGATACATTAAATTTGACATTAACAATAAATGGTTTAGACTCATAATTTCATCATAGAACTTGTATGGGTTGTTGTGTATTGATAACTGGGGACTCATAGCGTGATGATGGTTAAAGCACAAGGGGATAACTCTACTGTGTAAACGTCTAAGTCCTTTTAGGCTTTTATTGGTTAGATGGTGAATTTGTGCAGGTGATTTACAAACTACACATTTTTTGTTATCTTTAATCCAAGAGAAGTATTTGTTTTTCTCTTGGTCGCTTAGGTCTGTTTGGGCTTTGTTTTTGTGTAGCTGTTCAGATTTAGTCATACTTCTACCCCTATTTTATATCTTAATTCTTTGATATCATAATAATCGTTGCAAGTGTTTCCGTCATAGTCATATGTTGGTATTCTATACTCAACTACTAATATTAAGTCCTTATCTACTATTAAATAATCTTGGCTCTCCACATTGTACTCTTCGTCACCTATTTTTATAGTTGTCATTGTCTTACTCCTTATCTTTGTTTTTAAATATCCACTCGGCACACTTGAAAGGTACGATTACTCTGTTGTGTGTATCAATGCTGTAAAATTCAGTGCCGTACTTACAAAGTCTGTATATGTCTTTATCTTCAATTAAAATAAGATAACCTTGACTTTCTATCCAATCCATTGTTTTATCAGCTAATTCATAGAGGTTTATAGCTGCTGCTTCATATTGGATATTCTCACTCCATGTTACATCATATTCAAAAACATAGTTGACTATATTATCATTAACTTCCACCTTTGAACAATCACAACCTAAAACCTCACTTAATAATTCTTTACTAATCATCTCTTACTCCTTTGTTTTTAATATCTTCTAAAATGGTATTGGCATTTCAACATTATTTTTGTATTCTATTTCTTCAATAGGAGCTATATCTTTTCGTCCATTGTAATTATTAGGCTCGTATGAAACAGTTATAGTATTTAATGGATTAGCAATTGATCCATCTTTACCTCTTATAGTACATAGAGTTTCAATCCCCATATTATCCTTGATTACTTCTAATTTAATCAATCCTTTTTTATCTGGATTTTCTACTATCTCATGCGAATCATCTCTAATATAATATCTTCCAATTTTCCAAGCCATACGAGCTGAATCCGTAATAGTTCCTGCCCCTCTTGCTCCACCGTCTGCACTTTTAGCACTATGATGTAATACTAAAACTACTGCATTTGTTTCTACTGCTATTTTTGTAAATACATCTCTTACTAAAACATCCATATCATCATTTGAATTTTCACTTAGTCTATGGAATCTTTTTAATGGATCAAGGATAATATATTCCGTTTTATTCTCTTGACAGAACTTTATAACTTCCTCAATGTAATTATCATTTACTACATATCCATCTCTTGAAGTTGAAGCCCACTTAATACGATCATCATTATCTAAGCTCACAAAATGGATTCTAGACATTAAATCATTGTAATCCAATCCGATACTACTGCATATCATTTTAGTTCTAGACTTTATTTCCTCAATACCATCTTCTGTAAAAAATGCTAATGATGTTTTAGTTGGATTATCTTTTAACCATAGCAACATAGATTTTAATGCTACTGCTGATTTACCACTTCCTCCACGACCTGCTAATATATTATAAGCACCTTTGATTAATGGTATATAATTCAATCCTACTTTTTCAAGACTAACTGCTTTTATCTTATTGGCATTTTGTGGGGCAAATAATTTCTTGCCCTCTTGTGGATAAATAAGGTCAATAATTTTTATCTCTAATTGTGCTATTTCCTTATCTAATTTCATCTCGTCTTTAATATCATCTACTTTAACCTTTTTTGCTCTAAGGTCTGATTGTTTATCCTGTAATATCTTTATTCTATCTTCCATTTCTTAATCTCCTCATTCTTGCTTCATCTTCTATTTCTTTTAATACCTTAACATATTGCTCCATAGTTCTAAATGTAAACCATGTACGAGCTATTAAATCAATCCATTCATCCATATTCATTGCAGTATGTTTTAATATGTATCTTTCGATTAATTCTTCTGTATAAGGTATGTCATTTGATAAATGATTGTGAATAGCTTTAGCAACTAACATAGTCGTCTTATTTGCCTTAAACATCTCATGGTCTATCTGATAGTCCAAAAAACTATTTAAATCGCTGTCAAGTGCCTTATCGTAGTTTAAAAGTGTATTTAATATACCGTATTCGATTGATAGTCTCATTGTATGATTTCCTCCACTTCTTTACCATTGTACATAGTAGTCTGTTTAGGTTTTGTATTACAAGGTTTGTAATCTAATAAGAAAGGTGTTAATCTTTGTGCAAACTCTTTTTTCTCTCTTTGATGATTAATATAGTCAACTGCTAACTGATGTTTATTTTCTATTGCTTCAAATAACTTTTTAGTATCCTTAGTAACAGTTACCTTACTTTTAGTATTTACTTTGTCTCTTAGATGTTCTACAAACAACACAAAGTTATTCTTTGTTATATTCTCTTTAGTCTCTTGAACTGAGTCAATAGAACTTTTACCTGAGTCAATACCCTCTTGAACTGAGTCAATAGTAATTATCCTTCCAAAGTTACGTTTAGTTTGTGAATTATCTATACTTATATACTTCTTTTCTACTAGATCAGATATAGCTTTAGAAACTCCAGACATTGTAATTCCAATTAATTCACTAAAATGTCTATTAGATGCAATACAACCTTTTTCTAATGATGATAATTGGCTTATCTCTGAAAGTATAAACTTTTGATTAGGGGATAAGTTTTTATCGTGCATAGTTTCAATAGTTACTGTTATAAATTTAGTTGCCATTTCTTAAGTCTCCTATTGTAAAATCAGTTGCATATACAGCAGATTTATAGTTGACTACGCTCTCATGTTTTTTACAACAGTTAGGAAGTGTACAATAGTAATCAAATTTATCCATAATTAATTCATTGTATTCTGGTTTTAACATATCGATTATAAAAGTCTCAATAATTTCTGATACTGTTATATCATCAAAATATACTTTTGAAATAGAATCAAAATCCTTAACTCCATCAACTATATGTTCTAGTATTCTGAGATATATATTTGAACTTCTTCCAATATATACAATTTCACTATCTTTTTTTAGTGCGTAAATTCCATTACATCTCTTGATGCTCTGTAGACTTTCTAACGTAAATTTCATGTGTATCCTTAGATACCGCCATAATGTTTTGATTTTTAAGTGATTGATTGGTAATGCAGTGAGTGTCTGGCGGATCACTTTCACTTCAATTACTTAATAAAATCTAACTAAGAGGTCAAAGGTAGTGACCCGCCAAGATTGAAACCTTGACTTCTTAATTAGACTCTATAAGAAATCTTCTAAATTATATCATAAAAACCCAATAAGCTTCGCCTACTGAGTCAATATACTTTTTGAAATTGGTTAGTTATAACTGAATATAACTTTATAGAATAGACGTCTATCCGAAAACCTTGGCTTATTTAAGTAGCTTTTCGCCCATTGGTAATCGCATCTACTCTATAAAATTATATGAGGGAATTAAATCCCTCGTTCTTCGTTTGGAATCATTATATTCCTTTTTCTTCGTTCATTTAAAACTCCTTAAAGAGATTAACTATGCTCTTTTGTATTCGTGAGAAGAACATTCTACTATAATAACTATAAAGTCTCCATAAACTTTCTTAACTTTACAATGCAAGGCTTCTTTCTTCTTGCGTGACTATGCCCTCTATTATCGTAAAAGTTGTTAATACTCATTTTCTTAATTAACAATTCAATCATTACTATTGTGATAACTATTTTCTTCTTTTGGATAAGCGTACCTTTAAAGTTTGGGGCTTTTACTGTTATGACTTCATAGGGTACATTGTGCTTTATGAATAGTTTTCTGTAGTTAACGTCCATCTAGTACCCTTTGTTCTTATGTGGGTTATTGATGAAGTTATAATCCTTCATGTAAACATCTTGATACTCTTTAACTTTCTCTTTGTTGTTGAGTCTGTAAGCTTTGGCACGTTCTGAGTTAGCCTTACGTTGTTCATCTGTGTATTTTCGATAACTCATACGACTAAACTATATTTTGCCACATAGCCCCCGTTAAACTTGATTCTATCGTGTTTGATTTTATGTCCTGCGTTTTCTAGGTCTGATATTCTACTGCGACAATTCGAGCCATATCTTAACATTCGAGCCATTTCTACAGTTAGGTAATTATCTTTTACTTGTAGGTAGGCTAATATCTTTGCACATTGTGATCCTGTCTTGAATGTTTTTAGTGTTCCTTGCATTACTTACTCCCTCTCTTAAAATCTCTAGTAAATATCATTTTATACCTACCAATTAAGACCCTTGATGCTACTAATTGGTAATACTCTTTACCGCCTATCGTGACTATTTCTTTGAAATTAATTGGAGTGAATTTTCTTTTCTTGAGAAATCTAAGTTTTGATTTTTGCATTACTTAGTCCTCATTTTTTAAAAATTCTATAAACTTTATCATGTCATACTCTAAAAATTCCTCATGTGCAAAATATACTGCAAGTGAAAGTAAAGCAAACATTCCTCCATAGTAAAAACAACTTGACCATAAATATATTTGAGATATTATCGCTAACATATTAAAAAGTATTATGGTTATTACTAACGCTTTACTTGAATTTATAAACCTTGATTTATTAAACATTTCAACGCTATCCATCACTTACTCCTCATACTTTTTAAGTTGTTCGATATATGTATCCGCCCATTTATGAGCCTTAATAAACCTATTTTCTCTTATCCACTTAACGCTCCCTATCATAAAACTAGTGTTAAGACAATTAAATTCCTGCTTATCAACTTCAACCCCATCTCTGAATATTTTAGCTAGAACATTGTCATCTTTTACTGCTAGTATCTCTTTTTTATATTTCATTACTTACTCCCTTTAGATAGTTTTCTTAGTTCACTATATACTTTTAGTGGCATTGTTCCGAATTGTTTCATATCTTACTCCTTTGTACTTTTATCTTCGCCATGTTCCAAATCTTTTGTAAAATATTTACAACCAAAACAACTTGATATCCCATCATTAATAGGTGTTTGACATTGTAAACAACCTCCATGAAATATTAATAGCCCTTTGTTATCATTCTCTTTAATTTTATTTATTTTACTTTCTGTCTCTTCTGGGGTATCTAGTTCAAACCCATATTCAGCATACTTCTTGGTCTTAACTGCTTCCTTTTCTCTGTAGATATGGAAAATGAAATCTTCACATGTTTCTAGTTCATCTTCATTTGTTTCATATCTATTTGAAACTTCCTCTTTGCTTTGTCGTGTTGGTGTTTCGCTGCCTTCGCTTTCACTGTCTACTACGACTCCGATAATGAATCCAATGATTAGCCCAATGATTAATGCTGTAATTATTCCCATGTCTTACTCCTTGATATGAAATAAGTTTAATATATTATATCTTTGGTTATGCTTAAAGCGTTAATGATTTATAGTTAAGTTAGGGAGAATGGGAAGAAAAGGTTGCCCTAATTTTCCCAAGGAAGTAAGATTGAAATATTTAAAAAGATATATTAAAAGGTAAGGAGTAAGCCAAACCTTTTAAACATTGTTATTATACAGTATTAATCGTCAATTGGCAAACGGAATAGCATCTGTTTGCTGAAACTTAGGATAAATACTTGTGACGTGTTGGTTACTTGTATCATTCCTATATTGTACATTCCCCAAATAGGGGCTACAATTAAGATTGTAAATATTGCTATCATAAATATTCTTTTTATCTTTTCGTATGCTGATTTAAACATTGGTTTCCTTTACACTAAAACTGCGCGGTTGTACCATCCGCGTTTATTTATAGATAATTTAGGATTTCTCTTTATTATCATGTCAAAATATTTCTTCTCTAAATTATCATACTGTTTATCAAATGCTTGGGCGTTATAGATGTTTAAAGCTTTAAGGGTATTCTTGCCTATAATTCCATCGTCTTCTGTTCTAATGAGTCTCTGAGCAAGTTTAACCGCTGTTCTTGGGTGGCTAACAACTCCCATTAGGAAAATCTCTTCTGCCATGTTTTGATCTTGTACTTCTGATAGTCTGCTTATATCCCAATAGAACTCTTTAAAAAATTCAAATACTTCTCTTTTAGTTTTAGCATCTGTATATAATAGAATTGATGCACGTTCCATATCTCCACTACAAGCGTGAATAACCTTATCAACAAATTGCCAATCAAAAGATAAAGGGTTAGCTAGTCGATATATTCCACCTAAAGTCATATCTGACTCTCCAGAATTCTTGTGTAGGAAGTCCTCTGGGTTATTGCTATACTCTGCATCTACTAAGGTTAAAAACGCTTGTGGGAAATTAGACATTATCTACCCTTTAAGTTATGGATAACATCTGTCTTTTGTTTACTTCCTGCACTTGATCCAAAGAAATACTGTATAACTCCACCAAACGCTGTTGCAAGTGTTCCAAATAACATATAGATAACGCCTGTCTTATCATCTGGTACTGTACCCATAACTAGAAAACCAATTAATAAAAAGTATCCTGCAATTATAGTCCATGCTAAAAGATATAAATTCCAATCTTTTTTACCTGTTGCTGATTCGCTTTTAGTTTGTCTTTCTCTAGCACTAGCAACATCTTTTAAGTTCATTTCAATTTCTGCCAATCTAAATTGTTCTAACTTCTCTTTGTGAGTAGTTTGCATCTGTTGAAGTTTAAGCATAGCTTCTGGATTGGCTTTTAACTCATTAATAACTGCATTTGGATTATCTTCTACTCCTAATACACTAGATATTAATGTTCCAATTCCTGCACCTGCTGGACCTCCTAAAAGACCTCCTATAATTGGTGCTGAACTACCAATTAAACTTTTTACGCTATCCCAATTCATGCTTATCCTTTGAATGTGTAATTAAATAATTTAATAAAATATGGTTTAATATTCTCATGCTGTGTAGCCCCTAAAGAATAGGAACTAGTTGCAATTAATACCGACATGTAGAACATTACCTTTTTAAAGTGTTTCAAAAAGAAGTTTGTTTTGCTTTGTGATTTTACTATCTCGTCGTATTGAAGTGTTATCTTAGTACTAATATTGTTTTGATTGGTATGTATTCCATTGATATTAGTACCTAGTGTATTGATACACTCATGTGTTTTCAAAATTGATTCAACTAGTTTAATAGAAATAACTTTATCATCAAGATTATCTAACTTATTTAGAATTGCATTAAAGGCTTTTACTATATCATCATCATTAGATTTAGGCATATTTAAATCTTTCTCTAGGTCTAGGAACTTATTATAATCATCATCTAGCTTGTTTTCTTGTTCCTGCATATCCTCAACCGACTTTGTGACCACTTCATCAAGTTTTTCTATGTCTTGCTCGAAGTGGATAACTTTATCTGTTATTTCTTTTAATGGTGGCATATCTTCCCTTATTTGTAAGTATCTAAAGATGGTAACTCTGCAATTAGTTCTGCATCTGTTGGCATTGTCCGTTGTGCGTTTTGAAGCTTTGTTTGTTCTGCGTTTACATATACCCATACGGCACTTCTCCAGTTTCTAAACATGATAGCTTCACTATTGAATGCGGGATCAGGATCGCCAATATAACCAACTGCTGTATAAATAGTATCATATCCCCATTCTTTAGCTGTTGTGTCTAGATGGTGTTGGACTATTCGAGATACACTTTTAATACCATCTTCTAATTGAATTTTCATTATTTCTTGTTGTATTAAAGTATCATCTAAATGTATTATTGATTCTATCCCACTTTCGTCTGGTGCTGTAAATGCGATTGCACCTCTGATTGTTTCGGCTTCTGGGTATAATCTTCTTATTGCGTCATTTCTCACTTTATGCTCCTATCTCTGATAATGTCATGGTAATTATATTACTGCTTTCACATAATCTGAAAGTACCTGTAGTCATTTTTATTTGTACTTTGTATGTTAAAGATGAAGCACTTGCAGGACTGTCTAGTTTAGTCCATGAGTTCTTGACTCGATTAGATGAATCTTGTATCCTTATTTCCTCTGTGATACCAGTATATATATTTACAGCATCTCTTACAAGTTGTACTGCGAATGAAGTAGGGCTACTTCTTATCTCCCCTTGAATATCAAAGTTTATCAGTATTTTACTAGTTGCGGAAGTGGGAGTGATTGATAAAGTTAAGCCAGTATCTACAAAACTTCCTGTTGAAAAGTCAGATTGAGTGCTAAATTCAACATTTAATAGTTGTAATAATTTTCCACCGCCTGATACTTCAGAATCAACATTAATTGTATCATTTCTAAGTTCTTTGGCTTCCCCTGTTCCTACTGATATTCCTGTGCCTGTAGTATTCTTAAAAGTTGCAGCTTCTGATCCTGTAGTATTTACAACTGCTAGAAAAGTATGCTCTGCGTTGTTCATTATAATATTTCTTGCAATGGTCCAATTGGTTGTATCTATTTCAATTCTACCGTATTGATTCTCAATTGCTGTCAATGTATAATCTACATCTGTTGCAGGAGTTATTAATATGCTTAAATCTTTTCTTCTTAATGGAAGGAAACTTCTTGCCAATCTGTACCAAGTAACTAAATCATTTAATGCTAAAGGTGCAGTTAAATCAATAGTTAGTCCATCCCCATTTATTGTGTAATCAGTAGTTAATATAAGCAGGGTCCCATTTTTATAAAGTTCTAACTCTGTATTATCAGTAGTTGTAACTGCTGTTTCTCCACCTACTGCTGTAAATTCATCATAAGGAGAATAAACCGCTCTATTGGTATAAGCTTTATTATCAATAATAGATTGTGCGTTAACTGCGATTGCTGCTGTATTTGCAAGAACTTGTGCTCCTATACCCTGTGAGTCAATCGTAAAGTCTGTAATTGACTTTATCACAACATCATCACTATCTTTTAGGACAATATCATAAGTACCATTCAATAAGAATACGTCTGCTTTACCACTTGAAGATAATACAATTGGGTTAGGGTTTGCAATAGTCAATAAACTATCTTGGTATGTTACGGCATCTAGCCCACTTGATGTAAATGTAAATTTCAATGTACCAAGTGCAGCGACTAGTCCTGCATTCGTGATACCTTGAAAATTTATATCATTAAATATTGTACCTGCCATTATTTGTCCTTATTTGAGTTATTTCTTATTATACTAAAATCCATATTCGTTTCTATCCTGCTTAAAATCCATATCAAAGATATCGTCTACTATATTTGTATGTTTATCATAAGCATCTTTTTGTTTTTGTGGAATAAGTCTTTTTTTTGTGGGATGGACTCTGTTCCATTTTCTATTTTTTTGATATGCTTGTATTAAATCAAAGTCTGTCTTTTTAACAACTTCATTTTTAACTGTCATTTCTTTTGCCTGAAAACCTTTTTTAGCAGGAGCAGCATCTTCTATGGACTTTTGAAGTTCCATTGCTTCAGTTTCTTTTTGGAATTTATTTGAACTTTGTATATCTTTCTGTATCTTGCTTTCAATCTCTGCGATTTTCTTAATACTCTCTTTTAATAGCTGTCTTTCTTTACTTGGAATGCTTGTGTCTTTTGACATTTTAAACAATAACTCTTTTGGTGTTCGTGCTGTTTCTAATGATTTTGATATTGCTTCTTGAAGTGCTAATCTTTTTGCGTTATCAGTTGGTAACAATCTTTGTAATGCTTCAAATCTCATTGACGATATCTTCATTATTATTTTACCTGTCAAGGTTGTAGCAATACTTTTTTCTACTTTAGGTGCAATTCCACTTGCGATTCTCTGGAGTTCTGCATCTTTTCCAAATTTAGCTTCATAAGATTCTATGTTTTTAATGAACTGCTGTGCTTCTGGTGTCTTAAAAGACTGTTTAGAAGTTCCAATGTTAGTTAATAGCTTATTGAAGTCTATTGCTTTAGTTTCGCCTTTAATGTTAGCCTTTTTAACCATCTCTTTGAGAATAGAAAACTCTGCACTTCTTCTCTTTCTAGGATTTAATTTGCTAAAAACTTGCTCTAGTGTTTGATCGCTTGACTTAGAGAATTTAATTAATGACTTAGCTATATCCTCGTCACTTGCACCTTTTTTCATTATCTGTTTAAATGCAACATTATCTTCAACGCTGTACATCTCTTTATATTTAGACTTAGCATCTTTAAAGGCATTTTTTAAACCTGTTGCAACGTCTGAAGGTAAGGTGTCAATTACTTCATCAATCTTGGTATCTAAAGTCTTTTGAATTTCCATTAGTGCTTTTTTATCTGGTGCTAATTCAAAGGCTGATTTATTCTTACTATAGAATTTATTAAATAACTGTCTTAAATCAATTAATCCGTCAATGCTCCCCTCTGTTTTTTGCCCCAATACTGTTATTAAATTATCTAATTTGTCTTTTACTAATGGATCTATTACTCTGGTGTTTATATCTGATAGAGTAGCTTTGAAACTATCTTTATCTAATTGATATTTTTCAGTCGGTAACGCTTTACTTATTAACTTTCTAACTTCTCCATAATTTCTTTTTACTAACTTTTGATAAGCAAATAAACTTTTCTTTATGGCACTAGGTTTCTGAGTTAATGAATCTGCTGCTTTTTCAACAAACTTTGCTCTAGCATCTATCTCTTTACTTAATTGAATAGCTGCTTTAGGATTAGACTCAATGGCTTTTGCTATCATTGGTTTACCTTGCGGTGTTTGTTGCATAGCAGAAGTTAATTTTGCTCTTAATAGTTTATCCCCTTGTAAATCATCTAATCCTTCAAGGTCTTTGGATAAGTTTGTAAACATTGTATCTATTTGTTTATCAGATAAATTATAATCACTTTTTAATATCTTCTTTGCACCACTAATATTGCCATCTAATATATATCTTTTTACACCAGTTAAAGCATCTCCGACTTTACCTGCTATTTTACCTGCGACTGCACCTGCTCCACCTGCATAAACATCTAATGCTCCAGATTCTAAGCCTTTTTCTAGCATTGCTTTTGCATCTATTTCTCTATTTAGAACTAAAGAGTTTCTAATAACATCAGTCATTCTTCCACTTGCTGCTCCTAAATATCCACCGATAAGCCCACTTGTTGCAGTTGCCACACCTCTTTTAGCTAAAGAAGTTGATAAAGGTAGCTTTTTACTTGTAATTCCTGCCCCTGTTATCGCTCCTGTGATTGCTCCACCTATTTCTCCACCTGCGGATCCTAAGTCTGACATTATTTGGCTAAATGTTTCTTCATCTAATGATTTTAATACTTCGTTACCATCTTTGTCTTTGGTTACGATCATTAATTTACCATTGTCATTAAATGCTTCGATTCCTTTACCATCTAATATTAATACAACTTCATTATTTAAGTCGTTTTGCTTAGTTTTTAATTCAGTAATTGACTTTTCATCGCCTACGAATGATTTTAAAGTTTTAGATATGTCTGAAGTTCTTGCTTCTATATTGTCAAGTTTTGATTTAACATCAATAGCTGTACTTATATCGCTTTTTGACTTGGCTAATTCTTGACCTGTTTGATATAGCGAACTAGTCTTTTTAAGGCTTGACTTTATATACTCGTCTTTTTCTTCTCGTGACATACTTTGTGCTTTTTCTCGTGAAGCATCGCCCTGTGAGATGAAAGATTGAAATTGCTCAAAAAGACTTGCTTCTTCTGGTTGTGCATCTGCCTGAATGCTTGGCTGTATAGTTTCAACTGGTGCAATTAATTCAGTAGGTGCTACTTCTAAAGGTGTTTCAATTGGTGCAGATTCAACAATTGGTGCTGCTGCATCATCCCAAGTAATCCCTTGCTCTTCAATTAATGGTGCTGCGATTGGTTCTGGTGCTTGTAATTGTGGCTCGTCATCCCATACTATTTCATCCATATTATTGTCCTACTTTTTCAATTGTTCCATCTTCATATTGGACCACTCTATTACCTTGTGCATCTGTTCCAGTTCTTTTTATTACTCTTTCTTTTTGAGGTTCTGTTGCTGCTCTTAATTCTTCTAACGTTTTAGGCTTAACTTCTGTATCTACATTTTTAGTACTGTCAAGAATATCCTCATAGTTTCTAAGGACACCGCCATATCTTAAATTAAAAGGTACTTGACCCATAACTTTTTTAAGACCTTTTAGTTCTCCTATGTTTCTTTTTGCAAGGTTTTTAATACCTAATATTATTCTTTGCTTGTTCATTCCAACTGAAGCGGTTTCTAGTGTCTTTCTAAGCATTTCCTGTGCTGATACTGCACTTCCTGAGTCTGCCTTAATAGAAATATTTAAAATTGATTGAAGGGCTTGTGCTGCTTCTGTACTTTCAATTTCACTTTTAGATAAACCTGTATAGTTAGAGATATATTTTTTTACTGTTTCATCTATTAGTCTAAAATCTCCTACATTCTCATAAGATTTTAAAGCGTTTTGAGTTTGTTCTAGGTTTGATCCATAGTTAGCCATTTTCTTATCAACTTCTTTTGCATTTGCTCCTGATAGTTTAACAAGATTTTGACCTATTGTGTTTGCTTCTGCTTGTTGCTCTGGTGTTAATTTTCTAACATCTACGGTTGCTAAAGCATAAGGGTTTTCAAGTCCTAACTTATTTGCAAATTTACCTCTTAGCTCATTTGCTGTATTAATATCAACTTGTTTAGATTTTAAATCTGGTTGAGATAATTTAGTCAATCTGGCTTCGTAAAATCTCTTTTCATTCTCTGGTAAATCAGGATTTTTAAGGATATCCATTATTTGCATGAACTCTTTTTTGTTTGCAGTACTAGGTTTCATTTGTTTTAATCTCTCTAGTTCCACTCTACCTTTTTGTTTTGATTCTTCTTCTGACATACTTGCTTTTGTTTTCATTTCTGCCGTTAAAGATTCTTGAACAGTGTCATAAACATCTTTGCTTTCTGCTATTTTTTGACCTACCCAGTTTGCATTATATAAAGCAGGAATTGAATCAGATATTTTCTTTCTCTCTGCTTCTGTTGGTGCATTTTGAAGCTGCACATCTCTTGCTTGTGTATAAGCATCTTGAATGGCTTTTTGCTTCATTGCAGGGTCTTGGATTCCATTTCCTGCTTGTGTGATTGTCATAAGTTGTCTTGCTTGTGTATCAATAAACATTAAAGCGTTTTTCTTGGTTTCTTCATCGCCTTTGATAGCTGTGTCAATAAAGTCGTAAACATCTTTAGTTTTTAATTCTGCAAGTGAGTCAATTTCTGCAAGTGTTGCATTAGGCATTGACATTCTTAACGCTGTTTTGTTAGCGTTTAATGTTCTAGCTTTTAAATCGTTTGCTGCTTGTGCTGCTATTCCTGCGTTGTATTGTGTAGGATTTAAAGCGATATCTGACATTTCTTCATCTGTCATTTGTTGTGGTGCTAAAGCATTTACTGATGGAGTTGCAGGTGCCGTTAAAGCATTTGTTTGTTCAACATCATCTAGTTGCATAGTACCTCTAATATCATCTGATAAAACATTCTTCTTTTTAAGTCCCCTTAAAAGGTTTCTTTCTCCTGCTTTATCTTTATCCAAGGCTCTTTGTTTAGTTTCTCTGTTAAGTCTTGCTGTTTTAATCGCTGAAGCTGTACTTAGGATATTACCTAAATCAATTCCGTATTGGGTTGCTACTGGCATATTTATTCCTTAGTTTGTTGAGATAATAGGTAGTTACCCATTCCCTGATTTAAGCTACTTGCGACACCACCATAACCTTGTGCTGTTGCTTGTGCTCCTGCCATATTTAAGGCGTTTGCACTTGATACTCCTGCCATTGTATTTTGTCCTGTTTGTGCAGCAGTATTCATTCCTGCTTGTGAAACTAAGTTAGTCGCACTTTGTCCTACTCCTGCCATTGATTGCTCTTTAGCTAGTTTAGTATTATATTCATTCATAGCTCGATTGTAAGCGTTTCCGTATTCAGTAGATGCTAAATTAGAACCATATCTTGTGACTGCTTTATCTTGTGCTCCACTTAATACTCTACCTCTTGATGCTGCACTTCTATCTAAGGCGTTAACACCTTCTTGCATCCTGAAATCATAACTAGGGTCATTAAAAAAATCTTCTGTATCAAAACTAAAATCTGGCATATCTTGGATATTTTGAAGGGCTTTCTCTCCTGCAACTCTCCAAGGTTCTTGATCTGTTCTAGTTTGTTCGTACATCTTCCAATTTTGTGCATTAGACTCTCTAGTAGCTTGAAGTGAAGCTGCTGCTCCTGCTGCTGCTGATTTTGCTTGGGATGATGCTCCCATCATTGAAGCACCTGCACCAATAACCGCACTTCCTATTATTGCTCCTGTCATTTATTATCCTTTGTTCTATTTAAAACGTATGTGTATCCTACTAAATTATGTCGCTTCATGAGTACTTTATTATGCTGTGAATTAACATCTGTGAAGCCTATAATTGTGCCTGTAAACTGCTTAAACATATAATCGTACATCTGTGAAAGTAGCTTGGTTTTTCTAAACTCTTGATGAATAAAGACACTGACACCATCATATATTTTATCCTCTAGTACTGGAATAGAAGCATCTCTTACTATAAACATACTTCTGGCATCTTCATCTATAAAAACAAAGTCTTTTTCAAGGTGTTCTCTTGCTAATAATGTGTATTTATTAAGGTCACTACTTGCCAAATCTGGCTGTACTTCGTTATACATGATAAAAAGCATTTTAGATAGTTCTGTTAAATCGTCTAAAGTTGCTTTCCTCATGTATTTCCTTTTTTATTATTATAGCATAAAATATTAATCTATAATCATAGACCCATCTGTTACTGTAACGTTATTATTATTTGTAACATTTCTTACTTGTAAAATGAATACATCATCAACTACTGCACTTGTAGTTGTTAGTACTCCTGCAAATCTAGGTATTGATGTACTTGTATCAACTTTAGTGATAATATCTATCCCATTTAATTGTAAAGGGCTTCCATTCTTTAACATTCTAAACTCAAAAGTTGGACTACCTCCACCACTTCCTGCGACTACTATTAGACTTAAAGATATTTTAACTTTTCTTGTTTCTATATTTGTAAAGGTTAACTCATTGTTAGCTGTTTGGCTACATCTTTCATTTTCTAGTTCATAAGTAGTACCTGCTGCATTAAACCAATTACTGCCAGATAAAACGGTAGCGGTTGTATTACTTACCCACCCTAATGATCCAATTATTTGACTATCTGGATTGTCTGTTCCTCTTGATCCTACTGCAAAAACTAATGGGTCTGTTTGATTGACTACTGTTGCGTTAATTGTCCCTGTTGCATCATCACTCACGAAAGTATCTGTAATTTCAAATGTATTTGTAGTTACATTAGTTATTTTAAAATTGCCGTTGTAACTGGTTGTGCCTGTTATATCCACAAAGTTTCCACTTGGGATATTATGGTTAGCACTTGTAACTGTAACTTGACCACCTCCTGCATCTGCAAAGGCTGTTATTGTTTTGTCTGTTCCTGCCCCATATAAGCCACCTGAGTTTAATAAGTCTAAGTGAATATTATTAGTAAGGTCTAGTGGCGAATCTAACTCCGTAAGGTCATACATAGTATCGCTATCAGCAGGGATAATATTTAAACCTACTATTTGCATTGCTCCGCCTGATACACCTCTTATCTTGATATGACTTCCACCAAATGATGTTCCACCACCTGATTGATTTCCTACGACACTAACATTAGTAATATTTAAAAAGATTACCCCTGTTACATCAATATCCCAAGTACTTTTTTGATTTTGGATATTTGAGAATCTAAAAACTACACCGCCCTTTAATGATCCCATTTCTATGCCATCTATAATTCCATCATCAAAGTTAAATATCCTTATTTCAGAAGGAGTTAAATGATTTTTATTGAATAAACTAGAGTCTGGCGTACCAGTGATTGATACTTGCCTTATAAATAGTCTGCTAAATTTGTTTAGTGCATCTCCGTAGAATATACAGTTAACATTATTAAAGATGTGTGCAGCAGAAACAGTACTAAATATATCTATTGTTCCAGAATATGCTCCACTTGCAGCGAATCCCCTCGTGAATGTGATAACTTTTCTAAGCAAATATCTTTTATTATCTTCTAATAAGTTGTAATCTGTACCACCTATATTAATAATTGTAAAATCTGATTCACTACTAATAGGGATTGTATTTTCTGTCAATGTGTCTTTAATCGCTGTATCTAATAGAACATCTGCAACTGCCAAAGATGTAGATAAATTAAGATAATTAGTTCCAATTGGTGCGATATATTGCCCTAATACACCTAGTCCTGCTCCTGCTTGTGTGTCGTCAAGTTCCTTTTGAACATCTTCAACTGACAAACCGCCCTGAGTAGTACCTCTTAATCCACTTAAAAATCTAACCATTGCACGAGTCATTATCCCGTTTTCGTCAACTATCTTTTCATGGGTAGGTATTGGATCAATTGCCATTATGAAGTCCTAACATGTAGCCCGATTATCCTAATAGGGATAGCTTGGGTAATTATTACTTTGAGGATACAATCTCTAAATTGTCCTAGTCTTTGCCATCTTACCCTTGTTTCAAACTTACCAATTTTTCCTGTATTGGCTTCATGTACATTACTCCAAGTTTTACCACCATCACGAGATGCAGTAAGACTCACTAAAGCGTTAACAGTGTCAAAACCTACTTCCATATCTAATTGGACTTCGTGCAGTCTGAATCTGTTTACGGTATCATTTAAAGGTAATGTGACTGCTTCTCTTTTGATTGGCACTCCATCCTCTGTTAAATATTCAATAGATAATTCATAAAGTTTTGTACCATTAAATCCAAAAGGCTTGTGAGTATTTAGGAGATTAAAAGCACCTTGAATCTTCCATCTTCCAAGTTCTCCACTTGCTCTTCTGTGCCATTGTGCTGTTTCGATATCATATACATAAGTTAAATTATCATCTATTGTTATGCAATAAAACCAGTGACCTTCTTCTGTGTATGAAAATGCGGTTAATTTACTAATATCTGAGCGTGTTATTTGGAACTCAACTGAGCTTGTACTTATTCGTTTAGGTAAATATCCTTCTGTCATATAGACTTGAAAATCTTCCCCAACAAAGAACACATTGGAACGTATATTTGTAACTGTTCGATAATTACTACACCCTATATCTGTGATTGATCCTGATATTCTAGTGAATGGAAAATCTGGGTCCCCACTGTCATACCAAACTTCTGTAGTTCTCTCACCTATAACCCATAATTGACGAGATGCGACAATAACTGCTACTGTATCATCTGGTGCTGCTTCTCCTGTAGCCCAATCAATAGGATCGATTACATGACTAAATAATTGAGTAATAAAGAATTGCCCTGTTCCTGTTCTGTTGAAGATGAAATAACCATCCATATATGTGACTGTAGCTGCTGCAAACCATCCTGCTTGTTCCATGTTCCCAAGTGTTAAAGTAGCAGGATTAAAAAAGTATCCATTACTTGCAACAAATATCATTTCAATACCATTATCTGCAAATATTACTTTATCATTTAATTCAACGGTCCCAAGTTCTGTTAATACTCCATTTGTTACTGAGTATAGCCTTGATTTAGTAACTACATAAACAATACCTAGAAACTCATATATTCCCAAAATATCATCTGGTGCTGTTGCTACTAATATTGTTCCTGCTGTATTTAATAAAACATGATTACTTTTTGATCCTGCTTCTTCCATATGAGGGAACATATTGACTAAATCGGTATCATTATTCTTGTGCGAATAAGATGCACCGCTTGAAATTGCAAACGGTATTTTTCTTAAATTTGGCATTATCTAGAATCGCCTCTATTTCGATATCTATAACCTCGTTTAAATCTATGACTTGATTCTAATGTTAAAGGTTGATAGTTATGTGTTTTCACATTGTTCTCCGCTTCTGTTGCAAGACTTAACAATAATTGGCTAGGTTGTATCTCGTAGGTTGGTGCTAGTTCTACTGCTAATCTAAGCATAAGCATTTTCTCAAAACCATAATTCCATTTGATATCATCTGTTGGTAAATAGTCATTACCTACACTATTAACACCAGTATAAGGCTTTTTAGCCATTAAGTGAAGTACTAAATTAGTTTGTGGGATTGCATCAAAATAAGCTTTTAAATCATTTGTATCTGTCTTTTGGAGGTATATTCTTGAAGGAATACCAGTATCAAATTTATATGATATTCTGCTCCATTCGTTTGAGGTCATCATGTCTAAGTGATAATCAACACTTGCCTGTCTGAAAAATGCTGCTTCTGCTTCTAGTGGTGCAGGAAAATCAATATCTTTACCTGTTCCGATAGTAACTGAGTTAGCCCAATTTGTAGGTTGTGGAAGTGCTATATCTTGTAAATAAGTAATGATTAAATTTTGTGTGTTGTATGAGTCTACAATTCTATTGAGTTCTCTTAAACCGTAAGCGTGGTCTTGTGGACTTGCTTCATCTATTGGATTAATGACACCTATTTTTATTAAAGCATCGTTTATAGTGGTAGAGATTAACATGTTTAATCCTCTGTTTTAGGTTGTTTAACTACCTTCTTAACTGTCTTTGGAATATCTATTTTGGCAGGTGTATCAACCCATCCCTTTTTTATAGCTTGTTCAATTTCGGCATCTTTAAAAATCTTTGGTTTTTCGTTCTTCTTATATAACCATTGTTCCATATTTATTCCTTTTGTTATAAACTTGATAAGAAGGTCAAAGACCCTCCTACAAATCTAATTGATTTTTTGCGTTAACATTCTGAAAATTAATTCAGGATTCAACATCTTAACACCCCAGAGTGCATCAATTCTAGTAATCTCTTCATGATCTGTGATATTAAAGTCACTTGTCATTGATAATGATAAACCAGTGTCGTTATCTCTAACTCTTGTCGCTGAACCTGCTGAAGTTGGTAAGTACAAATCAACCATTGCCAATCCGATAGCGTTTTTATGCCAGAAGAAGTTTTGTCTGTAGATACCACCTGCATCTCCAAGAACAACAATAGCTGCACCATCTGCAATTTTAGATGAAACATTTTGGTAAGCTGCATCTGTAATAGCATTACCTTCTCCATCAAGAATAGTTCCAGAACCATCATTAATAGAAGGGCTAATTGCAATTGTAGCGTTTCCACTAACATCTGAGTTAACATCTGCTGTAACAACGAAAGTTTGTAATCTTCCTGTTGATTCATAAGTAACTGGATTAATTTCAAATACACCTGCGAAAGTAATTAAATCGCCTTGTAGTAATAGTCCAGTAACAGAAGTGTCCCAACCATCAGTAATAATTGAGCTTCCTGATTGTGTTGCACCATTTGATAACGGAGTTCCACCATGAGCACCAACTGTATGAGTAGGGATAAGTTGAGTTGAGTTCATTTCAAAACCACTTAATGGTCCCATGTAGCCTTTTTTAATTGAATCACTAACCATAGTTTCATTAAATACTGTAGATACAGAAGAAGAAATATTTGCAGCATCAATTTCGTTAAGCATACCGACTCTGTTACCATCATCAGGGATTGCAACGTTATTAACATTTGCTTTTGTAAACATTACTTCTGTGTGTGATAATGCTGTTCCAACTGTACCAGAATGAAAGTAAGCTTCTAAAGCTGCAACTTGTAAAACTGATAAATCAATTTGTGTCGCAATTTCACCGATAGCAGGTTGAATATATCTCTCACTAAATGCAGAGATTGATAATGTTCTATCTTGAATAGTAAACTCTAAACCAACGTTTCTTTGTCTGCTAATAACTAAAGTAACATCATTGTCAATCATTGACGTTTTACCAATAGTTCGACCCTCAGTAGATTTACTTCTGAATGGTTTTTTAACAGAAATTTGATTACCAATTTTTTGAGCTAATCTTTTCTCCATGTCTCTATATACGTTTCTACACGCAACTAAATTGTTTTTGTATTGGAACATAGCTTCTTTTAAGATGATATCATCTGTTAGAAACTTTCCTCCATCTCCTGTAGTTTGTGGCATTGTCTTTCCTTTTTGTTATTTACCAGTTTGATCTCTGGTCTATTTTTCTTAAACTCTCATACTCTTTATAGGTTTTAGAGTCTTTAAGGGTCCTAACTGTTTCTGTACCACCATTTAAAGGATTAATTGGCTCAGGTATTTTTGTTACCTTTACTTCCTTTTGTGGTTTACTTTCTAATGCAATTTCTATCTTAATCATTTCTTTTTGAATTTGTCTTTTACTCATAGTAGCCATCTCTTTTGACTTATCCTTATGAGTAGCGAGGTAATATGCAATGTCTGAAGGACTATCAAATTCTAGCATCTCATCCAACATAGGTTTAGAAATAATCAAATCCTCTGCTTTCATCAATTCACTATAATCGTCATAATCTTCCGCACCATCTGCATTTATTTCAGCAATTCTTTTTTGTAAAACAGACTCACTTTTATCTGCTTTAGTTTCAGGCTTTTGCGTTTCCTTCTCAACTACTGGATTAGTTTCAAACTTTGCCAGTGCTTCTTCGTAATCATCAAAATCATCAAAATCTTCTGGTTCGGGTGCTTCTACTTTAACCTCGGCAGGTTTAGTCTCTTGCTTTTGCCCTAACTCTGCTTTGAGGTCTTTAATCTCTTGGCTTTGTCTTTCAATTCTTCTCTGAGAACGACTTTTTTTAGGTGGCTTTGATTCCTGCTCTACCTGTTTCACTTCTTCTTTAACCACTGGGTCCGCGTCCGATGGTTTAGACTCTTGTTTCTCTGGTTGTGCAGTTATATCAATTCCTGCGTTTTTAATGTCATCTTCTGCCGTTTCAATAACAAAGTTATCTTGCGGTGTTTCAACAACTGCCTGTTCTTGCTTGATTACCTCTTGTTCCATAAGTTCCGCCTATTAATCGAGATTGCATAAGTCTGTGACCTTGCTATGGATATTATACAAAAAAGCTTAGTTTAATAGTAGGGGGTGTATAATAACATATTTAGAACATAAGGAGTAATAATGAATAAAGAGAATACTGTGTCAAAGAAAGTCACTCTATATCCTAAACAAATTGAAAAAATAGCACAATTCGCTCATGATGAATTTGAGGGTAATGAGTCTATGGCACTTCGCAAAATGATTGATAAAACATTATGTGGTGTTAAGATTATAGAGAATCCTGCATTATCTAATAATCAAATGCTAATTGACAATGGTATCTTGATGCAAAGTGTTAATATTGTAGATGGAGAAGTTGTATTAAAGACAATCCATCCTGAGCAATATTTAAAGGAGATTAAATGATTGGCATATATCTTTTAATGATGGGTAATGATGTAGTGTATGTAGGACAATCTGTTAATATAGATAGGAGAATTAAAGAACATAAACAGGAAAAGAAAAAAGAGTTTGACAGTTTCTTTCCTATGCCTTGTGATATCTCTAATCTAGATAGTTCAGAAGCTATGCTTATTCTTGTACATAACCCTAAGTATAATAAACAAAAGTATGAAATATCTGTAAATGTAAAAAAGAAACAAATATCAAAAGGCAAACAGATTAATCTCTCAAAGGAACTTTATAACAAAATAACAAAAGAAGCTAAAAAACTAGATATGCCAAGAACTCAATTTTTACATATGTTAATGCTTAATTTCAAATACAAACTTAAACAAAAGAAGAAGGAGAAGTAATGACAACGATAGCAGCACGATATATGGCAGTGGACGGGAAGACATTTGAGTCAAAAGAAGAGTGTGAAGCACATGAAAGTTATCCTATTTTATGGGTAGTGAGTAGGCGTTACAATAGTTATGATGGAACAAGTCATGCTGTTTTAGACATGGTTTTTTTAACTGAAAGTGAAGCCACGGAATATTGCGAAGACAAGACTAAAAAGGAGAATAGCCCCTATGAGGAAGAGTACTTTACTTACTCAATATTGGGACATCTATTAGTACCCTACATCAAAGAAGAAGAGAAAGAAGAGAAAGAGGAGAAAGTGTTTAATATACCAGTAGAATCTACACTATCGCAAGAAGTAGCGGAAGAAAGAAAGACTGCTTGGGATAAGATTAGATTGTTTTTAAGTAAGGAGAAGTAATGAAACATGCAGTAATTGCTTCAATCGTAACAGTTTTATTTTTAGGTGTAGGAATTGGTATGAGGGAATTAATAGGGAGTGATATTAAAATGGGAATGTTTGATATTGGCACGTTATACTTTGTCATATTAATTAAACTTAAAGTGGATATCTTAGCCAAGGATAAACAATGATTAAAAAACTAAAACACTGGTTATTAAAAGTAATTGCCAATGGTGATGCAGTTATATTAAACTTTCATTTGAAAGATACGTTACATGTAGATGCGAATAAAACTGGAAATATATACATGTCTGAAGTTCATATAGCGGTAACTGAATCATTCCCAGGTGAAAAGTCTGCTGTAAATATGGATTATTCAAAGACAAATGATATGGGTGTATTTGTGAATAGCCTTACAGAAGCAGATATTAACTGGGGCAAAGTATATGAAGAACAAAACTCACAAAGAGAAAAAAGAGGAATGGGAAGATGAAAGAAATTAGCACTCAATTAAAAGCCACTCTAAAAGATGCTTTAATGGATCAATTTATGCCTAGATTTAAAATAGACTTTAATATCAGTAATCTTAAATATATCCTGTCATTGTCTTATTTGCATAATGGCGTATGGTATGAAAGGACTGCTTCACTGGATGAAGATGTCAAAGATAAGATTGAAGATGGTTATAACTTTACTATTGAGGATGGGGTTGTTGTATTGGGGGAGAAGTTATGAGTAAAGATAATTATACGATAACACACATAGGAAAAAAGGATTATAAAGAGGGAGTTTATTATGATAGAATCGGAGGTAATAGAATAAATCCCTCAAATAGTGAAATAATTGAAACTCTACAAAGACACTATAATAAAACAGTAGAAAGAGATATTAAGCTTACGAAAACAACTAGCCAAATGAATGGATATGACTATTATTATATAGAGTTTAATTTTAAATCATATGGAGAGAGGGATTAATACCCTCCCTTCTTCTTAGTTGGTTTCCTGCTTTTAGCTTTGACTTTCTTTTGCACTGTTATCCTCCTTTATAATTTTATCGACTACTTTATCTCTACGATCATTCTCACTCTTGATAATATTTCTACCATCTTCGGCTGCTGCATTTTCTAACTCTAATCGTCTAATTTCTAAGTTGGTTTGAGCAATTAATAATCTTGTTTTCTCAACTTCTACCCTTGCAGCGTTATCATCTTGTTTCATTTGAAGCTCTATTTGTTTAGACTCCATTTCCGATTGTGCTGTCATTTGTTCTGGGCTTGGTTGTTGTTCTGGTTGGTCCTTCTCAACTTCTTCACGTTTTTCAGGACTTAATAAATTAACAGGAACCATTTTTAATAATCTATCTGCTAGTGCTCCTGCATCTTCAAAGTCTAAGTTTTTAACAAGTAAATCTGCCCCAACTTGTGCGACTTGTGGATTAACTTGCATCAATTGAAGGATTTTATCAGCGTTTTCTTCTCGTTTAGTATCATAAGAGACTCCGCTTGTAATAATAACAGAGAATTTACCGTAATTTAGATCATTGATTACTTCCATTTCTCCAGATTCATCATTTCTAACTTCTTTGTTGACTTCTAAAGTATCTGTTGTCCCATCAATATTTCTAAGTCTAACAATTCTTTCTGTATCGTGGACCTTTGGAACTAATTCAGCAGTTAATAAACCAATTCTTCTGATAGCCATTTTATAGTTATCAAGAAATTCATAGGTTCCAACATCTGATTCTGCCTGTTGTGCCTTGATACCTTTTCCGCTTACTGCGTTACTAGCTTGACCTATTGAAGCGTTAAACATTCCAATACTGCCTTTCATATCTTCATCAAAAGCACTTGCCATCTGTAACTCTGCTGTTGGCATTGTTGCCCCCATATCTCGTTGAGGTCTTTCTTCACCTTTTTTATAAACCAATGTAGCAAACTTAGTGGTATTAGCAGCAGCCCACATTTGTTCGTGTCCTTCAATAGCTTTATCTGTTGCTACCCAAGGACTAAGAGGGGATGAATCTATTCTTTCTATTGCAGCACTTCGCATAATGTTTAAAGATTTTTGTGCATCTCTAGCATCAAAGATCAACCCTTTAGTCTCTTTCTTTGTTCTAAAATCTGTTTCTCTTCCTAATACTGGAACAATTGGAATAGTACTTGTTGGAAATTCTATCTCTTTTTCTAGTATTTCATAAGCGTTTATTTTACACCAGATAACTTTATAAGCTGTGGCTTTTCTTTGCTTGACGATTGTAATGCTTTTAAGTGCTAATTCTTCTAATTCTTCTTCTATATCTTTTAAGTCGTGAGTCTCGCCATTACTTAATAAAACGATATCTTTTTTATAAGCTTCTCTTCTGAAGTACTCTGTAATAGTAATAGTATCTTCATCGCCCCAGAAAGTATTACTGGCATCTTTAATTTGAATAGATATTGCTGAAACAGATTTGCCAGGATAACGCTTATCAAATTCTGCATGACTAATTCTTTCAGATATAAAACAATAATTCATATCGCTTCTATCAGGTTCCATAGCTTTAGGATCAATAAGTACTGACCATCTATCTCTAATCCCTTTGATCTTAATATCTAAGTCAAATCCATCATCTTGATACTGTGTCAATACTCTAAGATAACCAAATCCACCCTCTACTGCGTGTTTAAATGCCATTTTGTACCAAGATATAGCGTTTGATTGGTACTCAATATCTCTAATAATATCAGATATAGCAGAAGTTACACTTATTTCTTTTCCGCTTCCTGTCCTCATTGTAGGCTCTTTATGTCCGATACTTGCACCAGTTGTTGTTACTTTAATAGAATCAACACTTG
>SPKZ01020472.1_pt1 | contig 38108 bp, 74 predicted proteins | sample 2456571 | NCBI WGS metagenome assembly SPKZ01 (sample SAMN11192286, study PRJNA482655) | marine metagenome | biome: ENVO:00000447; feature: ENVO:00000244|ENVO:00000211|ENVO:00000569|ENVO:00002023; material: ENVO:00002151; isolation source: ocean water from marine abyssalpelagic zone ...
CATCTGTGTTGATTTTATTAATCAGAGATAACACCTGTGCGCCATTCTCTTGGGTGTTGCCGCCACCCTTTACAATCTGCATTGCCTCGTTGAGTTTAATCAACGTGTCGCGTTCTACGGCCTTGTCAGCTACTATCTTGGCGTAACCGTGGATGTTTGCCGCACTTGGCGTTGACCTAAGCATCTCTCCTAGTGTTGTAAAGTCTTGGTCATCAAGTTGCGCGGACACCGTTGTAAAGTCTATTGCCGTTCCAGCTTCCTTCAAGCGTGTCATTACTTCATAGAACTTAGCTGTTTTTTTGTTAAAGAAGTCAGTAGAGCGTACTGTCTCGAACACTCTATCGCTGCCGCCAGACTTAACCAATGCGCCGATCAATGATTGTTCAGCACCTTCGTTGTTAGATTGCCATTCCATAATTATTCCTTGTTTTCTAGTTTGGCTAAATCATGCAGCCCATTCATTTTAATTGGAAGCAAATTCTCACTGGTCGGGGCAGTTGCAAGATATGTTTTTATGAAGTCACGCTTCTTGAATTCCAATTCCTTGTAACTCATTGCGCAAATACGTTGCCAACCTCCGACACTATCGAGTGATTTAGCAGACACTCCATCTGTAAGCGTAAGCGATCTGTAGCCTCCCAATTTACTTATTGAACGCTCGATATGATTCCATGCTAAAAGTGCCTTATCTTCAATCTTAGGCTTGTTAACGTTGATTATGGCGCGTATCTCACCCGGCTTAGGGAAGAATGAAGCAGTAGCGTTGTGCTTTTTGATTGCCGCATACACTTCGTTGATTCCGAATTCTTCTAGCGCTTCAAAGTAAATCTTTAGTAACGGTTTGGTAATGTCTCTAGGGAATATAAAACTAGACTCCACTAGCGCCTTTGAGAATTGCTCTTTGTCTTGATGGTTCATTAGAAATCTCCCCCTATCATGTTTACGTTGCTTGAGTCGCGGTTGCTTAACCCTTGTAGCTGCGGCTGCTCGATGTCGTCTTCCCATCGTTTGTTGTTTAGGTATGTCGAAGGGTGAAGGTTGTCAATGCCAAATTGTTTGCTAAGTATTCTCAACTTAATATCATCACTAAGTTTATTAGCAATAACCATCGGGTCTACGTTTTCCTTTTTAACTAACTTTGCAAAGGACTTCATTGCAGAAGACTTTGATTTCTTAACCAACCCCGCTGAGTAAAATACATCGAATGCACAATCGAGACTTGTCTCGTCTATTTCTATTTCTACTTCTACTTCTTTCTTCTTACTTCTTACTTCTTCTTCTTCTTCTAGAGGGACTTTCTCGGAGTTTGTCGGACTTACTCCGACCGTTTGTTTTCTAAGGGATTTTATCCCGTTTCTTCTAACAGCCTTAGCGGTGAAGTCATCGCAACGTGAAGCGAGTCGCAAGCAAAATATGTGACCGTTATCGGCATCAAGCAAACCTAAGTTAACAAACGAGGTCATCATCTGCTCAACCTTTTGAGGTGTTGAACCTGTGTTTCGCGCAATGATTCTTGCGTCATGCTCAAGCTCAAAAGTCAGGTTATCGCCATTAACATTCTGTGCAATTAGCTCTATGCAATACCAGTACAAGCCGTAACCCTCAAGCCCGTAATCAAGCATTACCTCTTGTAGCTTCGCGTCCATATTTGCGTCCGTGTCGTGTTTGAACCATTTCATTATTTATTCTCCGCTAAATCTTTCATTAGACCATCAACCCAGGCGATGCCCTTTGGTGTGAATTTTGATTCAGTAAATACGTGATCATTAGCCATGCCAGTTGTTACGTAGAAGCGCCCCGCGTTGATGTGATTACTATACGGAACCCAGCCACCAGCTAGCTTGTACATTATTTTATCTTCGCTTAAAAACTCTCTGAACTCTCGCTCGTTAACTTGCAGTAGCTTAGCCACTTCACGGAAACCCTTGTTACCTTCCGCTGTTACATACTTATCAACGAATGCCACTTTAGGTGCTGCTAGTTCGAGCTGTAATGCTTGGTCGGCTGCTAGCTGTAATGCTGCGTGCATTGTTGTTGGCACTTGGAACTCGTCGCTTTCTTCCAGTTCGTGCCAACGCTTAATTACTTTCATTCGAGCCTTTGCGCTGTAGCCAGTTAGTAGGCAATCGGTTAGCTCGCGGTTAAGAATGTATTTGGTCTGCTTGCGGTTCATTGAGTCGGAATAGATATGCTCAAAGTTGAGCGCATCTATTTCTAGTTCATTAAGCATCTTCTTAATGTCACGGAATACGTTTTTGTGTTCCTTGTCTGTGTACTCTGCGATCTCCAAGCTAGACATTGTTAATTCGTTGTTCTGAATTGTTGCTATTGCGTTGTTCATTATTTAACCCCCTTGCTTAAGCCTTTAATAAGTAACATTCTCACTGCCTGAGAAAAGTTACCCTCAAAATTATCATCAGCAAATTGCTGAATTTCTTTTATTAATTGCAATGTCTTAAAGTTTATTAGCTTCTTCATGTTTGTTGCTCCTTTTATTAGATACACCCAGTATATACATTAAATATGTCAATGCAACATTTATTTATCAAATTACACGCATAAAAAAACCAGCGGTTAAGCTGGTTGATTAGTTAAGTTGTGTTAAATTGATAGTGGCACCACCCGTAGTATTTTATCACCCTCATAATGAAGTATTGGCTTGCCGCTTTCGTAGGACACCCACTCGTCTTCTACTTTGTAGCCGAATATCCAATATCTATCACCTTCACCGTCCCAGTTATCAACGGCGTAAATTGCGTGCGTAATGTCCATTTTATTATTCCTTGCCCCGTAGGGCGTTAATCAGTTAAGTGATGTTATTTGTTTAAGAGTTCAGGGGTTTCGTATATGTTGCCGATGACTTCAAGATCTTCCCATTCGTCAAATATTGGGCCGTGAGAATTGACGCGCCTTGTTATTATCTCTTCACAAGCAAAATGAGCGACTGAGCTATAGTAACGGACAATACCAAGCCAGCCGTGAGGACATTTAACAATATCGCCCTCGTAAATCTCAACGCTGTTCTTATCGGTTAGGCCGGTAAATTGCATTAGCTCAAGGTTGCTGGTGCAATTAAAACCGTTATTATAAACCTGCCCCGTATCAAGGGTAAAGTTTAGAGCGCCTTGATAACAACAAACAAACTTTGCTCGGGACTTGTCCCAAACTTTAAATTTAATATCTCTCATGGTTATTACTCCTCGCCACGTAGCGCGTTAGTTAAGTGGTATTTATTAACCTTTTTGTTAGATTCAAGTCGCTTCATTAGCAAGTCATCAATGCGGCTTTCTATTTGGCGGCGCAGTCTTGCACGCTTCGAGTTAACATCCTTGCTTTGCTTTTTAACTGAGGTGTTACTGTTACGTTTACGCTCGGCGATTATTTCTCTACAGTCTGGGTTAAATGCGTTCATGTTGTTTCTCCGTTATTAATATTTTGTTAGTTGGTCGTTAGCTGCTGTTGATCCGTCTGTTAACACTACGAACTCAGCAAGTACTTTCTTCACTACTCTTTTTTCATTCTTATAAACTTTAAGTGTTACCGTTTGGCCTACATAAAACTTGCTCATAACATAAGCCCTATTAGTGACTCGATTAAGCTCTCGCCGGTTACTATGAATACACACAGTAATAATACTAATAATTCTTGATTGTACTTCTTAGCTAGCTTTCTCATCGGTAAATCTCCATTTCTAATTCGTCTGCTAGGTAATGATTGTTTACCTGGCTAATTGCTATTTCATTTAGTGCTGGGTTAATAAGTATTGAAGCCTTAACTTCTAATAACTTGTCCGAGCTATTCACAAAGTAAAGCGCTGTAATCTCTGCTTCACCTTTCTTATTAGTAGTAGTGTGAGCTGTAAACTTAACCGACTCACCTTTAATGCTTAGAGTTATAACGTGCTTGCTTGTATTCATTGTGCGTTTCCCCTTTGTTGAAACTAACTTAACACTTACCTTATATAAGTCAACATATATTTATCATAAATAAATGATAAATAAATCACAAATAAGTGTTGCGTTATAATATCAATGATGTAAAGTAGCTTTATCGAAACGAAACACACAAACGAAAAGGGAGAACATCATGGCATTGAAAATACAGATTCAATTAGACGACGAACAAGAGTTAATGTTTAACCAAGTTGTCGATAAGTCGAAGGGTAACAAGACAGTGGTTAAGGGTGAGCTTATTGAGTACGCACTTAATCGCTTTCATAAGCTGCGGTGTAAGCCGAGCAAGATGCACAAGCCTAGCGAAATATTGGCAACGCTTAACACGGATGAAAACGAATGATATTTAAATCAGTCAACCATCTAAAGGCAACGTTGTTTAATGGCAACTTAAAGCCAACTAAGGACATTAACGAGCGCCGAGCTAACGAGTTTGCAGATAGAATAATCCGAACGAATGAGATTAACGCGCAGATAGCTAAAGGCGAATCAGAGTTTAAACAAAACCATACAGACACAATCGTAGCAACGTCTGAAATGGTTCACCCAAAAGGAAGCAGACGTGACTAATACTAAAGAAATTAACGAAGCGTTCTACACTGAATGCGCAGAGCGAGAAGGTCAAACACTTGCTGAATTCGATAAGGCTGACGCAGACTTTTGGGAAGGTAAATAATTATGGAAATGTCAGTAGAAACAAATGAATTATTCGCGGCTTTCGCACAGTTTCAAGGTGACTTGACTAGCGCAGCTAAAAGCAAAGAAGGTCACGGTTATAAGTATGCCGACCTCGCTCAATGTATCGAGACGGCGCGCGAGCCTCTTTTAAAGCACAAGCTAGCGGTTACCCAGCTAATGGGCCAATCTGACAAAGGGACTACGCTAACGACCATGTTGACGCATTCTAGCGGTCAGTGGATGCGTGACACCTTCGTAATGGAAAAAGCAGTATTACAGGGCGGCGCTGGCAAGAATCCAGCTCAAGCGATGGGCGCTTCAATCACTTATATGCGACGTTATGCTTATACAGCTATCATCGGTATGACTCAAGAAGACGAGGACGCATGTAACGTTAAGGCTCAAGCTAAGCAGTTAGCACCAGAGCTTGGCGCAGTATCTAACGCAATAATCAATAACGACTCAGAATATTTAAGTAACAACTGGGACGTAGTGACAAAAGTATGGGGCAACCTAAATGCCCAACAACAACAATTTCTAAATAACTTCAATCAAGGATAAAAATATCATGGCTAAAATCGGCGTAAGTTTAAAAATCGACGTTTCTAAAATCGACAAGGCGCGTTTGTTCAAGGGCGCAAAGGGTATGTACTTAGATGCTACTGTGTTCATCGACATTGAAGATTTAGATCAGTACGGTAACTCTGGCATGATTACGCAAGACGTAAGTAAGGACGAGAAGCAGCAAGGCGTTAAGGGTAATATACTTGGCAACTGTAAAGTATTTTGGAAAGACCAAAATCAAGGTGGTTATCAGCAATCAGCGCCACAGCAACAAGCGCCACAGCAACAAGCGCCACGACAAATGCAAGCGCCAATGCCTGGAGCGCCAGTTCAACAACCTACCGACGGTTGGGATGACGATATCCCGTTCTAGATAACTGGTCTAATCTGTTACATCACTTAACTGGTGTAACATAAATTTTTTACTTAAGGGAATAATGAAATGAAAGAGAAATTTACGCAAGGCGAATGGGTTGTTGATGTGTATGCTGCGAAGCACAAGCTAGACGTGTGGGCTGGTGAGGATAGAATATATCACAACCCAAGTATCTCGGATTTGGTAGTTGATTCCGCAAACGCAAATCTTATCGCTGCGGCTCCTGAGATGTATCGGTTGCTTGTTGATATATCAAAGTCTATTGACCATTGCGGTGATGAGATTGATACGGACTTCATGAGATCCAGTATTGAAAAGCTACTAACTAAGGCACGCGGCGAAGATGCTTAGCATCACACCAATAGAGGCGGCTGACATAGGGTTAGTCGCGCTTATCTCGCTAGTGGGCTTCTCAATGCTTGCGGCTGGGACTTACTGTTTAATTATTAAGATGTTTGGAGAGGAATATGAAAAAGCGGGAGATTAAATACTTACATCGCGGCGGTGAAACTCAGGCTAGATTTAATCTGTTTATTAAATTCACAAAGATGGATAGTGATGACATGATCGGCGCTCTCGAAGATCATCTAGTGAAAGGCTTTAAGATTAGTGAGGCTGCGGTCATTAACGGCGTTCCAGTATCGAATATTACCCGCTCACTAAAGGCGCTAGAAAAGAAAGTTAAGATACATGAAGACTTGAAAGAGTTAGAATTGAAATCATTTAAGTGATGTAAAAAAGGATAAATAATGAAACTAAATGAACAGTACAGAATGATAATTAAGCGGCTTTACTTGCCCGAGTGTACCGTTGGGCGGCTATCGTTTGGCGAGTTCAAATGCTACACGCTAGAGCTGCCGTGGTTAAACAATAAGTGCAACGTGAGTTGTATTCCTAGCGGCATTTATCTTTGCAAGAAGATAACCAGTCCGCACAACGGCGAATGTTTTGAGGTGACAAATGTATATGGCAGAACTCACATTCAAGGTCATGTTGGTAACTTTACGAGCGATATTCTTGGTTGTATTGTTTTCGGTGATGGCATCAAGGATATTAACGGCGATGGTATCTCAGACGTTACAAGCAGTAAAAGAACGTTTAAAGAGTTAATGGCAATCCTGCCAAATGAGTTTGAATTGGAGGTGGGGCTATGAGTGTATGGTCAGCAATAACAAGCGTGTTTTCTGGTAGCGGCGTAGTTAAGTCTATTGAAAATATCGCGTCCGAATGGATAGAGACGGACATGGAAAGCGCGGAGGCTAAAGTGTTGATGGTTAAAACTCTAGACCCTAGTGGTGCTATGCGTCGCGGGTTATCGCACAAGGTATCAGGCTTATATACGCTGTACATCGTGACAACGCTTGCGCTACTTGTGTGCGAAGGGTTTGGTTTAGGTGATGCTAATGCCATAGCCGTAGCGACAACAAAGGTAACTGATTTGTTTATGCCTATTACCGGCATGTTTAGCTTAATAATTAGCGCGTCATTCGGTGTTAACTATGCCAACGTTAAGCATGGGAAGGATAGCTTATGACCGACTTAGAATACCAACGCTATTGCTTTGAGTGCGAATGCGCAGGAGAGATACCACTGCCAAGACCATAACGAAAGCCCCTAATTAAAGGGGCTTTTATTTATACTAGCATTGGGTTACGTAGCCATTAGGCCATGAGCTTTTAATAACGCGAGTATCCTATTTATTCTATCTATCTCTTGTCCCACTCCCGCGTCAGGTATGAAAGCTTGCTGGCCAGCAACAACTCTAACTCCTAAAACCTTATAGCCAATACCTGACACCTCCATACCTCTAGCCATTGTTACATTGGCCGCCTCGTCTATAGTTGCAACTAATGTTTCATTTTGCGATATGGTCGTCACACCCAGGGGTTGCCCCCCGTTGGGGTGATTCCACTCTATTGAAAAAATATCCCTGCGAGTCCCGCCAACTAGCCCGCCTAAAGCAAGCTTTGCTGATGTTGCGCTGGTAGTTGGCAGTGTTATGCCTACTACATCCCCCGCATTTACTAGTGCGTCTATTCGCTCTGTCGGTAGTGGGTTGTTTATTCCAAGCCTACCGTAATTGCCATTAGCAACAACCGCTGGCTCTCTCACCAGTATCGTTGGAACGTCTACGTTTCTACCAAAAGCTATTGATTGCTTTAGTGAGTTAACAAGAGGTGAGCCAGTGTTAATGCCAGATCCAAATACCTGCGCACCGTTGTACGCAGTGACAGCAACGCCAAGAGATATTGCTTCATCCCCGTAAGCCTCAGACCTGCGACCAAAGGCTATGGCGTAATTACCGGGGCTTACTATTCCCGCGCCACCTTCCTCATTTGGGTGAGTCAATAGCCCAGGACCAGCAACACACTCTTTGCCCTGTGCGTTAGAGTGATCTGACAAAGCGTCACATCGCTCACCTATCGCGTGAGAGATTCGTCCCTGCGCGTGAGAGTCTTTTCCATACACAAACGAGCTGTATCCGTATGCAGCTCCGTCAGCGGGAATGTCTGGGTTACCTGTCGCGCTACCTGCGCCACCAGCAAAAGAAGCAACGCCATAAGTTATACAATCATGTCCTAATGTTGTGCCCAAATAAGCGAATGATGCACCATTGCGACCAAATGAAGTTGTCCCTGTGCCTATATTTGTGAAATCACCCCATGAATCAGGGCTATTTAGACCTCTAAAAAAGTTTCTTGGGTCATCTAGAGGCGTTGCATCACTTTGTCCGTGCCTTAATGACGCGCTAGCTGATAACAATTGAAATCTAACATCGCGCTCGCCTAGTATCGGGGCTGTAATATCCTCTCTTTTTACGTAGCCGCCAGCGGTAATAGTCGCAGCATCAGCGGACGCAGCGGCAGCGGACGCAGCGGCATTTGTTTCTGCCGTTTGCGCATCTGCTAATATGTCTTGAAACAATAATAGTTGAGGGCTGGTTGGTTCGACAATAGAGTTAAGTAGTTCGGCGATAGTTGTAGCTGTCGTATCTGCGTTGATCGTTGTTATTGCTAGGAACACTTGTGTGAAGTCAGTTGTATAGTCAAACCTTACGATGCCATAGTTTAAATCGATGTCGTACGCGCCATCTGGCGGTATCATTAGTTCGGTAATTGTAGAGCTTAAGGTGTCGCCGGTAGTTGATAGGTGGGTCATCTTTAACGTTGCGCCAACGTCGATGCCGCCGATTGAGTTAGTTAGTATGCCGCTTAAGTTTACAAATGCCATTATTTATTTCGCCCGTATAGTTTATTGATAAAAGATAGCGTTATTATATCACGAACGATTTTAATTATTTCCTCGCGCGAAATCGTACTCGGTTTCTTCTTATTTGACGCATCGTTAATGCTGTTTTTTACCATATCAATATCTTTATTGGCAGATGCCTGTTCATTGAGAGCGCCCTTTAGCGCCTCATTCATTTGGGCCATCATTTTCTTTAGCTTAGCTATCTCTTTGTAAGCTTCGTTAAGTGTTTCTTTGTTACTAACCATTAGTGATCACCATGTCCATTAATATATCGTGTAGGCGTGTCGCCAAAAAATACTACTGTCGCACCACTATCAACAACGCCTTTACCCGCAAGGCCTGTTGTTGCATCAACGCCCCAGTCGCCGCCAGCATTAACGCTAGCGCCGCCATTGCCGATGATGTCGCCGCCATTACCCGGTAAGCCGTCCTCAGGTGTTAGCCCGCCAGACGCAACCGCCGTACCCCCTAGCCCACCAGCAGCGGGATTTCTACCAGCACCACCACCGCCACCTTTACCAGCTATGCCGGGGTTGTTAGTTGTTCCAACAGCCGCAGACGTTAACCCGTCACCACCGCCACCTGGCGCACGAATGAAACCGTCAGCTATAGGAAATGCAGTCGATGGGGTAGCGCCGCTAAAGTAAATATCAGTGTCTATACCTTCTGCATCGTAAACCGTGCCACCGTCACCACCAGATTGAGGCGCAGCAGTTGAAGACCAAGCAAAGCCACCGGTTGATTCTATGTTTTCACCAGCGCCAGCGAAGCCGCCGTTAGCCTGACCGTCGAAACCGTTAGCCAGTATAAGAATTATCTTTGAGCCAGCAGGGAAAGAGCCAGCTCTTATTGATACAGAACCGAACGAGTAAGAGCCATTTAAAACGAATGTAATAGTTACCGCTGTTGATGGTGCGCCAGCTAGTAGGTAAAGATTCGCTCCGCCCAATGGAGAGCTTAATGATACCTCTGAGTTATCGCCGAATGCAGGCTCATAGGTCATAGCCTTAACCTTATACTCGCGCCCATCTTTCTTGTAAACAGGCTGTATAGATATTACTTGCGCTCTAGTTGAGCTACTAGGTAATCCGTCTGGGCCTTGTATTTCACTTGTTGAGTAATCTATTACATCGCCAACGTTGAAGTTAAGCTTTCTTTCGTCAGTAATCCAAGAGCTGGTTAATGGAGTAAACTTAAATCGGCTTACTGTTCTTTGCGTTAGCAGTATCGCGCTGTCTTCACTGATCAACTGATTGTTACTAAACAGTCTATCCTTATGCTTTCCAAATAGTGACTCAGCAGTTAACGTGTCGTCTGCGAATTGTGACGCTCTAGAGTAGTTGCTGACATCATCAGAGCGTAACAAGAAACCCTTATCATAAATAACTAATGCTCTAGTTGTTCTTAAGCTTTCGTTAGGCTGAGTTCTAAATGAGTACGCGCGAATCTCGCTACCTTCTGTCAATTCAGTGCTTGAGGCTTTCCATACTGAAATGGCCTTTAATTTAATCTCGCTTTCTTCTGGGTCAAACCACATATCCATTAAGTAAGATTCAAGTATTAAATCGATTACGCTATTAACTTTTTCTGAGCTGCTCCACAGGGTATTTATTAATGTCGTTGCGTGCCACTCGGCAACCTCTGCCGCCCAATCAACGGTTGGTATAAATGACGCGTCTACATCTGATTCGGTCAGTACATCAAATAGCAATGAGTCGATTGTCTCGTCGTCGCTTATTCTACATATGAAAACCTCGTCACCAGCACTGTGTTCGTCGATGTCATTACGACTAAGTAACGCACCAGATACAGGAGCAAACACGCTAGTAACTCGCGTGACGTTCAGCGTTGCCGATGCTGTCTGGTTGTTGGTTACAGAAGTTACAGGAAGGAACTCATCACCTATTCGAACAATCTCTGCACTTGACCAATCCGTTACACTATCAACAGGTATCGCGGTAACTATGTTATCAATGTCGGTACGCAAGAAGCCCTCTTGATGAATAGGCCAAGACTTCTCGCCAATGTTGGCTACTGACATCTCATCTTTACACGCGATAGTCCACGTACCGTTACCATTGTTTTTTAATGATTCTATAACATACGTGCGAGTTAATGCACCACCAGCTAAATCGATAGTGCCGTCTTCCTCTACCCGATACAGCTTTATGTTAACGACTTTATTAACTAATACTTGACGCGCATTTAGCTTACCAAAGAATGTACCTTGATCAATAACGTCTTGCGTTACACCTGGCGCACCAACATTAGGGTCGCCGGGGAAATCGTTGATAACAATAGAAGCCGAACCACGACTAGCTAAACCTCTGCCCGGCTTAAGTTCTGTTACCGTTTCGCTGATAGATTTAATCTGCTTAAAGTGCGTACCCTGCAATACGTTTTTATTGTCAGTGTTAGTGAAGGAATATGTTTTATACTCGCTTGACCATGTTTCACTACAAGTCAAAGGTGTGCCGAATCCCGAGCCATCACCTAGGGTGCAAGCCCCAGTGATGACCGGTAATATTAACTCTACTATCTCAAAGTGTTCTTGCGAGAACTGGCCTCGCGTCGATTCAAAAGAAGACATTTAAACCCCATTAAATAAATCAAACTTTAGCGAAACTGCATTAAGCGTTCGCGTCTGTCCGTGTGATGCTATTGATGATATAGCATTATAACAGATATAGCTTGATTCGGGTTTGTCGTCCTGCTCGCGAATAAAGAACGGTTGAACCTCTGTAAAATCTAACAAGTCTTGCCATGCGTCAACGGTGAAGCTTGCAAGTTCATTAGGTAATGTAAGGTTGCCCTTTAACGGCTTTGAGCGTCTAGTGATTGCTACGGGTGCTGATTGTAGATTGCTAGATGTGCGCTGTACTGACATTCGATTTAACCAATTGCGCTTATATCCTGCCTGCTCACCGCCTGCTATCGATATGTAATCACCAGCAGCTATAAATGAAACGGTCATAGCGGCTGTACTTGGCGCGGTAACGAATACAACCTCTAAAGATGTAAAGTTACGCTCATCAAATGTAAACATAATATTATGATTGCGGGTTATAACAACTGAGTCAATAAGCGTCACGCCGTCAAACAATTGAACTGTTGCAGTGCCTGTTGTTGCTGCCGTGTGTCCCGATATCCCAACATAGCTAATGTTGTTAACTGCGCCGTAATTTACTTTGAAGTCACTTGCGGTCAACCCTGACGTGTAAGTCAGGGAATGGTCTGGACTTGAAATATTGCTAGCGACTTCACCAGCCGCCGCATCAGTTATTGCCGGTGTAATCGACGTTAAAACATTACTCATTGATATTGATAAATTGCTCATTAGAAACGCCCCTCTGCTTGGCCCTTATTTAGACCCTCTGCTAATAAATCCAATAGCAAATCACCTGTGTCAGTGGCAAATGTAATAGCATTGGTTTGTGAACCGCCCGATGACGCTTCGTTAATATCTAGCGTTGCCGTGTCAGCTTGGAAGTCTGATTGAACAGGAGACTGCCTAGACGGTGCAGATACAGAAGCGGAAGCACCGCCGCCTTTGCCCGCGCTAAGTATAGCCGAAATCTGCGCTGCGCCCATAACCGCCGTGGTTGCCGCTCCAACGTAATCTTGTATTGCTAATGCCTTAGTAACACCCTGGGCTGTATTAACAAACGCTATACCCGCTGATACTTCTTTGTTGTCAGCGAACACTAACGCTGCTAATGCCATTGCGCCTTTAGCGATATTCTCTTCTAGCTTAGCGCTGTCCTTCTTGTTTTTCGCCTTTACCTTGTCTAACTTATCTTCTTTCCTTTGTTCTTTCTCGCCCTCTTTTAGTACTTTAGCTACAGCAGCGGTACGTATAGCGCTAAGGTCATCTTCTAGTTTCTGCTTAAGCTGAACCTTTAGCTCGTTGCGCTCTTCAATTTCAGTAACCTCGCGGTCTAAAACTTCCTTGTCGCGTTCGTGCTTTTGAATTAATAACTCAGACTCGTTAAGGAAACTATCTTCAATCGCTTTTAGTTCTGAACTCTTTTCTTTGCCCTCGCCAATATCGCCAGTGCCGGTAGCGCCGCCAATCTTGCCACCCTCTAGTATCTCAGCATCAGCTATCTTTCTAGCCTCAGATAATTCTTGAACTGCAATTAACTGTGCCCTTAACGCTTCAAGTCTTTCGGCCTCTAGGTTGATTCTGTTCTTTATTGAACGCTCGCCCTGTATAGCGCCTCGATTAATAACACCGTTAGCTTCGTCGCTGGCCTTTCTTAATTCCTTGTGCGTATTAACTAGCTTTTCAAGACTGTCAGTAGTCGCCTCTATCTGCGCTTTAATATCAAATTCTTTCTTGATACTAGCAGGGTCACGAAACGAGTTAATGAAGTTGATAATAGCCTGAGTTGCCACGGGTACAATCTTGATTACGTCATTAAAGAATGCGTCCATCTCTGGCGCTAGGTTGGCGCTGATTGCATTTGTAGCGTTACCAATTGATGAGGTCATAAGGTCGTAAGTGCCAGCAACCTTTTTAAGCTGGTCGGCTTGTGCGGCTGTAATGCTTACGCTCTTGTTTATTTCGTTAAAGCCATTCTTAAGGTTATTAAGCTCTTTGGCGTTGTCTGCAAATAAAGGCTTTAGCTTGGACAAGTCGTTACCCATTGACTCTAACACTTGCGTCATTTGATCGCCGCTAGTGCCTGCGTCCTCCATCATCTTAATCATGCGGCCAATAACCTGCTCGCTTGATAAGTTGCCAAACTCAACGGCCAAGTCTTTAGCTTGATTCTTTGATAGCTTCATTTGGTTTCTAAAGTCTTCGAATGGGCCAGTAGCATCACGGGCGAATTCGCCGACCTTATCGGATAAGTCTTTGGAGATGTCAGCTATTTGTTCGGCGTTAATGCCGTACTGACTAGTTGCGAATGATAGAGCCTTGAAGTTATCAACAGACGTTTTCGCTTGCACCGCTAACAATTCCATCTCTCGACGGCCTTTAGCTGCGCCAACTACCATTGCTGATATTGCGGCTGTAAATGCTGTAGCTGCGGCGGCAGACTTAACTAGAATACCAGCGACACCACCAGCAACTTTGCCCATCTTCGCTAGGCTCTTGTCTGCCTTTCCTGTTTTATTGGATAGGTTATCAAGCCTTTTGTTTGTACTGTCTAGCTTGGCATCGAGCTTTCGCGTCTTAGCGTCTAGCTCTATGATTAATGATTCTGTAGCCATTTCTTGCTTGCTCCGTTTTGTACTCGCTCAAAGTTAAGCATGATAGAGCAGTCAATTTGCTCTTTGTTGTCTTGGTCTAGTACGAATATAACCTCGTTAAAATCCATCTTCCAAACCTCAGAAGGGGCTATTCCGTGATGCTTAATAAGCACTTTGAAAAAGCCCCAGTAATCGAAATTAAAAAGTTCTAGTGTTTTAGCTGAGCTACCTAGATATCCGCTTTTTTTTTAGGTGCGGTGGCAGTGAATTGACTGTCAATTTTATGTGCTAACGAAACAATAACTAAAGGCCAAGGGTTGGTCTGGTCATTATCGTTTGGCATCCAGCCGCATCGAAACATTGCGTCTTCAATTTCAGCAAGAGGAACGCCGTTAGATTCAAACTTAACAAGGCTGTGAATAAGCTTGGCAGCAGTATGGAAGTCAATAATTTGCTGTAGCTTTCGCAGTCTAGTCGTTGTTGGCTCGTCAGCAGACAAAGTAAAACACTCGATGAATTGCAGTAGCGTACACCACAAATCAAGACCTGTTTCATCCCTAAAATGCTTCATCGCACCCAGCGACATCTTCGCTGGGTATGACTTATAACATAATACCAAATCCATTATGTTACCGCGGGTGTATGAGTAATCGCACCAGACGATAAGAAAGTGATAGTACTTGATACTTTATCGCCATGCGGGATCGAGTCACTCATACCGTTAGGAACCATTAGCGCGCTAAAGGATTCATCAGTTGTCGCGCTAGATACCAGCGTGATTGTATAAGTGTCTTGCGTACCAGATAAAGCATCCGCACGTACCTTTCGAAATTGCGTGTCGTCGTTGTAAACCAAGTCACCTGAAAACTGCAACTGTTTACCTGCCAACTCGCCGTCAAGTAAGGTAACGAAATCGTTATTAGACTTGTTGCTAATATCAATCGGTGTACCGTTATGTGTCATCGTCATGGACATCTGCCCTACGATGTCGCCCGTGCCATTCGCTATTACTACATTTGTGCCGTTAATTTCGCCAGCCATAATTTTTGCCTCTTATCTTGTTGAGAAAGTTAAATAGTTAATACTAATATCACGCTTGAACCAAGCATCATTAGAAGCCCCAGTATTAACGGTAGAGCTTAACACGTCGACTTGCTGATTATTATACACCATTGTATCGTTATATTTAAATGACGCTAAAATATCATCTACAATCTGTAATTGATCGTTGTCGTAATTACCTGAATTGAGCTTAACAAATACGCTTACTTGAAATATGCCGCGCTGCTCATCACCCGAACCTGACGTTTTACCCATCATATCTGTTGACGCTGGAATGAAGAAAGGCTGAACCCATGCGCTTTTATCTTCTGGATTAAAATTAGCATTCTCGTACGCTACGTCATTACTATCAAATAGCGACGACGTAACAGTTAGTAGTTGCTGTATAAGCGCTTGCTTAGTGTCTAATATACTCATGATGACCTTATTTTATTTTGCATTAGTATTAGCGTTGAGCGTACCCATCCGCCAGGTGCTTGCTTACTAAAGCCGCCGCTAGATAGTTTCTCAAAGCTCTTGCTTCTCTTAATGTAAGAGCCTTGCTTAACTGGATTAGGAAAGCCGCCGTACTCCAAGGTTACTAGGTATGGAAGGTTGTTAGTAAAGAATAACTTAGTATTAAGTACACTCTTAGGCATTGTAGATATACCGGCCATTGATGAAGCGCCTAAGCTACTGCCGGATTGCCTAACCGCTGACGATGGTCGCCCAGCAGTTAAGAACCAGTTGTTTCTAGCCCTGCCTTTATCCGCTGGCGTTCCAGATACGATGTCTGTTAGCCCAGCAAGGTAAACGCCCTTGATAAGATCGTTAGCGCTATCAGGTAGCCTAGCGATTGCTTTCTTAACGTTACGCATCCCCTTGATAGGCATTACTGAACCCTTACCTGTGCAATGTAAGCTAGCACATCAGACGTAGGAGCTTTAACGTCTACGCTGATTACAGTGTATCTAGTGCTACCCTCGATGATAATCTCACCGCGTTTAATAACTACATCGCCATTAGCAACCAACTGTCTGTCGCCCGCTTGAATAACGCCATCAATTAATTCCTGATTGTAGCTTTTAAATATAGCATCAATAAGTAACACGTTATTAGGCGTTTGGATTGGCGGATTAAGCGGCGAGTTACCGCCCGACAAAGTAATCTTCTCAACGTAAATTAACTCACTAGAAGCTGAGCCAGTTTTGCTGATTGCTTTAGCTAAGCCCTTTCTGATTTTAGCTTGAATGCCACTAGCCGACATAGCCCATCTCCTCGCGGTTTAATCCAGTACCTAAGCCGGTAATAGTGTAAGGCTTAATAAAGTTAGACACAGCAGGCATAAGCGGCAGCGTAGGTGTTGAGCTACCAGCTTGATACGTCTCACTGTAAACGCCTTGTACGTTAAAGCTAGCTAAGTCTGCGTCAGTCTTGATTGCGCTTAAGTCTGCGCCACCTTCAACGCTTGCGGCAATGTTATTCTGCGCGAATAAAAACACCTGTGGGATAGCATCAGAAGCAATACTAAAACCGTGTGCTGTCATTCCTATGCGCGGCAACATGCTAGTTTGGTCGGCTGATACTCTAACGCCCTGTATTCTAGGCTCGTAGATGTTAGTTAGAAAATAATACGCCTGTCGTAGCTGTTGCTCGGCAATTGTATCGTCAGCGTTAAGCGTTAAGCCTCGATTGGCTGCGTCAGCTCTTGCGGTTACTAATGTTTGGTATGAGTCTGCGGCTGCTACTATAGTGCCGTCTTCGATTGTTAAAGCCATGATACGCCCTGTTGATTGTGTTTTAGCTAGTATAGCATTGTTGGCTGGTTAAATAAAAAGCGTCACTGGTCGGAGCAGTTAAAGCAATAACCCGTGGTAATGTATCGTCACTGAAACGAAACAATAAAGGAATAGAAAAATGAAAGATTACATTGGCGGCTTAGTAGCTTTGTTGCTTCCCTTTGTGCTGATTGGTGCATGGCTTACTCACGTAGTGTCATGCTTTATCGAATCGGCCTGGGGCTTCCTTATTGCTGGCGCGATAATGTTTCCAGTTGCGATAATTCACGGCGTTTACTTGTGGTTCACTTAAGGAGTTAGAAAAATGATTGATTTAACAGGCGCGAAAATTGGGGATAAACTTAACTCATCTACAGGATTTATTATGAAGGTGGTATTAACTGGCGATCATAACTTGGTTCTCGAAGCGCCTAGCGGAAGACTGGACGTATTTAACTTTAGTGGCGAAAATAGCACTGGTGTTAAGATTACGTCTAAAGTAGATCCCCGCCCATGGCTTAAAGACTTGCCCGATGCTGATTTGTTTCGCGGCGCATGGCTTGCTTGTGATAACAATGAAGAGTGGTACACGTACAGCCAAGAACCTCTAGTTTGTGATGGCACTGAGGAGTGGTACATGTACGGAAACGGCGTGATCGATGAGCTGAGCGGAGAGTGGGTTCCTGTCGGAATTAAGATGCCAATCCTAACAGGTGATCAATGGAAGGATAGTAAAATATCAATCCCAGAGCTTAAGGCATGGCAGTTAGCTAATCAGTAAAGTGATGTAAAAAGCCCCTAATTAAAGGGGCTTAACTTTACCACTCACTAAGCCAAGCAAAGGACAACGACGCACCTGTCGAGCCTGTCACCGCAACAACAACATTGTTACCATTAGCGCCAAGGTAGCCGCTAATCTCGTTAGTGTTTACTACAACTGTATCGCCAGCCGCAACAACAAAGTCTTTACCAGCCGACACGCTGATAGCCCCATAGCCTGGGCATTGAATAGACGTTTGACCATCACCCAATAAGTTAACCGTAATAGGTACAGCCTCGTTATTCTCAATCGTTAATGTTTGGCGTGTACTCTTGAATTTAAATGCATGTGGCGCTGCGTTCAAATCAAGAATGTTAGCCGTTAGGTTTGTTTCGCCGCTGGTTAGCGGTTTGTTAACTGTAAATAATGCCATGATTTATCCTCTAATTAATACTTTGCAATACCAGCCATTAACTTTAATGGTGGCGTTGTTTGTAGATGTAAATATAAACTGCCCAGGGTTATCTAACGTGTTAGTGTCGCCCATGTAAACACCATTAAACGCACCAACCTTTTTAACTCCCGCTGTCTTATAGAACAGTTGCAAGAATGGGATACGATACGTAAAAGCCCCTTGCGCTAATTCAAGTTCGACGGTTATCTCTTGGTTGGCCGCGCTAGTTGTTACCTGTATGTCCAATCGAATATCAACCATGTCACCAAGCTTTAATTCAGTCCAATCGAATTCATCAGCTACATCATCCCAAACATCAGTAATGCCACTAGGCGGATAAGTCTTGTTAGTAAATGCTCCATCGGCATTGTTGGTTATCGCGGTATCGTTGCCGCCAGTGTGCGAGATAGTCGCTAGTCCATCGTCGTTATAGTCGAAGAAGCCAGCCGTTAAGTTATCAGCCGGTAAGCTACCCGAGCCAGTAGCGGCGAGTATATCTTCTAGTATGTCATTTCTAATAGCCATTTGTTATTTCTCCAATGGTCATAGTGCATCAAGCCAATCTTGAAGCAATTGATTTCTGTTATTTGAATCGGTCACAGTTCCGCCGTTAGCTAACACAATGTCAGCTAGTAGTTGGTTCATTGTCATAATGAAGCCCTCCTTCCTCTATATGTTACGCCTAATTTAAGACACAAAAAAGCCCTAATTAAAGGGCTTCTTATTTAGTCTTTCTTTTGCTTGGGCTTCCGCTTGGGTGCCTCTTGCTCTACCGGAGCGAACTTGCTATCAATTACTTTGTAACCTTTAGCATTCCACTCTTTCTTTTGTTCGGTAGAGCATGGATGTTCAATGTACTTAATATCCATGCTCATTTATCCTTACAGGTCAGCGTCAGCAACAGTTAACGTGCCAAGTGAATGCTTGTTGTCGCCAACTGCAATATCCCAGTTAGTACCAGTAAACAATGCAGCATCAGCAGGAGAAGAACCACCGTTAGCGATATCCCATGCGTAACCCTTAAGCTTAAGACCGAATGTGTAATCTGCCTGCCAAGTAGTCTCGATACGACGGTTGCCGTTAGTAGTGTCCATGTTGGTAATAATATCACCAGCGTTATCAACGATAATACCACCAGCAACAAGGCTTAATACTTTAGTCTTGTTTGGAGTGCCTGCAACGTAAAGAGATGGAATGTCAGAAACAACCATGATTTTACCAAGCAACGATACTACTGTTACGTTAGATGAAACGAACAACTGCTCACCGTTAGCAAGAGCTTTGTCGATTAATTTCTCGTTACCGCTTGAGTGCATAATGTCACAAATAATCATGCCATTCATGTCGCCAAACTTGAAGTGACCACGGTTAAGAGCTTGTTGTGATAAGCCAGCAGATGCAGATACATCGTTAACTAATGCAGCGATGTTCTCAACAGCAGCAACAGCAGCACCGACAGCAGTGTTTAATTGATCGGCCAATAACGCATCGGAGAAACCTTCCGCAATTACACTGATTGCTTCTAGTGGACTTTGCATTAACCAAGTCATCTGACTAGGTTCAAAGATGATAGGGCCGAAACCACCAGCAACTTTAACGCCTACGAATTCGCTTGTTGCTAGCGCTGTGCTTGCTTGTGAAGTGTTAGTGTTAGTGCGGTCAACACGACGTTGTGCGCCAGCTAATGATTGAAAGAATGAACTCTTAGTGTAGTTGCCGTGCCATGCGTTGGTATTCAACACGATAGCGCCACCAGAAGCAGCATTAAATGCCTCAAGCTTCTGACCTAAAAGTTCCAGTGTAGTAGTATGAATTTCTGTTTCATACACGTTCATATTCGATAAAGCCATTTTTTAGTACCTTTTATTAAGTTATGCCGTGACTTTTCAGTCGTTGACTAAGATTGTTTAAAGCGTCGTTTTGGTTAGTGGCACTACCACCGTGTGAAGGAGTAACGCCAGCACCGCTGGAATCAACACCGTTTAAAATCTTTTTAAATGCCGACTGCTCAGAAGCCCAACTTCCAAACTCACCAACATTGTTTGCAACTACCTTACCATCATGTTCAAAGGTTGTAATTGCTTCTCCTGCGTCATTATAGCTAATTTTTAGCATGTTTGACAACTGGGCCTTAGCTAGGTCTTTATAATCAACATGAATTAAGTCTAAAGCAGAGTTTAATGCCGAGCCGCGATGATACTGATCAAGTGCCTTTGTTGCTTTTTCTTCGCTGGCCTTTGATGTAGCCGTGGTCTCTGCTAATTGTGTTTCGTAATGTAATTTCAGCCCGTCCATGTCACCGGATAATTTAAGTCGCTGCTCTTCTGCCGTTACAGCCGCCGCTCGTGCGCTATCTAATTCAAGGTCTTTTTCCTGCGCTGCAATTCGGCGTTGATCTTTCTCGCCTAGTAAATCGTTGTTCTTATTAACGAGTGAAGCAGTTGCCGCCGTAACGTCTGCCGCGCTTGCCGCATTGATTGCAGACATCTGCTCTTCTGTCAGGTTCAAACCCGCGATTAAACTTAAATCCATAGTGTTAGCCTCTAGCTATTTGTTTAGGGCAACCACAAGCTGCCCAGTTAATGTTACTTATATATGCCGCCGATAATAAACTCGACGGTCGCTGTCGTTACGTCGTCGTATGGTGATTTAAGGGTTAGGTTTTTTTGACCCGGAACCATAACGCCATCACCATCAACAAGAACCAATCCTCTATCGCACTCACCTACCATTAAAAAGCCACTGTCACGGGCTGGCATTGCTCGCCCTACGTCATGCAGCTTAACACCTAATTCTGAAAGCTCATGCATTAAACTGTCAACGCGAGATAATTCTTTGTTAACCTCTGACGTGTCGATTACTAGCTCGATACCTAGTGAGTCAATATAATGCTTTGCGTCAGCCTTTGTTAATGTGCGCTTTATTTTCTCTACAATTTTCATATTACCTCGGTCATTAAGTAAGACACAATCTTACTTTTTAATGTTTCGTAATATTCGACCAAGCTCGTTATCGCGCTTAATCATTTCTTTTTGCGTTAAAGGGTTGCCCAAGCTATCGATAGTTAACTTGGCAAACTCACTAGGGTCATTGAGCTTTCTAAACGCTCTCCCCATGGTAGGCCCGAGTATATTATCTTGGTCAGCCGCTTTAAGTTGTTTCATTTTAGCATAGTAAATGCCCTCACTACTAATCGGCTTAGGATCTCGCTTTCCGTCCACCTCAAATGATGATGCTCGCTTAGTATCTTTACGGTCTAACTTGAACCTATTATCAACCTCATATACCAATGCTGTGCGACAGCCTCTATGCAATGGCGGCGTGAAGCTTGATAACTTAGGGCTATCCTTCTTGATAACTTTCTGGTCAAGGCTTCGACACTTCTGAGACGTACGACTGTCAATAACTGATATCAGCCTGTAACCGATAAGCACATCATCGTTATCTTCAACAAACGCAATACGCGCTGTGTTCGCATAATGATTAGTGCCGGTAATAGCTATCTGCCTAGCTGAACGCCTAGCACGCATTAAAGTGTTTTTAGATATTGGGTTGCGCTCTAATCTAATTTGTTTGAATACGCCGTCAGCTATCTCGTTAATAGTCTCACCAGTAACAAAGCCATTCTGTACAAGCGCGTCTATCTCATCAGTCCAGCCCTGCCAATATTTACGCATCATAGTATTGTAAGTTGTAAACGATGCTTCACTGAGCTGGATAGGCGTTGCAATTGCTAATGCTGCCACTTGTGACGCGCTAGGAATGTTAGCCTTAAAGCCGTCAGTCTCCACAACATCATCAAGAGTACTGGCTGCAAACTCACCCTCATTCTTACCTATTGCGCGTTGGTCTTTCTTTAGCTCGACTATATACTCTTGCAACTCAGTTCGCGTTAGCTCGTTAATAGCATCCTGAATTGCAACTTGATTAGCCGCGGTCTTAGCCCTGTCACTGTACCGGTTAAATATACGCTGCACGCCATTCTCAATATTAACTAAGAACGGTGTAACGGCATCACCCTGACTAGCGCCAACCCTTTGCAGCAAGGCGGTATGCTGTGCGTATACCGCCGTGATAATTTCATTAGGCATTATGAACCCTCTGCTTCAAGTCTCGCTTGTGCGATGGCTGCCTCTTCATCAGTGCCAGATATGCGCGACGAATCATTAAGCGCTAACTCCTTAAGCTCGTCATTATCAAGCTTAGTAAGTCCAGCCATGCGAGCAGCTTCGTATAGAGTCTCAGTAGGCAATACGCCACCTTGAACTAATAAGATATGTTGCTGTAGCATTTGAGGCGTCATGCTGTCGGTTACAAAGTCAGTGTTTAGCTGATACTTGTTTTCGCCGCTATCGCCCATGAACATACCAGCCCAGTCTAAGCACTGCTCAATACCTAATGATACGTTGCGAGTAATCTGCTTAAGGGTTGATGTCGATGCGCCAAACTCCATCTCTTTAGCGCCTAACGTTTGATTGCTTGATGTGTCTTGCACTAGCTGAGCGCCTAGCATAACCATGCGATTTTCATCACGTAACATTTCTTCTGCGATTGCGCCGGTGGCCGCTATTTGAAGTACCTCAATGCGATCGTCCGCATCCATTAGGTTGCGTCCTTTAGCACCAACATCTAGCCCGCCTGGATTAGCCTCGTTGAACGCTTCGGTACTCATACCAGTAAAGATATTCGTCATACCTTGACCGTGATAGTGCAAGTTATCGCGATTATCACAATCCAATACAAAGTGGCCTAAGTTAGCAGATGCTAAATCATATAGCGGGATTTCTGAATACTCAGGGCTATTGTCATCGGCGCCAAAGAATTGAAAAGGTATCTCGGTTAGTAGCTTACCGTTAGCTTTTGGCTGCGTGGCTGGCTCAACTAATTCAGCCTTATCATCGTAAAGCTCATTGGTATAGATGCCGTCAATGATGATCAACCGTCGAGTGTATACCTTATCTTCCCAATCGAACTCGCCTTTCTTAACGCTCTTGATTTCATGCAGTCGTATCTCATCAACAGCTTTAGAGTTACCAGCCGCGCGAACATAAAAGATTTGCTCGGCCCTATAAGTAATTAACTTAGCTGCCATCTCGCCTGATTCTTGTTGAGCCTGTGTTGGCATACCCTCAGCCTTTGGCATATCAACAAGGATACCGTATCGACCAATTGACGATACATCCTTAACGACTTTCTGCGCGACCTCACGCAATCCAGCGCCCGAGCCATCAGCGTTGTTTTCCATGTAGCCAAGCTTAGTCGCCAATACAACATCAGGGTCTTTACTCCACACCATGCCATTGTTACTTTTGTGAGTCATGCCAGTAGCGTTAAAGAATCGACCACGCGCCCAGTAAGCAGCCTTACGCTGAGTGTTAATTGCGTTACAGTTGTTAGCGTTATCAATTGCTGCTTGGTCTTTGCCGTAAGTATTGTAAATCCTATACTGTGGCCCTGGTAAGCAGGTCACAATGTCAATCACTGCGTATTTACCAGCAATAGCGGCTCTTACTTGCTGCCATAATTCTATCTGCTGATTGTATTTATTGTCTGTTGTATCGAGTGCCATGTTAATTAGTCCTATGTTGTTTAAATCAGTATACCACCGTTGCGAGTCTAAATAAAAAATGGTACTGGTCGGAGCAGTTAAGCGCGTTAGTCGTGGTAGTGTAGTTGCACTAAAGAGAAACAATTAAAGGGAAAGAATAATGAATATTGAACAAGCAACCCAATGGATACCATTCGACAAAGAGCGCATGAGTGAGGCTGTTGGGTATCGTGTAAATGATGGCTTTAATGACCTAGTAACAGAAGTTGCCGTGATAGGCGACTCAATAGCATTCCTTATTGATGGCAAATTTGGACATTGCACTATTGCTAGTCGGACACTCGAAATGCTCGTACCTGTAGTGGTTAAGTATCCTTGCTTGTGCTGGGCTGCCAATACATCAAGCACACAGTACGTTGCTGCCGTATTAATATACTCAGAAGATGAAACTAGCGAGATGTATAAATATAAGGCTGGCAATGGGAATAGCTACAAGCACGCAACACCACTAACAACCGCTGAGCTTGCAGAAATTGGACTAAAGCAAATCAGTTAACCGATGTAAAACATAGCTGGTCTGAACAGTTAATCAGGCTAGCCGTGTTATGTTAGTTTTTTAAATAGGGAGTAAGTAATGAAAACACATCTAAGCGCTTACATAGACATAAGCCACAAGACCAATGACTTCATTGAGTTGCTGACACCTAGGCGTTATGACTTTATGGGCAGTTACTCAGGCAAGCAAATAAACATTGGTGACATACTTACTGTTGACGGTCGTGAGTTCATCGTCGTTGATGTGCTAGCTTGTGACATTGAAGCAGGCGAAGCGCATATAGTGTGTGAGCTTTATAAGGGGAGTAAGTAATGAACATCAGAGATAAGATAATAGAATGGCAATCATTTTTCGTTAGTGATGGATGTTGCAGCACGGCAGAGATTGAAGAAAGCGACCGCGATCTAGAGATGGTTTTATTTGTGATTGATGTCATGAAAGCTAACATCGTGGGCGATGACCAGCCGTTACCTAAAGAGGGGTGTGCTGGTGGTAGTGGTGGTCGGTTTATTGATATAGGTGATAAGTAATGTTTGGAAATATATTTGATTCAGTAGTAAACATGGTTGACGATGCGGTAAGTGATCCAGTTGGAACGGCTATCAGTATTGTGACTCAGCCAATAGTTGATGGTTGTGATTTATTGCAAGGGCTTACTGAGGGAGAATTCAGAGAGAAAGCTGCACTAAGACTAGGCGCTGACATTGCTTTTGGTGTTGGCATTAGCGAGTTAATAGACTTAATAGGGGAGGAATAATGGGTAGGTTTATATGGATAAACACAGAGGAGGATTACAACAAGCACTTTACCATGCTGACAAACATCCATGGCAAGAAGTATAGCGGTTACGACATTGAGGATGAGGGCCTAATATACGACACTATCGATAAATGCATAGTGCTAGACTTTGGCAATGACCAAGGGCACGACTCGCGTTGCGGCACAAAGCCAAACGATAAGTATCTGGCGGTTATAATGACCGCACTAAATGAAATCAAATAAAACAAAGGGGCGATTAAGCCCCTTAACTTTAACCATCAATGTTTAATCTTGACCTGCTACCCTTAACTAAATGAGGGCACGCACCCATGATGAAGCTGTCAGCTAAATCGTGGGACTTTTCAATACGCTTCTTAACATCCTTTTTAGCCTCAACTATATCCAATCCACGCTTAGAGTAATCAGCCCTTGGCGCACACAGCTCGCTCTTTAATTCTTCCAGCCCCTTAATATCACCGCTAATACTAATCAACTCACTAGGATCATACTTCATGCCCTTAGTGACAGCATTGAATGTGTTACGCATCCTGTCAGCAACATCTCTCCATGCCTGAGCCTTTAGATTCTCAAACTTGGCTTTGTTGGTTATCTTAGGTGAGTATTCTTTCTTAGGATTAAACACCTCAGCGGCGGCATTGAACTTAGAGTAATTACGATAGCCCTTGCCTTTTAGTATCGAGCCAACGCCAGCACCAACACCGATTGAGTCATAAGATAATAAGCCTCCGTCAGCGAGTTTATAAGCCCTTAGTGATGAGCGCTCTAATTCATCCTCGCCAGCTTTCCATGCATCCATAGCAATGGCAACTGCACCATTAAATACGGTCACACAGTTTCTATCCGCTCCACTGTCAGCAACATCGTAGCCGGCGCAAGGATTGCCAAACAAATCTAAGTCTAAATTAATGTGAGCATCAATACAGGCGTTAACCCATGAGCGCTTAATTATCGATTGATCATCATCAGCATAAGGCACGCCATTATAAACGTGGTTAGCTAACTCCCAGTCTTCCTCGAATTCCTCAGCGATATCCCTTAGAGCTGACTTACCTAAGAAGCCGTTTTCATCGTAGTTAATCTTTCTAACTAACGCGCCCTTTGGTGGTGACTCAACTAAGCGCTGCCATGAGTAATCGCTAATAAGCTGACCGTTCAGCGTGAACCACATCTCAGCACCCTCATTACGCATGATAGTAGGTCGAATAGTTGTGAACATCTTCTTGGTTAGGTTCTGGCTTTCCTCATTCCACCAAACGGTAGCTCCCTCGAATGATTTGATTTCGTCTATGTTCCTGGCGATGCCGTAAAACTTAAACACTGAGCCGTTATATTTATGTTCAATAGTATTAGCTGAAATCTTAAAGTTATTCTGCAATCCAAAGTAAGCTATCTTGTCCTTAAGCAACGTATAGACCGAGTCCTCTATTTTGTTCTGGTACATACGAGTACATAGAAACACTTCCTTATGATGGTTAGCTCTAGCTATTGCCATACCAGCGGCATCATGAGACTTAGACGACATTCGACCACCATGTAATGTACGCATTGTTACGGGCGTGCCATCAGGTAGTGTACGTGTCATCCAGAAGTCTTTTAGTTTTGGGTTAAGTGATGGGCTACCCATAGAAATCATCAAGCGTTGTTCTTACCACTACCTCAGCATCTACCTTTAGTTTCTCGCTGAATGCTTGAACATCGATATGTTTGCCGATTAAGTCTAGTGCCTTTCCTGCGCCCGCTGCGTTGAATCCTTCGCCTTCTACCATACATCGAGTAAGTAGTACGTTACTCATTTCAAGTACGTATGCGGCATCTATACGTAGGCTCTGACTGCGTTCCAGCTTAGCTTCGGAAATAAAATCCGAAATGACAGGTTTTGACAAGTTTTCCGCACCTATTTGTTGTGCTGTCTTAGCTGAATAGCCCGCCCTGATTGCCGCTTGGGTAGCATTCAAATCAATCAAATACTCCTCGCAGAATCGTTCTTGTTTAGCCGTTAGTTTTGCTTTACTCATTCTCAGCCCTGCCTTGAATGTTTGGCACTCAGTGCCGTTAATAAAACATAATTGTACCATACTTTATTTTGCTCATAAAAAAGCCCCCGTTAGGAGGCTGGTTACTTATACACTAGGCCAATCGTCATTCATTATTCTATTCCTTACTTGTTGCGTGAATTGTTGTTTGTTCTAACTATGACAAGTGACTTTAAACATCTTAGTCGCCAGTCTGCACTAAATATAGCCTCTGATATTAATCTTTCATCTGCCCCCTTGAATACTGGGTACTCGTAGGCATTCTTAATCAGTGCTACTTCTATGCCTTTAGCGTCCTTAAGCATTTCACTCAATGGCTCACCAGCTTGTCGCATGTTCATTACCACCTCGGTGAGTACACCCATGGCATCACACATTGCAATTGGATTGTTATCTTCATTAGCCATGCTTGGCTGAATAGTTAGTACCATTAACACCGCTGCAATAATTATCTTTTTCATTTCCATTCCTTACACTGTTTCGATTAAGTTAATGTTACACACGTACTTTACTATGTCGTTAGTTAGTACTGCTCTTGTCTTGTCATAGCTAAGCAAATACCAGGTGTGGCCGTTAAAGCGCTTCTCTACTGATTCATGTGTGCTTGGTAGTGCAATGTCTTTCCAGTTCTTTGATAGTTTTACTTTAGTCTTTATGCTCATGTTATTCCCCTTAGTTGATTTGTTTACTATACATCAGTTTTATTGTTTAACTGCTCTTACCAGTTAGTTCCCTATTCTTTTTCTCAGCCTAACTTTACTGCGCTTAGCTCTTGCTGACTTCACCTTCCTTCTAGCTTTTCGGTGAGTGAACTCATCTGTCATCGCCTTATGGTAATCTTCTCCAGATAGTTCGGCGTTTTTTTCGTTGTCTAGGATCACTTCAAATCCTCCGCTGTTAGCTTAAAATGCTTAGCGATTGCGATTGCATCTTGCTTTTCAAGTATCAAATCAGATTGCCCCTCATACATTTCAAACGTGATACTGGCGTAGTCGCTACAAAATGCGTAACCAAACTCATGCTTGCTTATATCAAACTCCTTGCGTGGGATTGGTACGCCATCTATGCAGCCGTGGTTGTCGTGCTTGTGGTAAGGGTTTGTTGCCCAGCACCACCAATCGAGTGACTCGTAAGTCAGGTCGTCATCACTATCGATCACATAATGAGTTGCCCAATCCGGCGCGGCATTAATCTCTTGTGGTGTTAAAGCTCGCATTTCAATTCCTCTCTTGCCTGTTTAAGTTTTAGCGTTAATGCTATTAATTCATCCGACTGCCAGCCATCACCTTCTGGCCCGCAATCTTCTACATTACCTAGCAGATCAATGAAGGTGTTAAACTCTTGCATTGTAAATGGTACGTTGGCTGTTGGTTCGTTATTCATTTCGTCTCGCTCCATTGTCCATTAATAAATTCATAGTGCGGCTTAGTGTCTAGCCCTAAACGGTATCGCTCGTTTCTATGCTGCTCTTGAGTGTAGTAAATGTAATTATTGTCGATACCGATACCCAAGTCGTCGCAATACATAGCGCGACTATCATCACGCCTAACGTACCTACAATCACCATGAAACCACTCAGGCTCATTAACAGCCAGCCACTCTAAATCGTTTTGCGGTACGAATTCCATATGCTTATCGGCGTAACCCTGCTTACACTGAGCGCCATCTGACCACCACCAGATACCACGATTAGGCTCGAAGCTTTTAACGTTCACTTCTAGACCTGTCTCACGCCATATTTGACCTACTTTTAGTTTAGGTTGTTTCACTTCGGCCCCCACTTAAAGCATTGCCTGCCATTTGCGCGTAGTAAGCAGTTATACCGTTACCGCCGATATCTATGCGCTCTTTAATAGTTAGCGCGTTAGAGTTAGCTATCACGGCTAATGCCTCCTCTAATTCTTCAATGCGATCTTGATTAGCATCGTATGCGTTGATTGGATCGCCAATTAAGCACCAACCATCAACCTCTTCGATACTTAAATACAAATCCCCATCATCACCAAAATGATAAGGCTGAAACCAATCAGGCGAATCGTCAGCACCGTCTAGCATGTATGTAACATCCTGAACCACGCCGTTTGCAAAAATAAGAACTGACTCACCGTATGGTGGTAAAGCTCCGTTTGATGTCGTTGTGAATATTTTATTCATTTATCTTCTCCCTTATTTAGTAGAGCTATCATTACACACTTTGTTTAATCCACTGCTCCGACCAGTTATATCTAGGCAATAAAAAACCCCAATTAAGGGGCCTTGCTTACTCGCTCCATGGCGACCTTGCATAATGTGTCCATCGATAGACACCACTTACTTTTGAGAAGTTAATCTTCTTCTTATTGATATTGGCAAAATTAATAGCCGCTACCTTAGTGTTAAATCCTACCACATTTATTGATAGTTTGGGTTCTCCTGTTTTACTGTAAAACTCAATCAGTTTGATACGGTCAGCGCTTACACCTGTTGCGTGTTCAATCTTCTTACGCATTCCATCCATACATGACTGGCACATATTAAAATTACCGTAGTGAACTCGGTAGCTTGACGGGTGTGGTACTTTGGCCTTATTCACTGCCACTGCCTTTACACCGGTACTAACTAAGCTCTTGATGATAGGTGGTGCAGCTCTAAATGTTTCATCTGCGTGTACCATACTTAAGCAAGTATTTATCCGATCACCTAATGGCGTACCTGAGTATCGTATGCTGTCTAAATCAAACTTAGGCGCGTTACCATCCTTTAGTGTTGCATAGAGTTGACCACAGAATTTAAACAGGTCTGTTGCGCTCTGTGTGTTCATTCGGTACAAGCTTGCTTTCATTGCGTTGTGACATGTCGCCTCGTTCTTATCAAATAGCGTAGTGCCTACCGATAGTTGGGCTACTGTGTTTTTAGATTGATAGCTAAACGGGTCTGATTGATTGTCAGCTACGTTAACGCCCGCTGTAAATGTCCAACCTGATTGGCAATCAGTACTACCTACTCGCTGGCGTTGACCTTGAATCATGTTGTTAACTTGAACGTTAGATAATGCACCGCTCATGATTGATTTACTATTGAAGCTTGGTGACGTGTTTACCGTGTCGTCTGCCATAGCTGATAATGCGAACATTAACAATGACAGTGTTAGCGCTTTGATTAAGTTAATCATGTTTTAGCCTGTTAGGTTTTGCGCCCGTGGTGGCGCGCATTGAATGGTTTTAGTACATGAAGCTTGATTTAGATGTGATAATACTTGCTGACGCGGTTACACCGGAATATGAATTTCGCTTCACATCAGACCACGAAGACACAGTAATTGCCTCCCCATATTCAGCGCCGCCATTGCTTGTGTCTTCAACTTCCACTCTAGCGCCTGATACCAACGTTAACGATGCATTGCTTTCAATGCCACTTCGTGCGTTATTAGTGCTAGAACTGGAATTGCCAGCCGACAGGTGATCAGTGGCAATCGCAGTACTGCAAAATGACGTGCTTGAACTCTCAGTACCGCTGGCGCTTGCCGCACTAAATACCACCGTATTGACAGACTCAGCAAATGAAAACGTTGCTTTATTGTCAGTGTTGCAACTAGAGCCGCAATCATTTTGATACGTTTGAGCGTCAAAGCCAAAGCTTGATTTATTAACAATTCGCACACCATTAGCTTGCGACTGATAGACGCCTGACGATGTGCTATGTCCTGTTACCTGTGTTTGAGTTAATGTTCCTGCGCTTACTGATAATGACAGAGCTAATGCCAATGAAGCAATTAAGATTTTATACATTGTGATTTCCTTTGATGTGCCGAAATTGGCTAAGGTATTTTACTCCTATTACAGGCAAAAAAATACCCTCGGTTAAGAGGGCTAAAAAGGGAGATTTTTCACTTCGCGGGTGTTTGTATATTTGTTAAGGACTTTAATGCTTCTATCGTTTCAAGTCAGCCTTACATGAAGCCCTTACAAATATATTAAACCGAATGGTCGGTACGGTAAATGCGCCTTTCTTTAATGCTGTTAGGCTTAGCTGTCTAAGTATGCCACCCGATAAATGAGGCAATTCGGGCAAAAGGTCACTCCATTGGCTTAATCTCCATTCGAGGCAAGGTGTTAGTTTATATTGATTGAATGAGCTAATTGACTCTTATCGATAAGAAGGGCTTGCGGGTCAATTTACGCCTATAACCTTTTTCGGTTAACTCACTCATCAATATAAAATAAACCGCATGGGCGGCATGTACTACGTCAGAATTTAGAGCTAAAGAGCAAGAAGGTCTTTCGCCTCCCACTGCCAATTCCACGAATGACTAGTTAAGGAATAAGTAACCACTATAGCATACTTTTAAGCTTTAGTGGCCTTACCAGTTATTTAACATCTCCCACGTATTGATTAACTTTACCGGCCAATGTTCTAACCGTTACGATTTTAGGTTTAGCATTGCTTCGTGCAGCTATTGACCACATGTTGCTAGGTATGCTTTTCTTTGGCTCGTACTTGTATTCTAACTCGTAACCTTCAATTGCGTCTTCCATAATAATTCCTTAGTTTATTTTAGTTAATCGATATCGATCTATAATTGGTCTGTTTCTTCCGAACGCATAAGTAACAACCTTGGCGCGTTCTATCTCTACTATGTGTGTTCTTACCTCTGGTGCGTTTGGGCTTAGCGCTATCTCTACGATAACCCCCTTGTTAAAATCATCACCGTGCGTTATCGATACATTGTCGCCTACGTTTAGCGGTTCCATTACTTAGCCTCTACTGGTCGTGCGTAAATCTCACACTTTTGATTTCGTGGCAACTCAGATTCACACTTGGTTATCGCCTTTGAATATTTATACGCTTTAGTATCTGGAATTACTGGCAAAGCAGCTTCCGCAATCACCGCAGCAGCAACACACCCGAGAATAAAATTAAATTTCTGGCCCATAATTACTTACCCTTATATGTGATTGTGATTAACGGTGATGCTATCAACTTGTTAAGGTCGTCTTCTAGAAAACCCAGCGAATCCAAACTATCAGGCCTACCGATAACATCAACCATTGCATCACGCAACTTCTCTTCATTAGTGCGAATATCAATGTCGTGCTTCTCTGCTAGCTCACGTATTACGCAATCAATAACACCTTCACCTTCTACCACTAGCTCATTCTTACGCAAGAATACGCCTAGTCGCTCTATTGATGAGTCTTTAACATGCGGGTTCATGTATGCGGCTAACGATGGATCGTCACTAATAAAGCTAGGCACCTTACCGATTGGCGGCTTCCATTGCTCACCGCCCAACCATTCGTAGCCAAGCCCCTCAAGCGTTGTTTGTGCGCTATTTCCAGCGGCTTCATTATATGCCTTAGCGTCATCATCTGGCTTAACCTCTTGCTGACTCCATACGCCGTCTACATACTTATAGCCAAAGCGCTCTAACGCTTCAATTGCTGATAACTCTGGGTTAACATCATAGTGATCACCATCATTACCGTTACGCGCTATGTTATTCATTCGCTCGTCTTCTTTGTCAGCTATTGATGCTTGATAGCGATTGAGCGCTGCATAGTGATTAGGTTTCCACTTTGATATATCTGAGCTATCACCATCAATACCCCAAGCGCAATGACCTGCCCTTCGTGCGTGCCATTTACCCTTATAGTAAACATCAAGAGTCACATCATCATCAACAGGCTGCTTACCAGTGTTCGGGCGGTCTGCGTATGAGACTACGAAATACACTCCCTCATCCGTGTTATCGAAGGTGTTAAATGCAGCTAACTGCAAAGGGCAATCAATTATAAAAGGGTTCCCAGTCCTAGTATTAAATAACTTATCATCCAATACAAACGGCGTAATCTTTCGGCTAAAATCAAGCGGTACTAATTTATCTGTGTTCATTGTTCTATTCCCTTTGTTGTTTTATGTATCATTACATATATTTGTTGTTTTACTGCTCTGACCAGTTACTTATTAGCCATGTATTTTTGTTGCTCACTAACTGCTTTAGATAAGTCAACCTGTGCAGCGATAAGTAACTTCTGTAGCTTAGCCATTCGGTCGTTAGCTGCGATAATCTTCATGCTGTGCGCTTTCTCTTCTGTCATAAGTTTAGCCATGATTCTTTCCTTGTTTGTTTTCGATAGAATCAATATACATCACTTACCTGATTCCACTGCTCCGACCAGTGGATTTTGGACATAAAAAAACACCAATCAAGGTGTTTAGTTATCACGTTCAATTAATCTCTCGACTATATAAACGCAGGCGGGGCTTTACCCCTAGATGGTTCACCTCCCGTTATGAAGATGTAAGGTAGCGATTCCTATGCCGTCTATTCTTTATTTTTAAGTATCTCTGCTAGTAGTGCCGAAACCTCCTGGTTGGCCTCACTCTTCGCGTTTGTGGTATATACTGACGCAAGTATGGTTACGGCGAACATGAACACAACACCAACCATTGCTTTAAGTACGTAACCTTTAAGATCTTGAGTCTGCCCAATAAGGACTTTATTTACAGCAACCTCCTCACTAAGCGTTACAACCTTATCGCCAAAGGAAGATAACTTGTGAGACAGCTCCGTAACTCTAGCCGCGTTTGCGTTGAACTCTATTTGTAACGATTCAGATTTAAACAATGAATCACTGAGCTTATCTAAGGTCTTAGAGTTACTTTCGTTTACTAGCTTTTGTGACTCTATGAACACTGCTAGGCTTGTGCTTATGTCCCTTAGTGTTGGCTCGCTCATTGCTGTTTACCTTGATTATCATTAATGTTATCTCTAATAATAACATTAGACACACCATCATGACAAATATCCATATGAGCAACGTAACTAATCCCATGACCGCCCACTATAAAAGAAATTAAAACTTCGACTGAAAGATAAATGTTTCTCCACGAAAACCCATCCCCAGATTTTAAAGGGTTAAGTAGATTATAAACATCATGATTGATCATAACTAAATTAAATAAGCCAGTTACCGCCATGCAAAAACATAATGCAAGTATCAAAAACGCGCTAAAGTTATTGTCTTTTGCTTGCTCTTGCTTTGCCAGAAACAAACCTAAGAACGCGAACAAGATATAAACCATAGCCACTGACGATATGTATAATACGTGATCAATCCCGTATAGGTAAAAATAAAAGAAATCAATACCTACGATTGGAGCAGCAATTAAGCTGCCCACTAATACAATGAAAACCCTTAGCACTTAGCCGCCGGTAGGTTTTTTAGTTGGTGGCGGACGAGTTTCGTTGTCGCCGTCTTCGTTGTCAAACTCGCCTGACATGTAGTTGTATAACATTGTGTTATCTCCTGGTTAATCGGTGATTCATTATAACTTGTGTATGTGAAATAGCAAAACACGGCCATAATCACGAACACGACTAGCGTTATAGCGTTCTCTTTAGTGCTGTAATCGTCTTGTGGTACGCATGGATAATCTAACATTCTATTCTCCCATTAGGTTTATTTTGATTTGAACATTGCCATCTTTAACCTTTACGCCTTTACTTACTTTTAATTCGATAACCTGCTCGTCATCAATCCAGAACCCCGCATGAGTTAGCGAGTCGAAAACAGCTTTAGTGAAGTTGTCTACGTCGTACTTGCGAAGCGTTGGCGGGTTAATTACCATGCTAAAGGTCATTGCGCTACCAATCATTTCATCGCCAAGACCTAACTCCTTGATAGCCTCTATAGCGTTAATTCTGTACTCACGGCCGCGCTTACTTAGTATCGACCTATTGCGAAATACTCGCCACATTCCGTTTACGCTTGGCGGGTAAGGTAATTCAAATTCATAATCAGCCATAGTTTACTAATCCTTTATCAACCAGTTTCATTAATGTTTCAAAGTGTGCGCGTTGCTGATCTTCGTAATCAACCTTGCTTGCGTCTAATAATAAATGGCACTCGTAACAGGCGTAGCATGACAATATATCAGGCGACTTAATGCCAGTGCCGCGATAGTTAGAGTTTAAGTGAGCCAACACCACTTTACCTGGTTCATCGTGCGAGCATTTGTTACTCACGCGCAATGAGCAGCACTCACCGTTAGCTGACTTGGTTATTTTATTTTGCTTTGCCACTATTAGCCTCCAATATGCATTCAAGGATTGCGCGGGGGATCTCGTCTTCGGTAGCGCACACTACAAGAATTTTATAATCATCAATAAAAACGTCAGTAAATCCGCCGCTGTGAGGCTTAACAACCACACCATGCTTAATTTGCAAATCAAACAGCAAAGACTTGCCTACGCAACCATTACCGCCCATAGCCACCTGCTCTAGCGCCCCACTATTGAAGTCACCTTTCCAACCCTCAATATTAGCCACAGCCTTACACAATTCTAAATCTGTTAATTCACTCATTTCTCTTGCTCCATTTTTAATTTATTGTATTCGCTATCGTCTGGATTAGTTAGAACAACCATCTTATCCAGCGCCCATAATTCAATTCTAGACATGTAATAGCTCATCTCACCCTTGTCTAGCTTAGCCGTTGACTTAACCGACTCCTGCCCCACTGGTAACGGTATCTGCTTAATCGGACACCAATGTTTTTTAAAGTAATGATGCCAAGTATCAGCGTCGTAATAATCGCTACCAACTTCAACTTGACTGGCTATCTCGCCTAGCCATTTCCAGTAGAGCGCATTCATCGATAGAGTGCGCTTATCCTTCCATTCAACAATTGTTACACGGTAGCGCTTACCACTTTGCGCTAAATCCATGCAAAGCTGCCAGAATTGATTAAGCGTGTCCTTGCTCAAGCAATAATCTTTCACACTAAAAACCCTTTCATGTTTTTTTCGTGATTCTCCTTAAGCTTCTTGTATTTGTCCTTTGCTGAACCTTCGACGTAATCGTCGTTTGGCTTATCGCTTCCTCGCCTAGGCGCTAAATATTTAACTCGCATTATTTACTTCCCCGTTCTTTTTTAGATAAAAGTGCTGACGCAAACACTATAATAAATTGATGATCTTTGTTTTTTCTTGCATCTGCTAATAATTCATATTTGCAGAACTCGCTTTTCTTCCACTCACCAAATGCGTTTAGTCGGTACAAGAAACCAAACCTGCCGATCTTGTAAAAAGTACCTTCGTAACTATATGATTGATCTTTCATTGCTTGATTCCCCTTTGTTTTCACTATTGTAACTCGCAAAGGGTAATTAACTGCTCTGACCAGTTCGCTTTATATGTTCGGCCATCAATTTAAAATCAGTGTGACCTTTTGTGCCGTTAGCGTAAAGCCCCAGTGAGCGGCAGAACTTGGCGGCATCTTTCTTTTCGCACAGCTCAAACGCAACAGCTAAATCAACGTTCATTATTGTTACTTCTCTTTTGTGACAGCGTCTAGCGGATGCCATTACTCTAGCTGCTTCGATTAGTTTCATAGCTATAGTTCCTCATTGATTTTGTTAACTACTTCGCTTAGTGAGCTTTTAGAGCTAGTTGTTATCATTGTCTTGCGTAGGTTATTTACATAATTAGACAGCGCCTTACCAGTCAGCCCGATGTGCATAGCGAACTCATCAACAGCGTCAGCCTTTACGTTTGCTAGACATTGAGCGGGTGTCCCTTCGATTACATCGGCTGCGTTATTAATTATTTCGTGGTAGTTAGTGGCATCACCGTCTTTATAGAAAATAACAAACGAATCATCGCCGTATATCTCTGCAATTTCAAACGTTTCGGTTAGACTCTTTAGCAAAGCATCAGCCATCGCTTTAAGCTCGTTAATTTCAGTTTGCTTTTCTGCCATTGCAGCGCTATGTAATTCTACTGGACTCATTTCTTTATTCCCTTTTAAATTGTTATTCCAAATACCGTTATCGGCTTCTTAGTTACTACTTGTAATTTCTTTTCTCTGCGATGCGCTGCTGTATGGTTGCGAGCGCTTGAGCAAAACACACAACCCCTTGAGCCTTTAGTGCGTACTGGCTTATGCCCATGCTTGCAAGCCTTGCCAGTGTAATACCTCACACCGCGAGCCTTAGCTTCTTTCTGGCTTTTAGGTAGCAGGCTGATTTCTTTATCTGTTAAATCGCGCCAAGTTGCTTGCTGGTAAGCCATATTGATTCCCTTTCGTTTCAGTGGAATCAATATACATCAGTTAAGTGATTTCACTGCTCCGACCAGTTAGCCACCCCAGCTTTTTTGTTTTTCGGGTTCACACATTAAGTGGTTAACGTCAAGCTCGCTGATATTCTCAAACCAGCCGCCTTTCATTTCTACGAAAGCCGTGCCAGCTTCTCCGTGTCTGTTAGCTGCTAGTATTACTTCTGTTAAGCCACCTAGACCGTTTTCAGGATGGTACACGCTGTCTTTGTACAAGAATAAAATAGCATCGGCATCTTGCTCTAGGCTTCCAGATTCGCGCAAGTCAGATATTAACGGGCGCTTATTAGGTCGTGAGTCAACGCCGCGACTTAATTGAGCTAACAGAAACACTGGAAACTTAAGCTCTTTAGCCATGGCTTTAAGGCCGTTAGAGTTAGCGCCGGTTGCTAAATCGTGTCGTGCGAAACCTTCTTGAGCTTTCATCAACGTAAAGTAATCAACAAATACAGCGCCTAATTCGCCGTGTTCTTCCATGTGCCGACGACATGCAGACTTGATTTGGTTCATAGATAAGTTTGGGCGATCGTCAATGTATAAATGATTATCTCGCATTGATGAAATTACCTCACCGACTCGCGCAAACTCGTAATCATCCATAGGTTGATAGAACTTGTCACCGCTTACCTTTGCACCTTGAGTCAGGAAACGTTCAAAGATTTGCGTCTTAGGCATCTCCATTGAGAAAACTAACGTATGCTTGCCAACTTTAGCCACTGCCTCAGCGACCATTACGCTAAGAGCTGTCTTACCCATCTTCGAGCGCCCGCCGATGATCACCAGGTCAGTGTCACCAACGCCGCGATTGCCGAACAAAGCATCTAAGCCGGTAATGCCAGTTTTTAAACCTTTAGTGCCATCTTCTGATAACCGTTCCTCATAAGTATCAAACCAACGCTTAGCGATTTCACCGATATGCTCGGGCTTTTCTTCGTTGGCATCTGTGTTGATTTTATTAATCAGAGATAACACCTGTGCGCCATTCTCTTGGGTGTTGCCGCCACCCTTTACAATCTGCATTGCCTCGTTGAGTTTAA
>SPKZ01022813.1_pt1 | contig 38047 bp, 36 predicted proteins | sample 2456571 | NCBI WGS metagenome assembly SPKZ01 (sample SAMN11192286, study PRJNA482655) | marine metagenome | biome: ENVO:00000447; feature: ENVO:00000244|ENVO:00000211|ENVO:00000569|ENVO:00002023; material: ENVO:00002151; isolation source: ocean water from marine abyssalpelagic zone ...
GAGCTCCACATAGTCAACGCCAGTAAGCAACTCGACCGGTCGCGGTTGCGTATCCCCTGCCCTATCCAGCACGGGGTAACTGTCGCGCCACAGGCTGTTTTCCTCCAGCCGATAGTTCACCCGCTGCAGATTGCTGCGCGAGAACCCAGTCGGGTTGTGCCAGCCAGCACGTGTGAAACTCAACAAAAAGCGCGCCGCCTGTCCGCCCATCAGCGCGGGTTCAACATCGCCAAACTCATCCCTGACAGGCCGGTCAACAAACTGACCCAAATCCCTGGAGAGCATCGCGAAGGCGCGATTGACTTCCGTGACGCGCGCGGCCGTGGCCTGAGCTGACTCTACGCCCGTGATCACGGTAGAGAGGCTGGTGTAAGCCACAGCGGCAACGAACGCTGTGATAGCAAGTGCGATAAGTAATTCCACCAGGGTGAATCCGGCCTGCCTGCCTAGCCTCATTGAGACCCACCCTGTTGCGTACCCTGACCCGGTAGCGAGAAATCTTCAGAATCCAGCGGCGGTTGCGGCTGGGTCGATTCAGTGTCGCCCTCGCCGTCCTGGGGCTGCTCTCCGGGCGGATTAGGGTCAATCGCCAGCGCCGCCGACATAAAGCCGATCAGCGTATGCAGAGGCGCATCGGGCAATGCCTCTTCCTCGGCGGCAACGGTGACTACAACGCGGAAAAACTCCGGTACTTCTGTAGCCTCTGTCGCCACGCGCCAGTACCAGTCTCGTCCGCCCTGGGTGCTCATCCCCGACTCGCTGCCTGCTAGCAGGCTCTGTCTGGCTCGACTGACCAGGCGCAGTTCGGTCATCTTATTACTCGCAACACGCTGCGCTTCCAAGCGCTCGCGCAGGTATTCGATACCGTCTATTTGCTGATACAGGGTGAATAACAGGGCTGGCAGCGCAATGGCGACAACCGTCAGCGCCACCATGACTTCCACTAGCGTGAAACCTGTCTGCCTAGCGTTAATCACCGTCTTCATCCAGTGGTACTCCGCCGGGCAACAGGTCAAAGCGGCCCAACAGATCCCAGTCCGCTCGCCACAGCACGCGACCGCTGCGGGCATCGGTCCAGACTAAGCTGCCGGGTGTCGTCTCACCGCTGCTGTAGAAGATCACCTGTGGCGTCTCATCTCGCTGTTCGTCGTCGCCCGCCAGAGGCGGTGCCGACAAGTCTTCAAGTTCCAGAATCACGTCGATGCCAGCGTCGAACTGGCGCGCCTCAAACACGTCGGCGGCGATATCCGGGCTGAGCCAACCCTCGGGCCTGCGCTCGCGCCAGCTGTAACTGACCGCAGTTTGGCCATCTTGAAAATCCCGACGCAGTAGCAACCCGTAATCCCTGCCGCTGAGCTGTGCTTCATCCAGGGCAAAGTTGGCGACATCTGCAAGATTGGCCACCTCAGCAGACAGCTTGCGGTCCTCGTTGCCCGTGTTCACCGCCAGAGTCACCATCGAAGTGATCACGACAACAACGAAGAGCACAACCAACAACTCCAGTAGGCTGAAGCCGCTCTGGCGTGCGGTCACTTCAGATCACTCCTGGGGCTTCCAGTTACCCAAATCCTGATTCTGGCCGTCACCGCCTGACAAACCATCCGCGCCCAGAGAATACAGATCGAATTCACCGTTCTCACCGGGGCTGAGGTAAAGGTAGGGTCGTCCCCAGGGGTCAACCGGCACTTCCGCCAAATAGCCCCCGTCCTTGAAATTACGGGGCGCCGGGTCCAAAGAGCTTGGCTCCACCAAGGCGATCAGACCCTGCTCGCTGGTGGGGTAACTGAAGTTATCCAGCCGGTAGATTTTCAGTGCAGTTTCAATCGCCTTGAAGTCGGCCTGCACTTTCTGAATGCGCGCCTCATCCGCGCGATTGAGCACAGTGGGCGCCACCACACTGATCAACAAACCCATAATGACCAGTACTACGAGAATCTCCACCAGGGAGAAGCCACCCTGACGGTGACGTATTGCGCGCGTATTCATAGCGTTATCTTACCATCGTGTTTAAGTCGAAAATCGGCAGCAGGATGGCCAGCACGATGGTAAGGACCATCACTCCCATCACAACGACCATGAGCGGCTCGAACAAACTCATTACCGTACCCAAAGTCATTTCCAGCTCGCGTTCCTGATTGGTCGCGGAGCGTTCAAGCATCGTTTCCAGTTCGCCACTGGTTTCTCCACTGGCGACCATGTGGATCATCATGGGCGGAAAGTGCCCGCTTTGACCCAGTGCACGGTGCAGGCTGCTGCCCTCCTGTACCCGCTCGGCCACCTCGGCGCTTTCATCTCGGAGCACGAGATTGGTCAACACCTGGCCGGCAATGCGCAGTGACTCCAGCAGCGGTACACCACTGGCCATAAGAATACTCAGCGTAGAGGCGAAACGGGCCGTATCCACCGCAATAACCACACGGGAAATTCCCGGGATGCGCAGTAGAAGCTGATGCCAGCGTTTGCGCCGCACCGGATTACGTAGCAGCCGTTTGAACACTATCGCCGCAACCACCAGCCCGGCGAACACCCAAAGACCGTAATCCCGGAAGAAGTCACTGGCTGCGATCAGCATCACGGTCAGCGTCGGCAGTTCGCGGCTGGTGTGGGCGAAGATGCCCACCAGCTCCGGCACCACAAACACCATAAGCGCAACAACAACAGCAACAGCCACACCCATCAGGATAAACGGATAAATCATTGCCATCTTCAGTTTCTGGCCGGTGTATTGGCGCTGTTCCGTGTAATCCGCCAGTTGCTCGAGCACTGGACCGAGATAGCCCGCATGCTCGCCTGCAGTCACCATGGCCCGGTACATCTCGCTAAACACCAGTGGAAACTCACCCATGGCATAGGCCAGCGTGTGTCCCTCGGCAACGCGCGAGCGCACCTGCAAAAGCAGCCCCTTTGTGCGAGGCTTTCTGCTTTGTTCAGCCGCCGCCTGCAAGCATTCGTCCAATGGCAAGTTTGATTGCACCAGCGTAGCCAGTTGTCGCGTGACTAAGGCCAATTCCGCAACGCCCACGCGTGGCGTGATAAGTGGCAGGCGCAAACCCTCGGTTTTGCCTGTCGCGCCTGTCGCCTGAGACACTTCAACGGGACGCAGGCTGCGCCCGCGCAACTGGGTGCGCACTTGACGCTCGGAGTCGCCCTCCAGCACGCCTTTAACAAGCTTGCCTTCGTTGTTCAGTGCACGGTAACGGTAGGCTGTCATGGGGTGGCAGCGCTCAGCTTACGGAGGTGACGCGCAGCACTTCCTCGAGGCTGGTTTCGCCCGCAAGAATGCGCCGACGCCCATCTTCCTGGATGCCGGGATACCGCTGCCTGGCCAGTTCAAGCATCTGTTGCTCACTGGCAGACTCATGGATCAACAGACGCATGGCATCGTCGATCTCAATCAGTTCATAGATTCCGGTACGACCGCGGTAGCCGCTAAAGTTGCAGCTACTGCAACCCTTGGCATGGTAGATCACCTGCGCGGGATCCGGCGACTGGCCAAGCACTTGCCACTCCGAGTCCGTGGGATGCGCCGCTTCTTTGCAGTCGTCGCACAAAAGCCTAACCAAACGCTGTGCCATGACTGCCAGCAGGCTTGATGACAGTAGGAAGGGCTCTATGCCCATATCCTGTAACCGGGTTACCGCGCCGATAGCTGTATTCGTGTGCAGCGTAGAGAGCACCAGGTGTCCGGTGAGGGAAGCCTGGACGGCGATTTCCGCGGTTTCCAGGTCGCGAATCTCGCCCACCATCACGATATCCGGGTCCTGGCGCAGAATGGCGCGCAGGCCTCGGGCAAACGTCATATCCACCTTGGTATTGACCTGCGTCTGACCGATCCCCGGCAACATGTACTCCACCGGATCTTCGATCGTGAGGATATTGCGCGAGCTCTGGTTAATGTGGGACAAACCGGCATACAGGGTGGTGGTTTTACCTGAGCCCGTGGGACCGGTCACCAGAATAATGCCATGGGGGCTGCTCAGGGCCTGCTGGTAGCCCAGCAAAACCTGTTCGTTCATTGCCAACTGGGCGAGTTGGAGCTGACCGGCCTGCTTATCGAGTAGACGCAATACCACGCGCTCCCCATGTGCAGAGGGGATTGTGGACATACGAATATCCACGGCATGCCCGGCTATACGCACCGAGATGCGACCGTCCTGTGGGACACGTTTCTCAGCGATGTCCAGTTTGGCCATCACCTTCAGTCTTGACACCAACAGTGGCGCCAGCATGCGTTTGGGCGACAGCACCTCGCTGAGGACACCATCTACCCGGTAGCGGATACTCAGGCGGTCTTCAAAGGTCTCTATGTGAATATCTGAGGCCTTCTCCCTCACGGCTTGCGAAAGGATGGCGTTAATCAGACGAATGATGGGCGCGTCATCCTCAGCATCCATCAAATCGCCCGCATCGGGAATCTCATCCGCCAAACGGCTCAGGTCCACGTCCGCGCTTAGGTCCTCTGCCATCTGCATGGCTTCGTTGTTACCGCGCTGGTAAGACTGGGTGAGTCGACGCTGGAACTCCTCCGCAGATACGGTTGCCAGCGTGAAGGGGCCACCGACCACTCGACGCAGTTCCGCGATGACCGGCAATGTGAGTTGCCCCGTGTGATACACAGTCACTGCACCCGCCTCGGCGCCCAGTAACACACTGTGCTCCTTGGCAAAGCCAAAGGGCAACTGCGCTCCATCCTCTGCGGGCTGATCGGAAAGCTCGGGGGCCGCTTCAGGAGAGTCCATCAGGGAGACTCCTGTTCCTCGCTGGAACTTTCCACTGCCGCCGATTCTTCCATGGTTTCCAGCTGCTGAATCTGCGCCTCCCATTCGGGCAATACAGGCAGACGCTCATCCTCAAAGAACTCCAGCCCCTGCTCGCGTCGATTAGCCTGTTGTTCACGGATATAGCGATACTTCTCTGCAGTCGCACCGGCCAAGGTCGTATCGTCACGAATAATGGTGGGGCGAATAAAGATCAGCAGATTGCGCTTGGTAACGGACACGCCGTCATTGCGGAACAGCCTCCCCAAGAAGGGAATATCGCCAAGGAAGGGTACTTTCTCCTGCGCATCCTGAATGTCGTCCTGGATCAGGCCACCCAGAACCACAATGCGGTTATCAGAGGCCAGTACCTTGGTCTGAATTGTGCGCTCGTTGGTAATAATGTCTGAGGCAATGGGATTAACGGTCAGGCTGGAGACCTCCTGCTCGATATCCAACACCACCGAGTCACCCTCGTTAACCTGGGGTGTCACCTTCAAAGTGATGCCCACGGTTTCCCGCTCAATGGTCTGAAAGGGATTCTGCGCGCCGTCGCCGCCGGCGCCGGTGTTGGTAAACGATCCGGTGACGAAGGGCACGTTTTGTCCGACAGCGATGAGGGCTTCCTGGTTATCCAGTGTCAGCAGACTGGGTGTCGACAGAATATTGGCATTACTGGTCTGCTCAAGCGCATTCAGAATCACCGTCATGGTCAGGTCGTCATCCACTGTGCCCCACCCCAGTGACAGGCCCGGAGTTTGTGCCAATGCACCCGCCAGGGCACCGATATCGAACTCATCGCTCAGTCCCCCGGCGTCGCCGTCTCCGTCCCCATCACCCGGCAGTACGGCATCGGCGATGCGCCCTGCAGCCGACGTATCCTGGCTGACATTGCTGCCATAGAAGCCGGAGTCATTGGCGAACAACCACTGCAGCCCCAGGTCTTGCCCGTCGACCATCTCCATCTCAACAATGATGGCCTCTACCAGCACCTGGGCACGACGGATATCCAGTCGGTGAATCACCGCCTCCAGCGCCGCCATTTCATCGGCGTCGGCAGTAATAATCAGCGAATTGGTGCCTTCATCGGCTTCAATGGTCGAGCCACCCGCGGCACGGCGTTGCTGGGGAGTACCGTCCTCATCCAGCGCACTGATGTTTTGCATGACGCGCGTGAGCACCTCCGCAATCTCGGTAGCCTGTGCATACTCCAGATACACCACCTTGACGTTACCGCTCTGCTCCAGCGGTGTATCAAGGTGTTCGATCAGGCGGCGAATACGGGCACTTTCCAGCTCGTCTGCACTGACCAGAACGCTATTGGTGCGAGAGTCGGCTACCAGCAGCATTTCAGGGTCTGCACCTCCACTTTGTTGAGTCTCAGACTTGTTCAGCTCGGTGATCATGCGAACAACATCATCTGCCACCGCATACTTCAAGTTGACGATGGTAGTTTGCTGGACCGCAGACTGGTCCATACGACGAATGATGTCCTGAATACGTGAGATATTGGCGGCGACGTCGGAGATGATAATGGCGTTACTGGGCGCGTAGGCCGCCATGTGCGCCTGCTGTGGCACCAGAGGGCGCAACACCGGGATCAGTTTCGCGGCCGAAATGTTCTCCAGGCGAATCACCTGGGTGACGTACTCGTCGCTGCTGTTGATGCTGGTCTCGTCACCCACAGCAACCGGTGCCGAGCGCGCATCCTTACTCTGGATAACCCGCACGACCCCGCCAGAGCGAACCGCGGTATAGCCGTGCACATCCAGTATGCTTAAAAACAGGTCGTATAGCTCATCACTGGATACAGGCTTGGAGGACACCACCTTCACCTTGCCCTTTACGGAAGGGTCTACCACGATGGTGGTGCCCGTGGCGTCCGCCACAAACTTGATCAACTCCTGAATGTCAGTCTCTTTGAGATTGACCGTAAAATCCTGAGCCTGCAGCGGTTGCGATAAACCCGTGGCTACCAGACACAGCGCGAATAGACCTCGTCGCAGCGAGGTGGTAACAGGGTGCGTCAGGCGAGCGACGACAGTAACAATGGACAAACAAATTCTCCTGAACGCAGTCATTGGTCTAGTTCCCCTGCAAACTGACGGCCAGGGACAGGGTCTGGCCATCACGTTGCAGATCAAACACTGCCTCCTCAGCGGAGCGCATGGTTTGGTATAGGCGCATAGTATTGGAAGGGTCGCTCAAGGGCATCCCGTTAACGGCAGTGACCAGATCACCGGGCATAAAACCCAGCAGTTGGAACTGCTCATGGTGCTTTCCCGGGGCGACCCGATAACCCAGTAACTGCCCTCCTTCGCGCACCGCGCTCACACGCACCACGTCGGCAAGGGAGCCAGGGTCTTCATACAGTTGTTGCCGGTAGCTACTGGCGAGGCTACTGGCAACAGCCGCATCTGTTGCATTTGCCGGCTGTGCAGGTCGCTGGCGCACAGCGCCACCCGCGCTGGGTGAGGAAGAACGCTGAGCCGCATCCAAGGCGCTGTCATCAAAGAGTGTCAGTAGTTCGTAAGTACCTGCATTGTCCAGCACCACCTGCTTGGGCATCACCTTCGCCAGCACAACCTTGCCTGCCACGGGCAGTTCGTCGTCAACCGCGTAGACCTGCTGCTGGGAGCGGTGTTCAATGATCGCATGACCCAAGCCGTCTTCTGTGGAAGCCAGGATACCTCGCAGCTGTAAGTTCAATCGGGTCTCCCGGGCGCCACGCTCAATACCGTCGCGCTCAGATGAGCTGGGCTGGCTGATGACCGGCGTTTCGGGCTCGCTGGCTGCTGCACCAAACAGCTGCCACTGCGCAAAGCGGGAGGTGTCTACAGCGGCGGCCGCAGCGCTGGAATTGCGCTGGGTCAGGGGGTTAACCACGCGGTTGGCGGGGACTTCAGCCGTAGTGGGCTGCGGCAGCAATGACCAGAGCAATTGCGTGACCGCCAGGACCATCCAGAGTACCAGCAAGGCACAGATGCCCCACTTCAGTCGGCGCTGCCAAAGGGGCTGGGAAAGCACACGGGAGGAGCTTCTCAGAGCTGCAGCGAACCGCTGCAGCAACGCGCTGTTCGACAGGGCGCTGCCCGACAGTCCGCTGCGGTGAGTGAGCCATTGGGCTGGCAAAACATACCCCTCGATTTCCCTGCACGGTCATTGCCGTCCAGCTTATGATGCCCCGATTATAGGGGCCAGCATTGAATGTGAAAACTATGACAGTTTGATGAATCAGGCCGTGCAAGATTCAGCTGGGCAGACTTAGGACTACGCAGAGATCAGGGGTTAGGCGAAAGCCTCCATCGCAAAGGCAACCCTGTCCTGAGCGGAGACCTGACGCCGCTCACGCATGGCTTCTATTTTTCTCAGTCGCGGCAGAAGGCCGCGATCATTGGCCACCTGAATCGCCAATCCAGGCCTGGCGTTGAGCTCTAACAATTGGGGACCCTGACGGGCATCCAGCACCAGGTCGGTGCCCATGTAGCCCAGCCCCGTCATCTCATAACACCGCGATGCCAGCACCAGCAGTTCTTGCCAGTTATCGATCTGCAGGGTATTGAGTGGCTTACCCGTATCCGGATGGCTGTCACAACGCTGGCCGTCTTGCACGGCATACAGGCAACGCCCCGTATCCATCCCAAGACCTACACCTACAGCCCCCTGGTGCAGATTCGCTTTTCCATCCGAGGCATGAGTCGCCAGACGCAACATCGCCATCACCGGATAACCGCGAAAGACAATAATGCGGATATCGGGCACCCCCTCATAGGAATAACCTGCGAAGCCGTCATCAAAGGCAATAAGGTCTTCGGCGATCACCACATCAGGCACCCCCGACAGTGAGTACAGCCCCGCCAGGGTGTTGCTCATGTGGCGCTCAAGATCAGCCATGGTCAATACCGCGCCCGAGCTCTTGACGAAGTTTTCGCCATCGCGACCATTCACGACAAGTATCCCCTTGCCGCCCGAACCCTTGGCAGGCTTGAGCACAAACTGCTCCATCTCCTGAATGCGCGCACGGTACTCGTGAATCTCATGCTGCTCGCGCACCACAAAGCGCAGCTGGGGCGTGGGGACGCCGTACTCCTGCGCCAACAGCTTGGTTTTCAGTTTGTCGTCGACCAGGGGATAGAGGCGACGCTGGTTATAGCGCCCAATGTAGTCGATATTTCGACGGTTCATCCCCAGCATGCCGCGCTGGCGCAGCTGCGAGGGCCGAATGAACGCCGGGCTAGTCATCCAGCAACGCCCGGAAGCGGTACAGCTCTGTCAGTTTGTAACCCGTGTACTGTCCCATGGCGAGAATCGCCGCCAGCAGAATGAGGTTGAGCTCAGGGAAGTTAAAACTCAGGTGCTCGAGCAAGGGGTTATGCATCAGCAGGTAGGCCACGATGGCCACGAACAGGCTACCGCTGCCCTGTATCAGCACCTCCCGCGCACCCTCTTCTTCCCACAGGATCGACATACGCTCGATGGTCCAGGCGATAATGATCATTGGGAAGAAGGTAATCACCATGCCCGTGCTGTAGCCGAGCTGATAGCCAATAATACTGAGTGCAGTGATCACAAAAATGACCAGCACGATCAATGTGGCGATGCGCGCCACCAGCAATAGGTTCAGTCGCGACAGATAGGCACGCATCATCAGGCCGATGGCCACCACGGAGACAAAACTCACTAACCCCGGCAACAGTGACGTCTGCAAAAACGCCAATGAAATCAGGATAGGCATGAAGGTGCCCGCCGTTCGCACCCCCACAAGCACACGCATAAACACCACTACCGCTGCGCCCAGTGGCAGCAAGAGCAACATGCGGAACATGCTTTGTTCTTCGATGGGCAGACTGTGCAAGCCAATCCGCGCAAAGGCGCTGTCACTGTTGGTTGTGTAAGCCAACTGCTGCACAGGCACACTCTGACGCAACATGGAGAAGCTCACCCGAGAGTTCCTGCCTCCGGCTACATCCAACAAGGAAGCGCCAGCGCGATGCCACAACAGGAAATCCGCCGGCATGCCGGGTACGCCTGTCACGGGGTTGTGAAGTACCCAGCGGTCGTCCAGATACACGTCCACCAGCGACGCCAGCGGTTGCCGGCGGCGAGCATCACGCAGGTAGAGGCCCATCACCTCTCTGGCAGGGATACCTTCCTCATTCAGCAATCGAACCAGTAGCCCAGCCCTGTCTTCGGCCTGACCCAGCAGCAACGCCGCGTTCTGATCCAGCGGCTGTACATTCAGCGACTTCACCAGTTCGCGCACCAAGCTACGCGGCCCCGCAGAGGTCTGTCGTGCTCTGTCCAGCAAATTCTGGGCTGCGGTTGATTGCGCATCATTCCAGAACACAGAGACTGCGCGGGGTGGCGCAGAAGGCTGCCCTGGAGTCACAGCCTCTGGCGGCTGGGCAACAAACTGTGCCGAGAAATACAGTGTCTGGGCGCCGCTGGCTTGCCGGCGGGTCCATTCCGCGCGTCGATCATCGCCCTGCTCCACCACCGCATAGCCGTAACCTGCACTCGCGGACTGCTCATTAAAGGCTGAATAGCCGGCGTCGGCCTCGGGAAGGCTAAGGCTGACACTCACCGGGCCGCCCTGGGCGCGAAAATCCACGCGAGCTTCGACCAACCAGACTTCGGTTTCGGCACCGGGCAACAAGGGTGCACCGGTCTCCATATGGCGCAGGGCTGCTATCAGCACCCCGGCGAGGGCAAGTGCGCCAACAACGGTAAAAAAGCTGGTCCGGGAGTTCACGGGCTACTGTCGTCAGGCCGGGACAGAGGCGCGAGGTTTACCTGGCTGACATCCACAATCATCATGTCGCTGAGCACATTGCGGCCCACCAGGACCTGATAGTCCAGGTGACTGCGATTGGACAAGGTGAACTCCGCCGTTTGCCGTACATCGCCCACGACGATGCCCAGACGAATCACTGCACGGCGTTCTGCCTGATCGGTATTGGCCTGAATGATTCTCGCCCGCCTAACGAGGCGGCGCTCCATCTCAACGGACTCACCGCTGTCGGGATGCACGATGCTAAAGCGCACCCAGTTGCGCCCATCTCGTTCGAACATTTCTATATCGCGGGCATCCAGCGACGCGGTTTCAGCCCCGGTATCGATGCGCGCCGGCAGGGCCAGGCCGAACTCCTCCAACCAGACAGTCTCCCGGCGCCCAACCATGAGCTTGCCGGGTTCGGGTTCCTGAACGGCCTCCGGTGGGGCAGGACAACTGACTGCAGGGGCCGGCGGGACCGGTTGGGGCTGCGGAATATCTTCAATGGCCTGCTGCAGGGCCTGCAGTTGCTGCGTCTGCGCTTCGAGCGCCTGCTGCTGGGCGGCAATTGCGTCTTGCTGAACCGCCAGTGCTGCATCACAGGACGCACGAGTCGCCTGACTGTTATCAACAATGTCGTGCTGACGCTGCTCAATCAGGGTTGTTCCGCAGCCAGCGATCAGCAAGAAGATACCAGCCCAGGCACAGCGAAGCGGAAGCAGGCGACCAGTCATGACGGTATCAGTGGCTATTGCGGCGGCAAGGTCAGGTATCAGGGACTGCCACGCAGCCCCTGATACATCAGGCCTGTGTGGATTGGTAGTAGTCCATGAGAATCTGGGCCACTTCCGGCCGGGAAAATTCCGGCGGGGGCGCGATGCCCTGTCCCAGCATCTCACGCACGGCAGTACCAGACAGCAGTACAAAATCTTCCTTCGCGTGGTCCGGCGCATCACGCATCATGACAACACGGTCGAGCTTCTTACTGTAGGCAGTGTGGTCAGCGCGGTATATATCCAGCTCCAACGCATCCGTTGGCACCTCTTCATCGAAGATAGTCTGGGCATCGAAGCCACCGTAGTAGTCGCCGACCCCAGCGTGATCCCGACCGACGATCAGGTGGGTACAACCACAATTCTGACGGAACACGGCGTGCAGCACGGCCTCTCGTGGCCCTGCATACAGCATGTCAAAGCCGTACCCGGTGATCATGACCGTATTTTCAGGGAAGTAAACATCCACCATCTTGCGAATAGAGGCATCGCGCACGTCTGCAGGGATATCACCCGGCTTGAGCTTGCCCAGCAGCATGTGGATCAGAATACCGTCAGCGTCCAGATCTTCCATCGCCATACGGCACAGTTCCTCATGCGCGCGGTGCATGGGATTGCGGGTCTGGAAGGCGACAACCTTATTCCAGCCACGCTGTGCGATCTCGTCACGAATCTCATAAGCGGTGCGGAAGGTGTCGGGGAAGTCCGCCTGGAAGTAGGAGAAGTTCAGCACCTGAATATCACCCGAGAGCAAGGTGCGACCCAGACCAGTGAAGGTCGCGACACCCGGGTGGTCCGGGTCCAGCGTGCGGAAGATCTTCTCTGCCATGGCCGTAATCTGTTCATCGCTAACAGACTCCACCGCAGCGACATCCATCACTGCCAGTACGGGATTGCCCTCAACGTTGGGGTCGCGCAGTGCGATACGGGCGCCCACCTGCACATCTGTGCTGTCCGTGAGATTAACAATGGGCACGGGCCAGAAAAGGCCGTCGGTGGTGTGCATGGTCTCGGCGACGCTAACGGCATCAGCCAGATTCATATAGCCTGTCAGCGGGTTGAAGTAGCCGGCGCCAAGCATGACGGCATTGGCAGCAGCGGCTGAGTTCATCAGCAGCGATGGCAGGCCTTCTGCTTCCGTCAAAAGTGCCGCACGCGCCGCGTCATCAGCTACGTACAAAGGGTTCAGTTCGCTGGAACCGTGGGGCTTAATCATGAGTTCAACTCCAAATTCTCTTTGTTACAGGCCGGCGCTAACAATGCCGCGCGCCTTCAGCAGGGCAAGGATTTCGTCCACTTCCTCTTCCAGCGATTGCTGGTCAGAGCGAAGGTGCACCTCGGGCTTACCCGGCGCTTCGTAGGGATCATCAATACCGGTGAAGTTCTTGATCTCGCCAGCGCGGGCCTTTTTATACAGGCCTTTGGGGTCGCGGGACTCTGCGGCCTCAAGAGAACAGTCAACAAACACTTCGATGAAGTCCATGCCCGCCTCTTCGTGCAGGGCACGTACCTGATCTCGATCGGCCGCATAGGGACTGATAAAACTGGAGAGCGCGATAACACCACTGTCAACAAACAGCTTGGCCACCTCGCCAATGCGACGAATATTTTCGGTACGATCCTCGGCTGAGAAGCCCAGATTTTTGTTGATACCCAGGCGCACGTTGTCACCGTCGAGGCGGTAGGCCAATACACCCATCTCGTTCAACACACCTTCCAAGGCCACAGCAACCGTCGACTTGCCACTGCCTGAAAGTCCGGTAAACCACAGGGTCGCGCCTTTGTGACCCAACAGCTTCTGCCGGTGCTCCCGGGTGATATCCCCTTCGTGCCAGTGAACGTTCGTTGCCTTTTGCTCTGCCATGACGATTGCTGCCTCTTTCAACGTGTCGATGGCACTTTGCCATCCTGCTCAGCCGCCGTCAGAGCGACTGAGAATAAATGCTTGCCGATACCCGGCAAATTGTTCCGCTAACCCCTGCTCTGAGAAGCCGAACTGATCCAGCGTATACTCGTGGGGCGGTCTGAGTTCGCGCCGATTGAACGTCTGCCACCGCTGCATCTCTTCCCTGGCAGCGTCGGTGAGATCCATGCCGAGGAAGGCGTACACCTTCTCTATCTCTTCCAGCGGCTGTGTCACCGTGTCCTTGAACCACAGATCCAGGAATCGGTCTGGTGGCAATTCGGATCGAACCTCCATAGTGCGCTGCATACCGCGAGCGAACTTCTGGGCCCACTGCCTACCCACCTCTACCGGATCGGCGGCGTCGGAGTATATCACCCACACGCCGGCAATGAGACTGGCCAGTGAGGGAATTGTTTCAATGGGATCACGGTGCGATTGCACCACCTTGGCATCCGGGAAGGTTTTGAAGACCAGATCCATAAAGTGCAGGTGGTGCGGCGCCTTCAGCGCCCACCGCTGCCCCTCTTGACCCGCCTTGCGCTTCTGCCACTGCAAAAACTGCAACAGGGTCCGAAAATAGGCGTAGCCGGGCGTATGATCCTGAGACTCCACCCAGGCGTCGAAGCTGGGGACGTTCGCGAATGCCTGGATGTTGTAGCTCAAAAAGGACTGCTCAAGGAGCATGATGTCCTCATCCGGTCCCATAGCGTCCATCGGGTGAATAGACATGAGATCAGGGTTAGCGTCTACCATCGCCTTCACTTCGGCCTTGGCATCCGTGATGCGCCTGTCGCCGGCAGCGCTGAAGTCCCAGTCCAGCGCAGGGCTGGGGAAGCGCACTTCGTACCACAGCGGTGCGTACATACGCGGGTCCGCAGCGATGGTGCGATGCAGCATGGTCGTGCCTGTGCGCGGCAATCCCGCGATAACCAGAGGCTCAACAATCTGCTCATCGAGAATTTCCGGGTACTGGGTGAGCCACCACTGCACTCGCAACCGTGTGGACAATATGTCCACCAGCCTTTGGTGCATGATGGCTATGCCCATGGCGTTCAGCTGCGCTTCTTCCCGCAGCGAACGATACAGTATTTCCAGTGGTTCTCGCCAGTCGTCACTGCCAAAGTCAACCAGCTTATCGACGGCACGCGCCTGTTCAATCACCGTGCCGCTATCCAGCAGTGTGTCAGTCATGGGAATGCTCCTGTCTGCTGGATGAGCCTGCATGACTGCCCTGTCTTAGCATCTCCACCGGCACAACTTCGGTGTGCACCGGCGGGAAGATCTCCGCTTCAACGTAGCGCAACAGCATCGCGCCGCAGGCATGTCCCGCGGTGGTCAACCAGTTGGGGTATTGCTCGCCCGGTGCACTCGCTGCTACGACGATAACAACACTGCCATCGGGCTCGTAATGCGCCGTATGCCGGTTAACGCTGATCCGCTGATAGCGATAATCCAGTGACTCCATCCAATAGTTCGACAGCTGGAAATTCCAGGTGCGGCACACCGTAGGCGGCATGAAGCGAATCACCAGCGCCTCGTCCTCACTGAGGCGCCAGTAACTGTTGTGGTAATGAATGGCGGGATCGCCGCCAGCGCGCAAGCACTGCTGCTGATCATTGGCGGGGAGTTTATTGACGTGCTGCGAAAACCCCTGCATCCAGTCACTGAATAGCCCAGCGGTACCTGCAACAAACGGAACAACCCGACCCAGCGCGTCGGCGAAGCCCGCGGGCGAGAGCAGCGGTGCATCAGCGGCATCCAAACACTCGATCTGCATCTCTGCCTTTCGCTCCAGGCGCCGGTCGCGGAAAGTCTGGCGCACCAGTAAATTATCGCTGCCAGGAGTCATTGGCAGCCAGTTGCCCGAGTGAGGCTTCGCGCTCACGATCAGCTCAAAGTAGCCATCATCCTCAAGGTGTAAATCGTCCAGCGTTAGATGCCCGGTAGGTGCCATGTCACCCTGACCGGCAAAGGACCCTGCTTTGGATTCAATGCTGAGGTAATCCACGGTGCCTCTATGACCGCGTATTCTGTAGGTGAGAGCACCGTCTACAGCGCAATTCATGTAGAAGTTGTCGGGGTTGTCATTACCAATCTTGGCGGTTTCGTGCGACAGCGAATAAAACTGCGGACAATGTGGGTCGCTGAACTCGATATTCTTCTCGAGGCTCAAGCGCAAAAGGCGCGTCAGGTAGCGATAGCCCTCTGCGCGCGTCAGGTCGTCATCGGGTGCTGTATCGGCAAGCACAAGATCACCTGCCGCCTTCAACTGATCACAGAACTCATGCCAGAGCTGCCCCTGCAACAGGGCCTGTTTATTATCTTGATTCATGCGGCCTCCCTACGGACAGCAGAGTCTGCCACGACCGAAGAATTGCCTCACGCGGTGAGGAGTCAGAGGTAATAATTTAGTGTCGACAGTACAAGCATTAGACCCACCAGTGGCAGCAACCAGCGTTGCAGACGGGCGAGCTTTTCGGGGTTGGCAGGTTTGGCGAAGCGCTCACCAAAAAACACCATCAATGCCACACCGCCGAATATCATCAGCAAGAGAACAAACAGGTTAGTCATTGCGGATCTTCTCCCGTCAACGCGCGCACATCGGCGTACCATTGCGAAGGGTTAACCAGTTCACCGTCATCGTCAATCGGCGGATAGCTCAGTCCTCGCTGGTCACAGAACTGCTTTAACCGCGGCTGTGACCAGGCAAACAACCAGTGCTTGCGGGTTGCCTCATCAAGCCGGCAGGCCTCGTAAAGCCCCGCGCGTTCTCGCTGCTGTCTGGCTTCCGCCAGCAAAGTCGCTGCCGCGACGGACACATTCAAGGACTCCACCATCCCCAGCATGGGCACCGTGACACAGCTATCCATCAGTGCAAGCGCCTCCTCGGACACACCGGCGATCTCAGCACCCATCACAATCGCTGTGGGTTTGGTGTAATCAACCTCGCGATAGTCTCGGGCTTTGTCTGTGAGGTGCGCAGCGATTAGCTGATAGCCCTGGGATTTCAAACCGGCAAGCGCCGGTACCAGCGACGCATGCCGCACAACCTCAACCCAGCGCTGCGCGCTGGCAGCCGTTCCTCGGTAGGTGCGGTAATTCTCCTCGTCCACCACCGCATGTACCTGCATTATCCCAACAGAGTCACAGCTGCGTACTATTGCTGCCAGGTTACGGCTTTTGTGCACAAAGTCTGTCACAACCGTAAGATCGGGCTGACGCTTTGCCAGCACGGCTTTCAGCCTCGCCTGTCGTTCGGGTGTCATGGGGCTTGCGTCACAGTGACGGCGTATTACTTAGCTGCCTGACGAGACGGGTCGTCCAAGGCCTCGGGCGCCTGACCACCGGCGAAGATGGCCTGCACAGCGCCCTGTCCGAGGTTCATGATCTGGGTAGAGGTGACTGTGTAGGATGAGGCGGCGATGACCCACTGACCATCCTCCATCGCGTAGTCGTCCTCATAGTAGCCACCCAATTGGGTGGTGACCTGCTGACGCGTATCGATCAGGTAGTAATAGAGTCCCCAGGTAGCATGTGCTGACTGGGGCGAGGTCACTTCGATTTGCGGGTTTTGGCCATGGTGCATCTCGATAATGTGCTCGCTGCACGCCAGCTGCGTGTACACAGCAAGCATGGCATCGCGACTATCGAACTCGCCAATACGGCCGTAGCTGAGGCGCACGGGGCCCGAGGCAAAGCAGGCTCGAATGGCATCGGGCTGCTTTAGATCACAGGCCTGAAAATAACGCGACTTGAGCTGCTTGATCGCCTCGATGGCTTCCAGTCGCGCCAGTCGCTGCTCCAACGACGCCTGCGCCGTCATGCCTTCAGCCACTGTGGTGCCAGGGCCTGCACCTGACGACTGATACCGTCGCGCCAATCTACCTGAGTGGGCCCGATCAGCGAATGCATGCGTTCAGTATCGATACACAGGGACCCGAAGGCCTTGGGATTGTCCTGGAAGATCGGCTCAAAGCCGGTGAGCTCGCTGAGGTAGGCGCACCACTCTTCAATACTGGTTCGCTGCGATCCGCCAAAGTTCACGGTAGTGACGTCCTCGCTAGCGGCGGCCAGCAGCCTCGGCAGCTTCTCCAAATAATCGTCGGCGTGCAGCAAGTTGTAGTAGTTGGGCCGCTCCGGATGTATCTCAATGGGGATGCCCTGCTCCATCATCAGCAGGTGAAAATAGGGCCATCCCCCGTTGTCGCCATAGGGAACACTGAGGCGCGCAATCGTTGTTGGAATGTTGAACTGCCGGGCAGTGAATCGGCACACGGTTTCCGCGGCGATCTTACTGATGCTGTAGGTGGGAAACATGACCCGGTGGTTGTCACCCAGGGGCGCATCCTCGGTGCGTGGTTCATGGCCGCAGTATTCGTAGACAGCTGTGGAGGACAGGTGCAAAAAGGCTTTGACCCCTCGACAGTGCAGCATCAATCGTCCAAGCCCTTCCGCGTTGGCGGCAAGGTCGTAGTCAAAATCACCACTCTTAACCACGGCAAAGTTCAGCACGTAATCAAAGTCGTCTGGCAAGGCAGCTAAACTGCCCGGCTGCGCCAGATCGCCGGCGACACAAGTTGCACCCAAGGCTTCGATTCGGGCGCGATCATCGGGGTTGCTGAACCGCGCCAGCGCCGTAAGGTCGCAGCGCTGTGCCCAGGCAGCAATCACTGGCTCCGCTACCTGGCCGGTTGGTCCCGTTATCAGAATCTTCTTACCGTCTATCGCTACCGGTTCCAGCACCCTGTTTTCCTCTTGAGCCCGGTTCAACCGGTTGTATCATTGCTAACGCCCAAGGCGCCCCGCACAGGCCACCCGGTACACTTCAGATATATTGCTGGCGCTATCAACCGTACAGTCCAGGTCTTTCAACAGGCCATCATGCAGGCTATCGATCAGCCCGTGCACGGAAAGCGCCTGTCCGCGCGCCCAGGCGCCTTGGGCGATGGTAGTGTGGCAAACATTCCTGACCTGGCTGATGACATTCAGCTCGCAGAGTAAATCCACGCGATCATCTGCATCCGCGGCGTCTATCTCCGCATGATGCCGCTCATAGACATCTTTGATGTTGCGCAGCCAGTTATCGATCATGCCATTGTCGGCATTTTCATAGGCCGCCTTAACACCGCCACAGCCATAGTGACCAACCACCATCCCATGCTTCACTTTCAACACATCAACCGCCTATTGCAGCACCGTCTGGCAGTGTGCACCACCATGTTGGCAACATTGCGATGCACAAACACCTCGCCGGGTACGAGGCCCACAATTTGGTTAGCCGGCACTCGACTATCCGCGCAGCCGATCCATAAGTATTCGGGGTTTTGTTGGGCAGCCAGTGACGGGAAAAAGTCCGGGTCGGATGACTTGATCTCATCTGACCACTGGCGATTACGGGTGAAGAGTTCTTTGAGTGCTTTGTCTGTCATGATGCGTTGTGTTTATCAGGTGGCTAACATGGAAAGACGCGCAACGGAGACCCGATTGCCGCCATTCTGGCGTGATGTTGCAAGCGCTTTGGCAGCCTCGGACTGCATCTGCCTGGCCAATTGCGACATGTCGATCGCCGGGTATTGCTCCGGGTTCCAGGTAACCACGCCAATACTGAGAGTGATATGCAGCACAGCTCCGCGACCATCATCGATCGCAAACTGGTCTATGTCGGCTCGCATACGCTCACCGATGTCCTGCGCCAGCGACTCCGTGCAGCCTGGCAGCACAATGGCGAGACTGGATTCCGACAAGCGAGCCAGGTAATCGGTTTCGCGCAAGTCTGAGCTGATCCGCGCCGCCGCCTTACGGATCACGTGATGTGAAGTGGACTGATCGTAGTGCGTAAACAGTTCTTGATACTCATCGATGTCCATGACGAGGATAGAGAGAGGCTCATGGGCTCGACGCGCGCGTGATATCTCTCTTGCGATGTCCTTTTCAAAGCCACGAAGATTGCTGATGTGAGTCAGGGGATCGAGCAGGGTTAGTTGCGAAACCTGCTGGCGAGCAACCACATTCTTGAAGGTCAGTGCTATGACGTGCGCCAGGTGGGCCACCAGGTCTTCTTCCGGTTCGTTGGCCAGCAGCTCGGCGTGCTGCAGGCCGCAATGGAGGCTGCCCATCAGACGTCCACCGTCAGTCAAAGGCAAGAGTAGCGCGTATTCAATACCATGCTCGGACTTGAGCACTTCGAACATTCGTGGGTCGGTCGCATCCAGCAGCGTAATATCAGGCTCGAGGTCGTAGAGCTCCTGCATATCAAAGGCGTCACGCGTCAGTTTGAGATGACCACCGTATCGCTCGGCGTCCACGATCAGCCCATCCAGCACCCCTTCAGGATCGTACAGCCACAGCTCCGCCACGGGAAAACGGAAGTGCTGGGGCATGGTTGCAAGTATGATTTCCAGGAAGCGAGGCAGATCATTGGCCTCGAGCAGCATGTGTACCAGCTGCCTTATCTGATGACTCAGATACCGATTGAGCGTGATGGTTTCGGCGAGTCGGCGTTCACGCAATTCCGCCGCAGTCTCCAAGGGCGGAGCCGCTTCTATTTCCTCGATTCGGCCGTTGGCATCAAAGTCCTGCGGCATACGCTCAACCTGTTCAGTCGTGCACCTGGAATTCTCCGGCGCATCTTATATTGGCGTCTGAGTGTAAGCGCCATATACTGCGCGTGCAAACCGGGGGGTGGCGCAAGCCTGAGACATCTAAATAGATGAACCCTTTGAACCTGATCCAGTTAACGCTGGCGTAGGAAGCGGTTTAACCGGACGCGTCCCCTCGTTTGCGCTCACTGTATAAACGTTTTGTTGAATGACCAGGGGATCTCCGTGACTCGTCGCTCTATTCTTGCCCAATCCGTTTCACTCGCCTCAGCCTTGACTGCCGCTTCTGCTCTGACACAGGCCCAGCCTGAGTCGCCCATGCTGGAAGAAATTGTGGTCACCGCCGAGTTTCGCGATACGCCACTGATGCAGCAGGCGGCCAGTACCAGCATTGTCTCCTCCGACGACATCTACGATCGTGCGGCACAGCACCTGGAAGAGGTTCTGAATCTGGCACCCAACGTTAACTATGCCAGCGGCGCCTCGCGGGCCAGGTTCTACCAGGTACGGGGCATCGGTGAGCGCAGCCAATTTGTAGAGCCGTTGAATCCCTCGGTGGGCGTTCTGGTAGACGGCATTGATTTTAGCGGCCTAGGCACGGCAGGCACTCTCTTCGATGTGAGCCAGGTCGAGGTGTTACGCGGCCCGCAAGGCACACTGCATGGCGCCAATGCACTGGCGGGCCTCATCAACATTACCACTGCCGCACCTACCGACACCCCTTACTTCGCCGTTGAAGCCAGTGCCGCGGAATACGACACCTACAGTGTGGGTGTGGTAGGCAGCGGCCCACTGGTCGCCGATGAATTGCTCTACCGGCTGGCCGTCAACCACTATGAAAGCGATGGCTTTATCGACAACACATTCCTCGATCGGGATGACACCAACAACCGTGACGAGACTGTGATACGCGGGAAGTTGCGCTGGCTGGCTGGCAACTCAGATACCGTGGATATGGTGCTTAGTTACAGCGACATTGATAACGGGTATGACGCCTTCTCCCTGGATAACACCCGTGAAACGCTGTCTGATGAGCCGGGTAAGGACACTCTGGAGTCAACCGCTGTTGGGCTGCAATGGACCCGGGAGTTGACCGCTGCGGCCCTGCATGTGCAGGGCTCTTTCGCCAGCACGGAGACAGAGTACAGCTATGACGAAGACTGGAGCTTCGTTGGAATCGCACCGGAGCTGGAGTACTCGTCGTTTGATCAATACCTGCGAGACAGGGAGAGCGCCAGCGCAGAGGCCAGACTGGTGTCGCGCCAGCCACTGCAACTGGCCGGACTGTCCAGCGATTGGGCTATTGGCGCCTACTACCTGGGCGACCGAGAGGACCTTACTCGAAACTATACGTTCCTGGGCGCCCCCTTCAGCAGCGAGTTTGATACCGATACGGCGGCCATCTTCGGCCAGCTGGATACGCAGCTCAGCGAACACTGGGTGCTGGTCAGTGGTCTGCGTGTGGAACGCCGCAACACCGACTATAGCGACAGCAATGACGTTTCCAGTGACCCCTCCAAAACCCTGTGGGGCGGCAAGCTGGCACTGGAGTATTACACCGATGAAGGTGGCTTGTGGTATGGGTCGATCTCGCGCGGTTACCGCGCCAATGGCGTGAATGCCGGCATACTGGCCACTGAGGAAGCGGTTGAAGACCCAGATCAGAAGGAGCAGCTGCGCGCCCTTCGCGAGTTCGATGACGAATCGCTGATCAACTATGAGATCGGCTTCAAACGACAATTCAGCGACTTGAACCTGGGCACACGCATCGCTCTCTTCTACATGGATCGCAGCGACCAGCAGGTGAGCAGCTCTCTGGTACTACCGCGGCCGGACGGCAGCACCAACTTCATCGACTACACCAGCAATGCAGCAGAGGGCAGCAATTACGGCCTTGAGCTGGAGCTCACATGGCAGCCTACCGCGAACCTTGATGTCTACGCGTCACTGGGGTTGTTGGAAACAGAGTTTGAGGATTACATCAATGCCAACGGGACCGACCTGTCCGGCCGCGACCAGGCACATGCACCCAGTTACCAGTACGCGCTGGGCGGCCGCTATGACTTCGCCGGAGGGTTCTTTGCACGCGTTGACCTGGAAGGCAAAGATGAGTTCTTTTTCTCGGATCGACACGATGTCAAATCACCGTCACAGGACCTGGTGCACGCGCGCCTGGGGTGGGAAAACGCTCACTGGTCAGTGGCGTTGTGGGGCCGTAATCTGACTGACGAAGATTACTTCGCCCGCGGCTTCGGCAGCTTTGGCAACGATCCGCGCAAGGGTTACATCACAGAGCCCTACTTCCAGTACGGTGACCCTCGCCAGGTTGGCGTGAGCGCTAGCTACCGCTTCTAGGGAGGAGCCACCATGAACATCACGGCCGAACTTAGCCTTTACCCCTTCGACAGCGACTACATCGCCATCATCAAGGCCTTTATCGAGCGGCTCAACACCGACAAAAGCCTTGCGGTAGAAACTACCGCGACCAGTACGCGCATCAACGGGGATTACGCTGCAGTGTTTGCGCTGGTGCAGGGCGCGCTGCAGGCCAGCTTCGAGGAATACGGCCGCCAGGTACTGGTGTGCAAGTTTATTCCCCAGGAATCTGACTAAGCGTGGAGATTGCAAGCCTTGGCCAGGCGATGTTAGACGCCGCCCGTGCCATGAGCGGCCTGGAGGCAATGGCGGTACTACTGGGTGTGGCGTATCTGCTGCTTGCGATGCGCGAGAGCATCTGGTGTTGGTACGCCGCATTTATCAGTACTTCGCTGTTCCTGGTAATTTTTTGGGATGTACAACTGCTGATGGAGGCCGCCCTGCAGGTGTACTACCTCATCATGGCGGTTTATGGCTGGTGGCACTGGCGCAGTGGCAGAAACCGTAATCAAGAGCACGATAACGCCGCCCCCATCCGCAGCTGGCATTGGCACCAACATGCACTTGCAATACTGCTCATCGTGGTTGCCGCCCTGGCCAGCGGGTTCGTCCTGCAGAAAACTACCGACGCGGCCCTACCCTACTTGGACTCGTTCACAACCTGGGGCAGTGTTGTGACTACCTGGATGGTAGCGCGCAAGGTCTTGGAGAATTGGCTGTACTGGCTGGTGATCGATAGTGCGGCCATCTACCTGTACATTGACCGCGCGCTTTACCTGACCGCCGGCCTTTTCGCAGTCTACCTTGTGATTGTTGTTTTCGGATATCTGCAATGGCTAAAACACTATCGCCATCAGAACAGCTGAGACTGGATCATGCGCTGCAGTGTTTCGCGCAATGGAGAACAGTCACACCTCTGCAGGCAGCGCCAACAGCGTTATCCGTATTTCAAGGCGGCCTGAGCAACACCTCGCTACTGGTGGAGGACACAGAGTTACGCCGCTACGTGGTGCGGATTGGCGCTCTATCAGACGCAGCAGCATCTGGGCTACCTTCACCCATCAATCGGCACGCCGAGTATCAAGCCCTGGTGGCTGCCGCTGAACAGGGCATCGCCCCCACACCGCGTTTCTGCGATTTCCAATCAGACATACTGGTGTGCGACCACTTGGAATCAACACCGGCTACGCACTTCGATGCCCGCGGCACTGCCTCGCTACTGCGTGAGATACATGCGCTGCCGCCGCTAAACCACCAGCTAGATTTGGCGCATCACTTTCGAGGGTATATGCAGCGCATTCAAGGCACTGACGAGAATGGCCTGCTAGCTGTTCGAGACTCGCTGCAACGTTACCCGGAAACACTGCGAAGATTAGACGCATTCAACGAGCCATCGGTGCTGTGCCATAACGACCTATTGCCGGCCAATCGAATGCTGACTGCAGGCCAGTGGTATGCCCTCGATTGGGAGTACTGCACTATGGGCAACCGCTGGTTCGATATCGCCGTGGTACTGTGGGGTGAGCAGGCTCCGACCGACTATTGGCCAGAGTTTGCTGGCGACTACTTACAGGACAAACCCACAGATGCTCAGCTTGAGCAACTCAGGCTGTGCTATGCCTTGTACGGCCTTCTGGAGTGGCTATGGTGCGCCACCAATCCCGCCGCGGACATGACAACGGATATTGAGCGAGTACTGGCGGCATTCGAGCACTGCGAATGACGGGGTCACTCACCCTGTTACGCAAACGCGGGCAGTGGCATCATCGGTGCGCAGGCGGGAGACATATATGTCGCATCTAGTCATTAACGATAACTGTCGGGGACAGGCCTGAGTTGAACCGTAGTTGGCACATTCTGGGCGCGGGCGCTATCGGCTCTTTGTTTGCGGCAAAACTGCAGAATGCCGGTGAACAGGTTGTTCTCCTGGACCACCACCAAACGCCGGAGTCCGGGCGAAGGAGTCTGACCGGGGAGCCTCCTGTCGGCAACTTCCAGTTCCCCGTGAGCCTTACGACTGACACGCAGCCCATCGATCATTTACTCGTCACCACCAAAAGCTACGCGGTGATACCGGCACTGCGCAGCGTGACGCACAGGCTAAGCAGTGGCGCGCAATTGGTGGTGATGGTCAATGGCATGGGCATCGCAGAGCAGTGCAAAGCGCTGTTGCCTGCGTTTTCGCTCGTGCTGGGGAGTACCACCGAGGGCGCTTTTCGAGAGAACAAACACACCATCGTTCATGCCGGCACTGGCATCACACACCTTGGGGACTACAGAACGACACCTGGGGTAAGCCGCAGCCATGAGCAGGCTGCCCATCCCGGCTGGTTCGCCCCCTGGCGCTCCACGGGCGCCTGCGAATGGGACAGCAATATCAATGATCGCCTGTGGCTAAAGCTTGCCATTAACGCGGCCATCAACCCGCTCACTGCACTGCATCAATGCAAAAACGGGGAGCTGGTTCGCCAACCGGCTTATATGGCCCAGGTGATGTCGCTGTGTGATGAAATTCAGGCCGTCGCGCTGGCCGCGGGCAATACAGCGTGGGCTAAGGACTTGCCTGCCCGCGTGATTGAGGTCATCGAGAGAACAGCGAACAACCGTTCGTCTATGCTGCAGGACATACTGGCCGGACGCCCTACCGAGATCAATGACATCACGGGCTGGCTGGTTAAGCGGGCGAGTGCGCTGTCTGTTGCCACACCCACGCATTCTGCACTGCTTGCTAAGTTCTCTGAGACCTATCCGAACCAGGGCTAGAGATCAGCGAGCAGCTCCTTACTCAATTCAAACAGTGAGGAGTACCACTGACTCGAGCTTGACCTGGGGTGAAGCTCCAGCGACCTTCGCCGCAACTGGGCGGTTTTCGCCACCGCCATCTCCAGTAAACAGCGACCGGGGTCACAGTGCAGCACAATGTGAACCTGGGCAGAGGGCAACTCGCCCTTCGTCAGCAACAGCTGCCAATGGGGCTGATTGGTAATCGGCTTAACGGGCAACCTGGAAAGGTCTATCGCCTGATCCGTCACCGTGCGCGCGAGCCAGCGATGGGATAACTCCGGCGGCAGTCCAATACCCGCCTGCACATCTATATGAGAGTCCTGAACCCGCAAGGTTGGCATCGCCCAATGCCGATAGGACAGCACTGCACCGATGACAACGGTGGCCGTCAACATCGCCACAATCCACCCACGCAAGGGTCGTGCGTGACGAGCGACCAGTAACGACAGCCCGGAGACAGTGCGCATCTCTGCCTCACCGCTAAAATGACTTACATCGCGCGGCGCGCTCTCCTCCAACCACATGGCACCGCTGACAGCTGCACCCAGTTGGCCTCTGACGCGGCAAGGGCTGCCCGCAGCCCGCGCCATACGTCGTAGCTCTTGTCGCACACGAAATGCGTTGCGCGGCCGATTAGCGGCAAGCGGCTCTAACAACCAGTTCACCAATTGAACCGCGCTATCGGGTATGCGTTCGCCGGCGGTCGTCTTATCCCCCAGTTGTAAGCGGGGCACAACGGGTGGGTTATCGTCACCGTCGGCCTCACCCCCAGCCGCAGGATGAGTAGTGCCTGTAACTAGTTGGTGCAGCAGAAGTCCAAAAGCATAGAGGTCGCTGCGCGAGTCCACCGCATTACCGGCCATTTGCTCCGGTGGCATAGACTGGCGCGATCCTCCCCGCGCACGCCCAAAGCTTTCGCTGGCAATGCCCAGATCAAGGATCTTGATGCGTCCGCCTTCTGTAACGCGAATGTTCTCTGCTTTGATATCGCCGTGCACCAGCCCCGCTCGGCGTATGGCGGACAGGCCAGAAGCCACATCAAGGGCCAGATACAAAATTGCGGCAAGGGACAGCGACCCGGACGTCTGAAGCGTGGCCAATGTCACGCCCGGCACATACTCCATCACCGTAGCAAGCTGCTCGTCGGCCACCAACACATCAAACACCCGCACCACTCGCGGGTGATCGATAGCGGCCAGCGCCTGTGCCTCGGTCGGCTGACGCATGCTGCCTTTACCCGCTTTATCTCGCAGGCTGAACTTTATGGCGACGGCACGCTGTTGGTGCTGGTCACTGGCGAGATAGACCTCTCCCTGGCCACCGCTACCCAGCATTGACTGCAGGTCGTAATTGGCCCCGAGACTGCCTGCCACCGGACTGCCTGCCACCGGACTGCCGGCCACCGGACTGCCGGCCACCTTTTATTGACTCTTTTGCTGCGGCGCAGCGTCGACTGCCAGCTGAAGCCGTTGCTTCAAGCCCTCCACCGATACGCGCAGCTGAGCGGCTGTCTGCGACAGATCCCCGCGACACTCCTTGAGCTGTTCAAGAACGAACTCCAGGGACAGATCCTTCGCCAGATACAGCGTCGGAGATGAGCGGATAAAGCGATAAAGGGCGGACCGCGTCACACCCAGCGCTCTGGCCGCAGCAGCAATATGGTAGTCATGGCGCTCCAACATCTGCGAAACAACAGACAACTCAAGCGGGGTTGGTGCCGTTGATGGCCCAACTTCTGATACGTCGCTGCTCAGCGCATCGGGTTCGGCCACAGCCAACTGATCCATCGGTGATGAACTAACGCCAATCTCCGTTGAGGCGCCGTCCTCACGTAGCAAACATGCCCAGTCGGGGAGGTGAAGCGTGTCGGCACTGTCCAGAGCAATTTGGCGCAAGGTGTTATCCAGCTCTCGCACGTTGCCAGGCCAGGGCCGCAGGAGCAGCGCCTGAACCAGCATCACCCACCGCTGGCGCCACTGTCGATTTCGCCGGTGTGGCCCAAGCGATAGTCCAGCATCACCCTTGTTATGGAACAAGGACCAGTGCTTCGTAAAAAACTGCTGTGCCAACAGGCCAATATCTTCGGCATGTGCATCAAGAGACGGCACATCAATCTGCAAACCGGATAGCCGGTGGCGCAGCGCTGTACGAAATCCAGCGCCCTCTGCATCAATATCCGCATCGGTGGCCGCCACTATTCGCACATCGACCGTTGAGATGCCGCCACCCAGCACCTGAATTTCTCGCTGTTGCAGCGCACGCAATAATAGCGGCTGCATACTGGACGGCGTATCTCCCACCTCATCCAGAAACAGGGTTCCGCCCTCTGCCTGCTGAAAGTAGCCCCGGTGGTCCGTAGTGGCCCCGGTGAATGCACCGCGCTTGTGCCCGAACAGCTGCGAGGCTGCAAGTTCCGGAGACAGGGTCGCCATGTTCACGGCCACAAATGGCCCGTCCCGGCGCCGACTGTGCGTATGCAGAGCTCTGGCGACATGCTCCTTGCCACTGCCACTCGGACCCAATACGAGCACATCGGCATCGGTGGATGCACAGCGCAAGACGCGTTGGCGCAGATCATTGAGAACCCGGGAGCCACCGATTAAACCAAAGTCTGGCAAGTTGTCGCCGCCAGTATTCGGCGGCCCGGCCGATAACACCAGCAGCACAGTGTCAGCCAGATTAATCACCAGCCCGCGGGCAAGCGCGTCCAGTGAGAAAGAGAGATCATCCACCAAAGGACGGCCAGATATGCACACCCGGCTGGCACCGCGTGGCTTGTGCAGGTGCAAGCGGCCATCGCAGAACCCCACTTCCAGGGCCTGTCGGCTGATGTGATCATCACCGATATCTACATTGGCGCCATCGCCTGTGGGAGACAGGCACTTATGCGCAGCACCATCCGCGTAGACTGCTAAAGCAAACAATGGAAAGTGTCGACCAAGGGTAAGGGTAAAGGGCCGAAGCCCATCGCCTAACGCCGTGCTAGCACCCACATAGTCAGGATTGGGGTGAGCCAGGATTGTCGCGCTCAGACAAAGACGGGATTGGGCCGGCGCAAAGCCCGCAGTAGTGTTTATGGTTGTGTTACCGGCTGCACCGCTCATCTACCCCTCGGTTCAGGCGCTGATCCCTCATGCTTGATAACAATAGCAGCGCTTTCGCAAGGCGCCAGTTTGTCAGGCGACAATAACGAGCAGTGAAACGACGACCACCCAGAGGGCGGCGCAACGGCGCAACAGGGATTGCATATCCTGCACGCTGGGCAGGAGTTCAATTGCGCCTAGATCACCCGCATTCTGGGGATGATCAGGCGCTGATAATGCCACCTCTTCAACTGGCACTGGCCCGCCCAACGCAGGTTCGGCAACCGACTGCAGCAGTTTGTCCGCGGCCAGGGAGGAATCGGTAATCGCGCGCTGTAGCGCGCTTCGACAACGCATCAGATCACCGGCCAATGCAAAGCTTGCGGCGAGCAGGCGCGCAGGGACGAAGTCGAGGATATAGACCACCCTGCTATCACCCGCAGCAGTCGAACTGGTAGTCGACTGCAAAACCAGTCGATAACCAAAGGCAGCCACCGGCCCCAGTAAGACGCCGTAAAAAACCACGGGGAACCAGCGCTGATAGCCCTCTAGCAATAACGCGCGAAACGCAAAGCTATGAGCCTCGTTCGCATCAGCGGGTTCTGAAACTGGCGGGCTTGAGAGAGCAGCACTGAGCGTCATCCAGGCGCCCTGCGCATCTCCCCGCTCGCACTGTGCGGCATAACGATTCAGCGCAGTATGGAAGTCCCACCAACCAAAGGCGTAAAGCAACAGGGCAACCGAGATTCCAAACTGCGGCAGGCCGAAGAGAATCCCGTCAAAAGCACTGAGCAACCAGAAGGCAACAAGCACAGGCGCCAACACCGTAACCAAAAGCACCTGCCAAGACTGCGTAAAGCGCTCTGAAACCCACGCCTGCCAAGCAGCAATAGGCCGGGGATTATGTAACGGGCCCTCGGCACCCCAGAAATAGTAGAGCGCGATAGCCGTCATCAATGCGCCAAAACTCATGTGCTCTCTCCACTGATTGCTGTGCGAAAACGTCGCCAGTCGAAGGCGGGGCCAGGGTCGGTTTTCCGCCCGGGCGCAATATCGCTGTGGCCTACAATGCGCTCTGAAGTGAGGTCCCTATGAAAGTCGATCAGCGCATGCGTGAGCTGCCGCAGAACCTCGTACTGGGCGTCAGTGTAGGGAACATCGTCACTGCCCTCTAACTCGATGCCAATACTAAAATCATTGCAGTTTTCCCGGCCCTGATAGGAAGAGACACCCGCATGCCAGGCACGCTCTTGCGTATTCACAAACTGCACCAACTCACCGGTGCGCTGAATCAAGAAATGTGCAGAGACTTCAAGCCCCTCAATTTCCCTGAAGAAAGGGTGAGCACTGCAGTCCAACTGATTGCAAAAGAACTGTTCTATCGCTCCACCCCCAAACTCACCCGGCGGCAGAGAGATATTGTGAACAACCAGCAGGTCCACCGCTGCGCCGTCGGGACGCGGGCCATAGTTCGGCGACGGCACTTGTCTCGCCTGAGCACACCAGCCCTGCTGAATTGAAAACGCCATAATCCTCCCCTTGGCACATCATAGAGCATGGGCAGAAACACTCAACGCATTGCACTCTGATAAGCGCACTCCATTAAGCGCGCTTCGTTCAACGTGAGGGCGCTGATACAATTCTCACCCCGGTAGTAATCAAGCCAGACCATGACTTATCATCAAACGCCTTCCCCCAGCCAGGATCACATACGTCACCAGGTCGCCAACGCCCTTGCCGAAGATATTCGCGGCGGGGACATCACGGCGCAATTAATTAGCGAGGAAGCACAGGCCAACGCCCGCATCATTACTCGTGAGCCCGGTATACTCTGCGGAGCCGACTGGGCGGAGCAGGCGTTCATGCAGGTCGACTCTCGCGTGCAGTTGGAATGGCACGCGCGTGACGGCGACACTCTGTCGGCCAATGACACGTTGTTCACGGTGAGTGGGCCTGCCCGCGCGCTACTGACCGCTGAGCGCACAGCGCTGAACTTTCTACAGTTGCTATCAGGCACAGCAACGCGCTGCCATCATTACGCGAACCTCGTCGAGGGCACAAACGTTAAGCTGCTCGATACTCGAAAAACCATTCCGGGCCTGCGTCTGGCGCAGAAATACGCAGTGACCTGCGGCGGCTGTCACAACCACCGTATAGGCCTGTTTGATGCGTTTCTGATCAAGGAAAACCACATCATGGCTTGCGGTGGTATCACCGAAGCAGTGACGGCGGCGCGGGCAATGAATAGCGAAGTGTTGCTGGAGATTGAGGTAGAAAGCCTGGCCGAGTTACAGCTTGCCCTGTCGGCGGGAGCCGACCGCATTATGTTGGATAACTTTGACCTGCAAAGCATGCGCGACGCAGTCGCACTAACAGGGGGCAAGGCTGAGCTGGAAGCCTCTGGCAATGTGACAGACGCAACTCTCAGGCCTATTGCCGAGACCGGGGTGGATTACATCTCGATTGGCGCTCTCACAAAGGACTGTAAGGCGTTGGATTTATCGATGCGTTTGCTGGACTAGTGGGACGCTATTACGGGACCGGTGCAGCCATTGCACCAGTCTGCCCATTCAGCTGATTAACGGCGAGCGACTCACCAGCACGCCATTATTGTCAGCGTAGAGATAATCGCCGGGGTTGATCGTGACGCCGCCAAAGTGAATAGCGACATCCTGCTGCCCCTCTCCCCGCTTATCCGTCTTGAGGGAACAGCGGCCCAGCGCCTGCACCCCAATATCCGTGGCCGCTATTTCATCCACATCGCGAATAACGCCATTGATCACCAGGCCAGACCAGCCGTTGGCCGATGCTTGTTCAGCCAACATATCCCCGAGTAACGCCCGGCGCATTGAGCCTCCACCATCGACCACAATGATGCGACCCTCTCCCGGCTGGGCCACAAGTGCCTTGACCAGGGAATTGTCTTCGTGACACTTCACAGTAACCGCAGGGCCATGAAACCGTTTACGCAGGCCCGCATTAATGAACTGCAGTTCGATGGCCTGGACCTCGGGATGATCATCCGCCAGATCACAGGTCGAGAAGGTAGTCTCTGTCATGATCAAATCCAGTCTACAGGGTAATCGAGCAGGGCACCTTCGGACTGCGCGGCTGCGAGGGCATGACTCTCGCATCGCGGCAGTATCTGTTCGGCGTAGAACCTGGCCGTCGCCATCTTGGTGCGATAGAAGGTGTTGTCACTGCCCTCTGCCAAACGCTGGGCAGCAACCAGTGCGCCGCGCGCCAATTGCCATCCGCCAAAGAGATAGCCTGTTTGCATCATGTAATCGAAAGAGCCACCGAGGGCGGCCGCCTTGTTGGCGCCCAGTGCTGCAAGCATACGCTGCGTGGACTCAACATGCCCGGCCAATGCCTGCTCCAGATTTTGCGCGACAACCGCAAGTTCAGTGTGATCGGCGGCCTTCAGGGCAGCAACGGTTTCGGAGATCTCAGACTGCACGGATTCCATGGTCGCACCGCCGTCCCGGCCTAGTTTGCGATTAACAAGGTCAGCCGCCTGAATGCCATTGGTGCCCTCATAAATGGGCGCGATGCGCACGTCACGCAGGTACTGCGCTGCACCTGTCTCTTCAACAAACCCCATTCCGCCATGGACCTGTACGCCTTGGGACGTGACTTCCATGCCGACTTCGGTAAGCCATCCCTTGATGACAGGAATCATCAAATCGAGCCGCGACTGCGCCAGCCGACGTTCGTCCTCGGGTCCGCTGTGCGCGAGATCCATGGTCACTGCCTCGCTATACGCAAAAGCTCGCATGCCTTCACAGAGCGCTTTCATACTCAGCAACATGCGCTTCACATCCGGATGTTCAATGATCGGCACGCCGCCCTGAACACGTTCACGGGCGTAGGCGGTGGCCTTCTGCAATGCTCCCTCAGACTGGCTGAGACCCTGAATACCTACTTTCAAGCGAGCTTCGTTCATCATGGTGAACATGCAGGCCAGTCCCTGATTCTCCTCACCGAGCAGGTAGCCTATCGCGCCCTCCGTGTCGCCAAAGGCCATGACACAGGTGGGGCTGCCGTGGATGCCAAGTTTGTGTTCGGTGGACACGGGGTAGACGTCATTGCGCTCGCCCAGGCTGCCATCAGCATTCACCAAAAACTTGGGGACGATAAAGAGAGAGATACCGCGACTACCCTCAGGCGCATCGGGCAGCTTTGCCAGTACAAGGTGGATAATGTTATCGGTGGCGTCGTGATCGCCCCAGGTGATATAGATTTTTTGGCCATAGATACGGTAGTGATCACCCTCAGGAACCGCGCGGGTCTTCATGACCCCCAAGTCTGAGCCGGCACCGGATTCGGTCAGGTTCATGGTGCCCATCCACTCGCCCGTGTGCATTTTCTCTAGATAGGTTTGCTTTTGCGCATCAGAGGCATGAGCTGCGATCGCCAGTGCGGCACCGCTGGACAGCATCGGCGCAAGACCGAGGGCCATATTGGCGGTGTTCCACATCTCCGTGCCAGCAGTGTTGTAGATTTCGGGTAAGCCCTGCCCGCCATAGTTCGCGTCCGCCGAGATACCAATCCAGCCACCAGCACCCAGCTGTTGCAATGCCTCGTTATGGCCGGGCGATGTGGTGACTTTGCCATCAGCACAGGTAGCGGGCTGCAGGTCGCCAGCTCGACGCAGGGGTGCCAACACATCGCCCGCCAACTTCCCCGCCTCGTCCAGCAAGGCCGTGGTGAGATCAACACCGACGCCGAGTTCCTCGAAGCGAGGCAAGGAGCCCAAAACGGACTCTACGGCGAGGACCTCATCGATGATGAAAGCCATATCTTCAATGGGTGCGCGATAGTCGGACATGCGGTAATTCTCTGCTAGCTATAGATTTGCGGGTGGCCATTATAGTGAAACCCCGTGCAGCGTAATTCGGGCCATTGGAATACAGCTCTGCGCCGCAGGGTCACTATCTCGAGTTGGCAATGGTACGCAGGCGGGTATAATTCCCCCAAACTATCAATGCTATTTCAAGCATTCACTACATGAATGCGGACGAGCCCCGTGAACCTGAACCGAATCGACCTGAATCTATTGGTTTATCTGGATGCGCTGCTGCGAGAGCGCAATGTCACCCAGGCCGCCAATCAACTGAATCTGTCACAGCCCGCGATGAGTAATGGGCTCAGGCGTCTGCGTGAGCTGTTCGACGACCCGCTACTGGTTCGCACCTCGGATGGCATGACACCCACAGAGCGCGCCCTGGAGCTTGAGCCCCTGGTGCGCGACGTGTTGATGAACATTGAACAGGCTGTGCAACCGCGATCAGCCTTCGAGCCAGGCGAAGCACAACGCGTATTCCGCATTATGGCCAGCGACTACGCCGAATCCACGCTATTGCCAACAGTGCTGGGCAAACTTCGCACCGAAGCACCAGGTATCACACTGGATATCATGACCCCCAGTGACGTGAGTTTTCTGGATGTGGAGCGTGGCAAGGTTGATATGGTGATTAACCGCTTTGACCAAATGCCCCAGTCGTTCCACCAGATTCACCTCTGGGACGACACCTTCGCCTGTCTGCTCAGCCCTGAGAACCCAGTACTGGAAGACTTCAGCCTGGAGAACTACCTGAAGGCCAACCACGTGTGGGTCAGCAAGACCGGAATGGGCGTTGGCGTGGGTGTTGACCCTGACGACGTGCAGCGGCTGGGCTGGGTGGATGCAGCACTCAACAAACTCGGCAAGAAACGCCAGATACGCGTCTTCACCCGCCACTACCAGGCGGCAATGACCCTCGCCGAGCAGAACGACCTGATTGTGACCCTCCCCAATCGCGCAGCACAGCTCAAGCGCGACAACCCGCGCGTAGTGCTGCGCGAGCCGCCTCTGGACATTCCACCCCTGGAGTTGAAGATGGCCTGGAGCCCGCTGTTACAACACAATCCCGGCAATCGCTGGTTAAGGCGGTTGATCGTGGATACCGCGCGCGAGCTGGACGGAAAACCGCCCACCGCCTGACGCCAAGCATTCACGACGAGAATGGCTGCGATATAGGCGATAAATTAGGCAAATGGCGACAGTTTTTTTAGACTCGCCCGCAGACATCGGAAGCGTCTAGCTTCCATCAGCCAGTAAGGATCGAAACAATGACTGAGCGCGTTCAGTGCGGCGGCCTGCAGGTGGCCAAAACCCTTCATACACTGCTTGAGCAAGACATCGCACCAGGCACCGGTGTTACACCCGCTGACTTTTGGGCGGCGCTTGAATCCATTGTGCGAGATCTGGGACCGCGGAACAAAGAGCTGCTGGCCATCCGGGACGACATGCAGGCCAAGATCGATGTCTGGCACACGGCCAACCCGGGCGCGGATTATGACCGCGACGCCTATAAGGCATTTCTTCAGGAGATTGGTTATCTGCTACCCGAGGGGGATGACTTTCAACTGGAAACCGAGAACGTAGACCCTGAGGTCGCTGCCATTGCCGGACCACAGCTGGTGGTACCGGTGATGAATGCGCGCTACGCACTGAACGCAGCAAACGCTCGCTGGGGCAGCCTCTACGATGCCCTGTATGGCACCGACGTAATTTCAGAGGCCGACGGCGCCGAGCGCGCCGGTGGCTACAACCCGGTGCGGGGCGACAAAGTCATCGCCTGGGCGAGGCAATTCCTGAACACTTATTTCCCCTTATCAACCGGGGACCACACCGACGCACGCGCCTACACGGTCGTGGGCGGCAAATTGCAGGTGGTACTGGCCGAAGGCAAGATCACTTCGTTGGAAGACCCTGCGCAGTTCATAGGGTACTGCGGTGAAAACAATGCGCCCACCTGCATCGTCCTGAAGCACAACGGCCTGCATGTGGAAATCCAGATCGACCCCACCAGCCCCATCGGCGCGACTGATGCTGCTGGCATCAAGGACCTGGTGCTGGAATCCGCACTGACCACGATTCAGGATTGTGAGGACTCGGTGGCAGCCGTCGATGCCGAGGACAAGGCAGTTGTCTACACCAACTGGCTTGGACTGATGCGTGGCGATCTCAGCGAATCATTCTCCAAGGGCGGCAGCACACAAACGCGGAAACTCAACCCAGATCGCCGTTTCACTGCCGCTAATGGCAGCGCGATGTCGCTGCCTGGCCGCAGCCTCATGTTCGTGCGCAACGTGGGACACCTGATGACCAACGAAGCCATCGTTGATAATGCTGGCAACGAGATTCCCGAAGGCATCATGGACGGTATGTTCACGGCGCTCATCGCCATGCATGACCTGAAAAACGAGGGGGATATCAGTAACTCCCGCTGCGGCAGCGTGTACATCGTAAAACCGAAAATGCACGGGCCGGACGAGGTCAGCTTTACCTGCGAGCTGTTTGACCGCATTGAGGATGCGCTCGGCCTTACGCGCAACACCCTAAAGCTGGGCATTATGGATGAAGAGCGCCGCACGACGGTTAATTTGAAGGAGTGTATTCGTCGCGCCAAACAGCGGGTGGTGTTCATCAACACCGGCTTCCTGGACCGGACCGGTGATGAGATCCACACCTCAATGCTGGCCGGGGCAATGACTCCGAAGGGCGCGATGAAGCAGGAGCCCTGGATCAATGCCTATGAAGACTGGAATGTGGATACCGGCTTAGAGTGCGGCTTGAAGGGCAAAGCACAGATTGGCAAAGGCATGTGGGCCATGCCCGACCTGATGGCAGAAATGCTGGAGACAAAAATCGGTCATCCGCGCGCGGGAGCTAACACGGCATGGGTACCCTCCCCCACGGCCGCTACCCTGCATGCCACTCACTATCACGCGGTGAGCGTGTCCGCGAGGCAGGACGAAATCCTGCAGCGGCAGCATGCTGCACTGGATGACATCCTCACCATCCCGTTAAAGGGTGCTGAGGGACTGAGTGCTGAAGATATTCAGCGTGAGTTGGACAACAATGCTCAGGGAATTCTGGGCTACGTAGTGCGCTGGATTGATCAGGGCGTAGGCTGTTCCAAGGTGCCTGACATCAACGACGTGGGCCTAATGGAAGATCGCGCAACACTCAGAATCTCAAGCCAGCACATTGCCAATTGGCTGCACCATGGTGTGGTAAGTGAGGCGCAGGTGCGCGAAACCATGGAGCGCATGGCGGGCGTCGTGGACGCTCAGAATGCCAGCGACCCTGCGTACACGCCCATGGCAACAGACTTCGCAGGCAGTGTTGCATTCCAAGCCGCTTGCGATCTCGTGTTCAAGGGTAAGGAACAACCCAGCGGTTACACCGAGCCCGTGCTGCACGCACGTCGTCGGGAGCACAAGGCAAAGGCGGCTCAGTAGACGGGCACAAAAAAAGCCCGCTAGCTTCTCAGCCAGCGGGCAACAGGACCTGCTACTACCAGGTATTCCTACAGGGGGATTACTTACGCCGTTTGCTGCAGCGCGGAGCGTGCCAGCGCATCCATCGCTGACACATAGTCGTAACCCAGCGCATCCGCAACGGCCTCATACGTGACCATACCGGCGTGAACGTTAAGCCCGTTTCGCAAATGCTCATCATCCGCCAGTGCGACATCAACGCCCTTATCGGCCAACGCCAGCGCATAGGGCAAGGTGGCATTGGTCAGCGCCATGGTTGAGCTGCGCGCTACGCCACCGGGCATGTTCGCCACGCAGTAATGAACCACACCATCCACCACGTAGGTAGGATCCTGGTGCGTTGTGGCGCGCGAGGTTTCGAAACACCCGCCCTGGTCGATGGCCACATCGACCATCACTGCACCTTTCTTCATCCGGGAAACTAGCTCGCGGGTGATCAATTTGGGGGCAGCTGCACCAGGGATCAATACCGCGCCTACTACCAGATCGGCCTCTAACGCATGACGCTCAATGGCATCCTCTGTGGAGTAGACCGTTTTCAGACGTCCGCCGAATATCATGTCCAGTTCCTTCAGCCTGTCCAGTGAGCGATCTAGCAGCGTGACGTCTGCACCTAGACCCATGGCCATGCGTGCGGCATTGATGCCCACCACACCACCACCAATGACCAGTACCTTGGCAGGCTCCACCCCGGGCACTCCACCCAGCAACATGCCATTACCACCTTGTGCTTTTTCAAGGTTGTGGGCGCCAGCCTGAACCGACATACGACCGGCAACTTCACTCATGGGCGCCAATAGCGGCAAGCCGCGGCCTTTAGAGGTTACCGTTTCATAGGCTATGCACGTTGCTCCGGACTCCAGCAGCAGTCTTGCCTGCTCGGGATCGGGCGCCAGGTGCAGGTAAGTGAAGAGAATCTGACCCTGGCGCAGCATCCGGCACTCGTTGGGTTGGGGTTCCTTCACTTTGATAATCATGTCCGCACGCGCGAAAATTTCGGGGGCTTCAGAGACGATCTCGGCACCCGCAGCGACATACTGGTTGTTGTCGAAGCCGATAGCTTCTCCGCCATTCGATTGCACCATCACCTGATGGCCGTGACTCACCAACTCCTTCACACCAGCAGGCGTCAGGCCAATACGGTATTCGTGGTTCTTAATTTCCTTGGGGACACCAATCAACATAGCAAGCGCACTCCGACTGCGTTATCGAAGTCAATAGTTTAGCGATTGATTTCAGACTTTTTCGCTATTTATGGATGGCATTAGCAGCCGCTTCGACTGTATATTTTATATATTCAGTGTATTCGTCTGACTCATAGCCAATACACAGCAAAACCGTCACTGCATATAACCCGGAGACAGGCTATGCGTCGCAAGCTGCATGAACTGAACAAAATCGACCGCAACATCCTCAGAGTGCTGCAAAAAGATGCCCGCACCAGCTTCGCAGAGCTATCCCGCGAAATTGGGCTCAGCACCACTCCCTGCAAAGAGCGTGTAAAGCGGCTTGAGCGAGAGGGCGTGATTCGTGGATACCAGGCGATGCTGAACCCGGAGTACCTGGACCGCGGGCTGGTCGTCTTCGTACAGATTCGCCTTAACCGTACCTCCCAGGACATCTTTGAAGAGTTTAAACGCAGCGCCTTTGAACTCCCGGAGGTGC